>Ga0187893_10012136_pt1 | contig 12307 bp, 10 predicted proteins | sample MA1701074metaG_FD_139574 | JGI IMG/M metagenome (GOLD analysis project Ga0187893, IMG submission 139574) | White microbial mat communities from a basaltic lava cave in the Kipuka Kanohina Cave System on the Island of Hawaii, USA - MA170107-4 metaG ... | reverse complement strand
GGTCGCGCTCCCGTACCAGGTAGCGCGCGCGGCCGGAGTCGTAGCGGAACTCGCGGCAGCGGGTCGTCTGGCAGTTCTCGGGGCCGTTTGTGTTCACGTCCCACGTCTGGTCGAGGGCCAGCCCGGGACAAGCATCCCGCTCGTCCCGGGCCAGCCACAGCCGGCCGGAGGTAGTGTATCGCGGTTTTTTGGGGCGAGGAACCAATCCACCACTCGCACCGACCGGGGCCTACGCGAACGCCGCCGACGGGTTCGCGGCCGAGCGATACAGCCCGATCGTCAGGCCGTCGAACATCAGCGCGTGATTCACGTTGATCTCCAGTCCGGCCTCGGCCCGGCCGAGCGCGTGCAGGGCGCGGGCCGAACCGCGCGGGCCGAGGCGTTCGCCGCATCGCGCCGCGCGGTCGTCCGCCCGGCCCGGCCCCTCGTCGAAGCCGATGCCGCACGCGGCCCTCAGCCCCGCGCGCAGGACGTGCGCGATCATCGCCAGGACGAGCCGGCAGGCCGTCCGCGTCGCGTCGGCCTCGCTGGTGGCGTGGGATTCCTGTCCGGACACGGTCTTGCCGAGCGACCGGACCAGTTCGCGCAGCCCCTTGGAGGCGACCATCGGCTCCAACAGCGACTGGAGGACGAAGGCCTCGACCTTTCCGCGCAGTTCGAGGATGTTGAACTGGGCGGCCCACAGGGCGAAGCCCGGCTGGCCGCCGCTGAGCGCCGCGAGGTATTCCGCCTCGCGTTCGGGCAGATCGCGCCGGGTCAGAAACTCCCGCACGTACGCCGGCGGCAACGCGCGGAACGGCACGACTTGGCAGCGCGACAGGATCGTCGGAAACACCTGCTCGCGGGAATGGGCCAGGAGGATGATGTAGCAGTCGGGCGGCGGCTCTTCCAGCGTCTTGAGCAGGGCGTTTTCCGCGTCGTCGCTCAGGCGGTCCGCGTCGCAGACGACGAAGACCTTGCAGCGGCCGCGGGCCGGCCGGCGACCGACGGGGTCGATCAGGAAATGCCGAATCACGCCGATGCTCAGGGCGACCGCCTTGCGTTTCTGCACGTCCGCGTCGGGGTGAAAGCGGTTGAGGGCGCGATACACGAGGTGAAAGTCGGGGTGCGAGCCGGCCTCCATGAGCGTGCAGTCCGTGCACCGGCCGCACGCGTCGCGCGCTTCGCCCACCGGGCCTGCGTCGAAGGCGTCGGCGGGCGTGGGCGCGGGGAAAGGGACGGGGTTCGGACAAAGCAGGACGCGGGCGAAGCGGGCGGCGAGCATCTGCTTGCCCACGCCCTCGGGCCCGGTGAAGAGGTACGCGTGCGCGGACCGGTCGAACGCCAGCGCGCGCTGAAGCCGCTGGTGCGCGACGGGCTGATGCTCAACCTCGAGCAGATGCATGGTCCAGGACCCGCAAGACGCGCTCGTGGACCGCGCCGCTGTCGCCGACGGCGTCGACGTGCGCCACCGGCCGCGGATAGACGCGCTCCAGTTCGCGGAACAGCGTCCGCACGCGCTGATGAAACTCGAGCGAACGCGACTCCATCGCGTCGGTTCGCGCGTCGGGGAAGATGGTCCGTTGGCCGGCCAGTTCGTGCGTGCGGCGCTCGGCCGCGGGCCGCCGGCCGGTCCGCTCGAAGCCCACCTCCGGCGGCAGGTCGAGGATGATCGTCAGCGCGGGCCAGGTGTCGCCGACGGCGTGGCGGCCGAGCGAGATCACGGTCTGAACGTCGAGTCCGGCGGCGACCTGGTAGGCGCAGGTGGCGGAGATGAACCGATCGCAGAGCACCGTTTCGCCGCGCGCCAGCGCCGGAGCGACGACCTCGGTCACGAGTTGCGCCCGCGAGGCCATGAAGAGCAGGGCCTCGCAGCGCGCGTCCATGTCCGACAGGTCGAAGTCAAGCAGGACGTGGCGGATGCGGTTGCCGATCTCGGTGCCGCCGGGGTCCTTGGCGACCGTCACGGGTACGCCGGCCCGTTGAAGGTATCCGTGCAGCAACTGGAGTTGCGTCGACTTGCCGGAGCCGTCCGGCCCGTCGAAGACGATGAACTTCCCCCGCAGCCATTCGAGCATCCGGGCCGACACGTCAGGCCCCCCGGCGGAGGCGGATGGCGGCGAACACCTCCGCGGCGTTGTACGAACTGCGCACGAACGGCCCGGCCGCAACCGAGCGGAAGCCCAGCGCCCGCGCCTCGGCGGCGATCTCGTCAAACTCCCCGGGCGGGACGAAGCGCGACACGGGCGCGTGGCCCGGAGATGGCCGAAGGTATTGCCCCACGGTGAGTATGTCACAGTCGACGGCCCGCAGGTCGCGCAGCGTGCGGTGCAGTTCCGTCCGCGTTTCGCCGAGGCCGAGCATGATCCCGCTCTTGGTCAGCAGCGCCGGCCGCAGCGACTTCACACGCTCCAGGACGTACAGCGAGCGCGCATAGCGCGCCGCCGGGCGCACGGCACGCTGGAGCCGCTCGACCGTCTCAAGGTTGTGGTTGTAGATGTCCGGCCCGCCGTCGCAGACGGTTCGCAGGCAGTCGTCCCGGCCGTGAAAGTCCGCGGGCAGGACCTCAACGACGCAGTCCGGCCGGCTGCGGCGGACCGCGCGGATGCAGGCGGCGAACTGGCCCGCGCCCTCGTCGGGCAGGTCGTCGCGGGCGACGGCGGTGATGACCGCGTGCCGCAGCGCCAGGGCGGCGACGGCCTCGGCCAGCCGGCGCGGCTCGTCCGGCGCGGGCGGGTCGGGCCGGGCGGTCGTCACGGCGCAGAACGTGCAGCGCCGCGTGCAGCGGTCGCCGAGGATCATGAAGGTCGCGTGCCGTTTCGACCAGCACTCCGGCAGGTTCGGACAGCGGGCCTCGGCGCACACGGTCGCCACGCCGCTGTGGTCGACGATCCGCCGCGTGGACTCGAGTACGCCGCCGGTCGGCAGGCGCTTCTTCAGCCACGGCGGCAGCCGTGGTCCGCGGGGAGCGACGGATTCGAGGACGGTGAGTTGCATCTGATTCGATTCCTGCGAGCCGCAAGAATAGCGAACCGGCGGCGCGCTGTCGATAAACGATGGACGGCGTACAGTTGGAGCGATATGCTTCCAGCGCCCCGGCAGGGGCTGGATGAGGTGCGCGCCCCCGACGGACGTCCGCATGGTGCGATTCGAACGGATCCTGTGCCCGACGGATTTTTCGCCGCTCTCCCTGAAGGCGGGGAATTTCGCCCGCTCCATCGCCGAGAACTACAAGGCCACGCTGCACCTGCTGCACGTCGTCGATGACGCCTTTCAATATTGGTCCGCCCTGGGGCCGCACACCCTGCCCGTCGTGCCCGACGTGCAGGAGATCCTCGCCGCCGCCCGGCAGCAGATGGACCGCTGGAAGGCCGACCTGTGCGGCGATTCGCCGCAGGCCGTCGTCACCGACGTCCGCAGCGGCCAGCCGTTCCTCGAGATCATCCGCTACGCCCGCGACCGCTCGATCGACCTGATCGTCCTCGGGACGCACGGGCGGTCGGGCCTGTCGCACGTCCTGCTCGGTTCGGTGACGGAGCGCGTCGTTCGCAAGGCCCCCTGCCCCGTGCTCACCGTGCGCGATCCGTCGCACAAGTTCGAGATGCCGTAGCGGCGGACCTACGGCTCGCGGTGCGGGCGGCCCTGCCGGTATTGCGCGGCGCGGTTCAGGATCGCCAGTTCCAAATCCATCTGGCCCCGCTTCCGGGCGACCTCGGCCGCCCGATCGGCCGTCTGCGCGGCCTCGTCAAAGCGGCCGGTCTCGGCCAGCACGGCCGCGAGCGTGTCGAGCGCCTCGGCGCTTCGGTCGCCGAGTTCGCGGGCGAGCGGCTCCATCAGCGCCTGCGCTCGGCGGCCGTCGCGCACCTTGTCCCACGGACAGGTGGCCAGCAGCCACGCGAGCCGGTTGATGACGGCGGGCGTGCCGGGCCGCAGGCGGTTAGAGGTCTCCAGGGCGCGTACGGCCTCGGCGTAGCGACCGAGTTTCAGCAGCGGCAAAGCGAGTTCGGCCCAGGCCTGGGCGTCGTCGGGTCTTTCCTTCAGGAATTGTTCGTACTGTTGGATGCCGTCGACCATCCGGCCGACCTGAGTAAGGGCGTACGCAAGGTGGTAGCGCGTCGAGGCGTCGAGCGCGTCGAGTTGCAGGGCGCGCTCGAACTGTTCGATCGCCTGAGGCGTTCGGCCGGCCGCCGCGTGGACCAGGCCCAGGTTGCGACGGAACTGGGCGTCGTCCGGGGCCTCCGCGACCAGCCCGTCGAGCAGCGGTGCGGCCTCGTCCAGTTGGCGCAATGCGGTGAGGACGACGGCAAGGTTGTTCCGCAAATCGCGGTTGGCGGTGTCGTGCTCCCGCGCGCGACGGGCGACATTCAGCGCCTCGGCCAGTCGCCCGCTGCGATGCAGCAGGGCGGAGAGATTGACGGCGGCGGCGTGGCCGGGGGAATGTTCGAGCGCCCGGCGGTAGGCCGCGAGCGCGTCTTCCGCGCGGCCCTGCCTTTCCGACAGGATGCCGAGCGTATGCAGGGCGTCGGGGTAATCCGGGCGGATCCGCAGGGCGTCATCGACGTGTCGCCGGGCCCCCTCCAGATCGGCGCGGGACATCAGCGCGTTGGCGAGGTTGTTGTGCGCCAGCCAGTTGTCGGCATCGACGTGCAGCGCATGCGTCCAGAGCCGAACGGAGTCGCGCCAATGGCCGCACTGCCGCCACGCCGTAAAGGCCCACGCCAAAACGACCACCAGCGCGGCCCCGCGCGCCGCGCCGCGCGCGCGGGCAAGCGCCGCCGCTCCAACCAGCATCGGCGCGAGGCAAGAAAGGTAACTGTACCGGTCCGCGGCCAGTTGATCCCCGTGGCGCACCAGACCGAGCACCGGCACGAGCCAGACCAGGTACACGGCTATCGCGGCGGTCACGGCGGGGCGCCGTCGCCGGAAAACGACCATCACGATCAGCAGCATCGCCGCGAACGCCGCCGAGGCGAGGACCGCCAGGTCCCACCGGATCGGCTGCGGCAGCGGATAGAACGGCGAAAGGTTCGTCGGCACTAGCGTTTTGTGGAAATAGAACGCCACTCCGTAACACGCGACCGCTATTCGATCCCACGCGCTGACGTCGCCCGCCGGAATCACGCTCGTGACCGGCGTTCCGGCCGCGATGAACGCCGCGCCGGCCGCCGGGACCGCGAACAGCAGTTTCTCCAGCCAGACCGGCAGCACCGCAACGGTGAACCACCTTCCCCGTCCGCCCAGACGTCGGAGCGGATAACGGTCGAGAATCAACAGCACGGCCGGCAAGGGGACGGCGATCGGCTTGGCCAGAAGCGATGCGACGTAGAGCACGAAGGCGGCGAGGAGCCAGCCGGTGCGGCCGACCGGACCGGGGTTGCCGTCGGGCTGCACCGGCACGACGCCGCGGATGCCCTTCCCCCCGGCGGCACGGAGGTAGGCAAGGACCGCACCGAGCGCGAAGGTCGCCGCGAGCAGGTAGGGCTGCGCGGTGGCCCACGCCACACATTCGACGCGCAGTGGATGCACCCCGAAGAACAGCGCTGCAAGCAGCGCGGCCTTATCCGCCGTGGCGGCATCTTCGTCCTCTTGCGAAGTGCCGACGACCGCCAGGACCAGCCGCCGCGCGATCCGGTAGAAAAGGATCACGTTCAGGCCGTGCAACAGCCACGACACCGCGTGAAACGGCGCCGGTTCGAGGCCGAAGACCGACCAGATGGCCGCCTTGAGCATCCATCCGAGCGGCTCGAAGACGCCGAGGTGTCGGGCGGTCCACATCCACGCCAAGTGCCGGCCAGAAAACCCACGGAAATCCGGGTTCTCAAGAAGGTTGGCCGGGTCGTCCCAGTTGACAAACCCGCCGCGGAGGACCGGAAAGTGCGCCAGAAGGGTTGCGGCGAACAGGAAGAGACAGATTGAACCGGTGCGGCGTTTCAAGTGGTCCACGCGGAATCGGCGACCTCCTGCTCCGGCGCCACGAGGTCGTCGTAGGTCTCGCGCCGGCGGATGAAACGGAACCGCTCGCCCTCGACGAGCACTTCCGGCGGGCGCGGGCGGGCGTTGTACTGGCTGGCCATCGTCATCCCGTAGGCCCCGGCCGAAAAGACGGCCATCAGGTCGCCGCGCTGCACCGGCGGCAGCGCCCGGTCGAGCGCAAGGAAGTCGCCCGTCTCGCAGACCGGCCCAACCACGTCGGCCGCGACCAGCCCCGACAGGTCAACCCGCTCTCCGCGCGCCGGCGGGACGAACCCCTCGCCGGGCCGCACGGGCCACACGAAATGAAACGCCTCGTACAGCGCCGGACGGATCAGTTCGGTCATGCCCGCGTCGAGGATGATGAAGCGGCGCTCACCCGACTGCTTGACGTGGATCACGCGGGCCAGCAGCACGCCGGCATTGGCGGCGATTGAACGCCCCGGCTCGAGGATGACCTTCAGGCCGCGGCCGCGAAGCAGCGGCACAATGGCCGCGGCATAGGCGGCGGCGTCGGGTGCCTCGTCGCCGCGGTAGTGCGCGCCGAACCCCCCGCCGATGTCGAGCGTGTCGACCGGGAACCCCGCCGAGCGAAGTTCGTCGAACAGCGCCAGCGTCCGCTCCAGCGCGCGGACGTACGGGTCAATCGAGTTGACCGGCGAGCCGAGGTGCAGGTGCAGGCCCACGAGCCGGAGGCGCGGGTCGCGTCCGAACCGGTCGAACGCCGCCTGCGCCCGTTCCAGGTCCACGCCGAACTTGGACTCCTTCATGCCCGTCGTGGTGTAGCGGTGGGTGCGCGGGTCGACATCCGGGTTGATGCGCAGGGCCGCCCGGACGGCCGCGCCGCGCGCCGCGGCGATGTCGGCGAGGACGGCCAGTTCCGACTCGGACTCGACGTTAAGCAGGCCCACGCGGGCGTCGAGCGCCTCGCCGATCTCGCGGTCGGTCTTGCCCGCCCCGGCGAAGACGATGCGGGCCGGATCCGCGCCGGCCGTCCGCGCGCGGAACAGTTCTCCGCCCGAAACGACATCAAACCCGGCCCCGCGCGCCGCCAGCAGCCGGCAGATGTGCAGGTTTCCGCAGCACTTCATCGAGTAGCAGATCGTCGGCGATAACTCGGCAAACGCGCGGGCAAACCGGTCGTAGTGTCCGATCAGAGTCGCGGCCGAATAGATGTAGGCGGGCGTGCCGACCGACTCGGCGATCCGCGCGAGCGGTACCTGCTCGCAGTAGAGTTCGCGCTGTTGAAAACGGAAATCGTCCATTTGGGGAGCCGCCACCGTCCGGGAGCGGACAACGCCTCGTTCAACCCGCCAAGGATACCGCAACGCCCGCGGCCTCGCCCTCCCCGCGGTCCGGGCGCGCGGAACGCTCGGCCCGGCGGCCGAACTCTGCGGTTTACTTCAGGTAAAAAGGACGGGGCGGGGTTTGCGGGCCTAGGTCGTCTGGCCCATTGCGAGCATCTTCTGGAGACGGCGGCGGGCCTTGCGCAGGTCGCGGCGGGCGCGTTCCGACGGCTTTTCGTAATAGGCGGTGCGCTTCATCTCGCGCAGGACCCCCTCGCGCTCGCACAGTTTCTTCAGGCGGCGCATCACCTGCTGGATCGGCTCATTCGGACGCGGCCGGACCTTGATCATCCTGCGACTTCGGCCTCTGGATTCGGGTCGTGCGGCGAACGGTTCGTCCGCCCGCCTCGGAACGCCATAGATTAGTCGGTCGCCGGCCCGGGTTCAAGTTACCCGGAAGACGAAAATCGGGTACGGAAGAGGCACCCTTTCCCCCGCCGTCCGGAGTGCGAATCCGGCAGACCACGAGGGCCGCGGATGAATTGTAACCTATTCTAACACAATTAGTTACATCATACCCTCGCGCGACCGGGCCGCCGTCCGGCGGCGGAATTCGGATCACCGAACTCGAACGCGGCCGCAGTTGACCCGCCCCGACCCCCCTCCTAGGGTGCCCTGACGGACCGCACCGAAACCGCGGACGACAATGCCCACCCCGGGCCGCCCCGGCGAGCGTAATGGCCCAGCGTCCTGAGGTGCGGCGGGCTCCTTCGGATGGAATCTCCGACCACCACCGACGTGCAGGCGCGGCTCGAGGATCACCTCGAGCGGCATCCGAACCTGGACGCGCGAATCCACGACCAGTTGCTGGTCGAACTGCACCAGCGCGGGGTGGTGTCCATCGACCAACTGTACGAGGAATCCAGCGCCGCCTGTCCGACCGACCCGGCCGCCCCGAGCGACAACCGGGAACTCCACCGCCTCGTCCGCGAGTACGCCGTCAGGCATTTGCCGGCGGATGACATCGACGACATCGTGAACCTCGCCGCGAAGCGCGAGCAGGCGCAGTCGCTGCGTTCCATTCTGTCCCTCAGCCCGGTGTCCTTCGGCGTCGTGGCCGACCGGGTGCACCGCTTCTGCGAACTGCCCCCAGGCCGCCGCCACATCGAGCCGGAAGAAGCGATCGGCATCCGAGTCGGGCTGATCCGCCACATCGTCAGCGACCAACTCGAGTTCATCGGCGTCGCCAAGCATTACCTCTCGATCCGCGATTTCGACGGCATCCTGCCGCGCATCCTCGGTCCCAAGCACGGCATCGGGCGCATCGGCGGCAAGGCGGCCGGGATGTTTCTGGCCTACAAGGTGCTCACCGGCGGGGTGCAGCCGCTGCACGACCGCGCCGCCGCGACCGCCGCGCTGCAGCGCGCGGGCGTCACGATTCCGATCGCCATCCCGGAGTCCTTCTGCCTGCGCTCCGACGTGATCGACGAGTTCCTCGAACTCAACCGGCTGGGAAAATACCAGAACCAGAAGTACAAGACCGCGGCCGAAATCCGCGCCGACTACCCGCGCATCTGCGCCGCATTCAAGAAGGGAAAGTTCCCCGCGACGGTGATCGAGCAACTCCGCGAGGTCCTGCAACAGATCGGGACCCACCCCCTGATCGTGCGCTCCAGCAGTCTCCTGGAGGATCGTTTCGGGACGGCCTTCTCGGGCAAGTACGCCAGCGTCTTCCTCGCCAACCAGGGGTCGCTCGAGTCACGGCTGCGCGAGATGCTCCTGGCGATCGCGGAGATCTACTCCTCGGCCCTCGGCCCCGACCCGCTGCTCTACCGCCGGGCGCACAACCTCATCGACTACCAGGAAGACATGGGCGTGCTGATTCAGAAGGTCGTCGGCTGCCGGCACGGAGACTACTTCCTGCCCGCCTTCGCCGGCGTGGCGTTCTCGCGTAACGAGTACCGCTGGTCGCCGCGCATCCGGCGCGAGGACGGGCTGCTGCGGCTGGTCATGGGGCTGGGGACGCGGGCCGTGGAACGGGTGGGCGGCGAATGCCCGCGCATGGTCGCCCTCACCGAGCCGACGCTTCGTTACGAATCTTCCTCGCGCGAGATCATGCGGAACGCACAGCGTGCGGTCGACGTCATCAACCTCCGCGAAAACCGCTTCGAGTCGGTGCCCCTTGATCGCCTCCTCGCCGCCACGGGGACCGACCTCCCGCGGCTAGACTGGATCGTCTCCGTCGCGCTCGAAGGCGAACTCTATCGCCCCACCGGCCGGCTCATCGATCCGAACCCGCGCGACCTCTACGTCACCTTCGACAATCTCCTCCACACCGACTTCCCCCACGCCATGCGCGACATCCTCCGCCGACTCGAAGAGGCCTACCAGCACCCCGTCGATCTCGAGTTCGCCCACGACGGCGAGCGCCTCTACATCCTCCAGTGCCGCGTGCAGACCGAGCCGGCCCGCGAGGTCGCCGGCGTCCGCATCCCGACCGACCTGCCTCCCGACCGCGTGGTGTTCTCCGCGCGGCGGTTCGTCCGCACCGGCGTCGTCGAGGGCGCCGCCTACGTCCTGTTTGTCGACCCCGCCGCCTACGACGCCCTGCCCAGCCGCGAAATGCGCGTGCGGGTCGGCCGGGCCGTCGGCGCGGTCAACGAACGGCTCTCCGGCGAGTCGTTCGTGCTCATCGGCCCGGGCCGCTGGGGCACGCTGGACATCCGGCTCGGCGTGCCCGTCTCCTACTCGGACATCTGCAACGCCCGGATGCTGATCGAGGTCGCCCTGGAACGCGACGGCTACGTCCCCGAAGTCTCCTTCGGCACCCACTTCTTCCAGGACCTGATCGAGGCCGACATCCTCTATCTCCCGCTCTATCCCGACGACCCGCGGACCGCCTGGAACGCCGACTTCTTCCTGCGCTCCGCCAACGCGCTCAACCGCCTCGTGCCCGCGCACGGCGACCTCGCCGACGTGCTCCGCGTCATCCACGTCCCCGCCGTGGCGGGCGGCCGCACCCTGAGGGTCCTCATGGACGCCGACGCCGACGCGGCCCTCGGCTATCTCGCCGACCCACCCGCGAACAGCAATGGTTGAACCGACCCTGTCGAGTACTCCGGTTGCGGTGACGGACTTGCCCGACGCGGTCCCGGCGCGGCCCACGTCACGACGGGCACGCGCGGCGGCGTGGCTCGTCCGGGCCGTGACGGTCGTCGTCCTCGCCGCGGTCATCGACGAGGCCGCCTTGCGCTTTACGACGCTCGGCCCACAGCGTTACGAGACCCGCCGCACGGAACCGGCCGACAAGCCGCTCTTCGCGGTCGATGAGGTCGGCCACCACGATTACCTGCCCGGCATCCGCTTCGCACACGTCTACGACCCGCGCGGCGACCGCCGGGGATACATGGGCCCGCTCGGCCGCATCGAATATCGCACGAACTCGCTCGGCATCCGCGGGCCTGAGATCGACGCCGCCAAGCCGCCCGGATGGTTACGCATCCTCGCGCTGGGCGACTCATGCACGTTCGGCGAGGGCGTGCGCGAGGAAGACGCCTGGCCGGCCGTCCTCGAACGGCGGCTGGCCGATGCGCCGGCGGCGCGCGTGCGGGTCGTGAACGCGGGCGTGCAGGCCTACCATACGATGAACGAGGCCGTCTGGCTGGAGCGCCGCGGTCTGGCGCTGCGGCCCGACGTGGTGCTGCTGGGTTTCTTCCTGAACGACGCCACCGAAACCGAGGCCGCCGTCATGCGCGAGCCGTTCCGCGCGCTGGAAGCGCCGCGGCCCTGGCCCGCGCGGTATTCGCGGCTCGCCGACGCGGTCCACCTCTGGCGCGCCCAGCGGCGGCTTCAGCGCGAGTATTTCGACGCCACGCGGGCCTCGTTCGACTCCGAGCGGTGGGAGATGTGCCGCCTCACGCTGAAGTATCTGCGGGACCTCGGCCCCAAGCAGGGCTTTCGCTTCGGGGTGCTGGTGTTTCCGATCCTCTACTGGCCGGGAGGCCGTTACCCCTTCGACGACCTGCATGCCCGCGTGGTCGAGTTCTGCCGCGCGGAGCGCATCCCCGTGCTGGACCTGGCCGGCGCCCTGCGCGCGCATCCCCACCCGGCGCTGTGGGTCCACGCCGCCGACCAGCACCCCAACGAGACCGCACACCGGATCATCGCCGAGCAGACCGCCCCGTGGCTCCGGCGGAACGGCCTGCTGCCCGAAGACCCCTGAGGCACGGAACGGACCCGATGCGCTATCTCGGCATCGACTACGGCTCGCGGCGGATCGGCCTGGCGGTCGGCGACGGCCGGTTGCGCATCGCCTCGCCGCTGGAAACGGTCGCCGCTGCGGACGATCCGACGCGCGACGCCGCGGCCGTGCTGGCCCGTGCGGCCGAGGCCGAGGCCGAAGCCCTCGTCGTCGGGATGCCGCTCAACATGGACGGCTCGTCCGGGCCGCAGGCGCAGCGCACGCGGCGGTTCATCGCCGCGCTTGAGGCGGCCGGCCGCCTACCCGTGCACGAGCAAGACGAGCGGCTGACCTCCGCCGCGGCGGACGAGGCCCTCGACGCGGCGGGCGTCGCGCCGCGCCGCCGCCGAAAGCGCCGCGACATGCTCGCCGCCCGCGTCATCCTGCAACAGTTCCTCGACGCGCTGCCGGCGCGTGACTCCATGCGTTGAGTTCATTATGGTGGGTTGTACCCAACCCACCAATTCTTGGCTTGTCCAATTCTTTCCCGATATTCCGCACCGCGCCAGTTCCGGGCGTTGTCGATCGAGTTCGAGGCACCCTTCGAAACTGGGCCGCCTGCTAGTCGTGCCACGATCAGTCCAAATATGCTACAACCCAGCCAAAATACAACGACGACAGAAGCGTTACACTTCCGGCCACACCGACAAGCTGCCTTACTCTTGACGTCATATATAATCCATCGTTCTGTGCCCCTCGCAACACCCATGCTGTCTTGGCTCACAGTTCAACCGGAATCTCCGGACGCATTTTTGTGAGAGACTTTCTGGCCGCTACGCCGCGGCCTGGGTCAGTTGATCCAGCTTCTCCTTGGCGGCGCGGGCCCAGCCCT
>Ga0187893_10012135_pt1 | contig 12308 bp, 10 predicted proteins | sample MA1701074metaG_FD_139574 | JGI IMG/M metagenome (GOLD analysis project Ga0187893, IMG submission 139574) | White microbial mat communities from a basaltic lava cave in the Kipuka Kanohina Cave System on the Island of Hawaii, USA - MA170107-4 metaG ... | reverse complement strand
CGTCGTCGGTGGAGCCGTCGTCCACCACGATCACCTCGACCACGCGGCCGGCGCGCGCCGCGTCCTGCAGCGGCGCGAGCACGCGGTCGAGGTAGGCCGCGGCCTGGTACATCGGCATGACGATGGTGATCGACGCCACCGTCATCCGCCGTAGACGGCGCCCTTCGCCCGCCGCAGCAGCGCGCGCAGCGCGATCCGGCCGCGCGAGCGCGCTCCGAAGAGCGGCAGCCGGCGGTCCGGCTCGCGCAGGTACCAGGCGTCGATCCGCGGCAGGAGGTGCGGATCGCGCCGGGCGGCCGGCTCGCGCAGGAACGACAGCCGCGTGGTGGCCGCCGTCGCGTAGCCGGCCCGCACGCGCGCCACGGAGGCCCGATCGTGCGCGCCGTAGGGGTAGGCGAAGTGGCGCACGCTCTCGCCGAGGCGCTCCTCGATCCGTCTCCGGGAGTCGTCGAGCTCGCGCGCGAGCTCCGCCGCCGCCAGCCCGCGCAGGCGGACGTGGCCGGCCGTGTGGCCGCCGATCGACGCGCCGGCGGCGCGCAGCTCGGCGAGCTCGCTCCAGTCCATGAGCTCGAAGCGCGGGATGCCCGGCGGCTGCGACGGCCAGCGGTTGTCGCGGCCCACCCAGTCGGAGACCACGTAGACCGTGAACGGCGCGGACGCGGCCGCGAGGAGCGGCAGGGCGTGCCGGTGCACCGAGCGCAGTCCGTCGTCGAACGTGAGGGCGACGCGGTGCCGCCCGTCGGCCGCCGGCGCCAGCAGCTCGTCGAGCCGCGCGAGGCCCACCCCCTCCTCGCGGAGCAGGTCGAGCAGGCGCCCGAGCTCGACCGCGCGGTAGGAGAGGACCGAGCCGCCGTCGTCGATCGAGTGGAAGGCGAGGATCGCGTCCATCGCGTCACCGCGTCCCGGAGGGAGCGCCTGCGGCGGGCGGCGCGGAGGAGAGGGCCGGCCCGAGCTCGAGCGCGCGCGCGAACGACGCGGCGGCGAGCTCGGCGCCGCGCGCCCAGGAGAAGCGGCCGGCCCGCTCGACCGCCCGGCAGGCGAGCCGCTCGCGCAGCTCCGGCTCGTCGAGCAGCCGCTGCATCGCACGCGCCATCGCCTCGGGATCGGTGGGATCGAACAGCAGCCCGGCGTCGCCCACCACCTCGGGCAGCGCCCCTCTCGAGCTGGCGAGCACCGGAGTGCCGCACGCCATCGCCTCGAGCGCCGGCAGCCCGAACCCCTCGAGCAGCGAGGGCAGCACGAGCGCCGCCGCGCCGTTCAGCAGGAAGACGAGGTCGTCGTCGCCCACGAAGCCGGTGAAGGCGACGCGGTCGCGCAGCCTCGCGTCGCCCTCGACCTGCGTGCGCAGCTCCGATCCGGAGCCGAGGAAGCCGTCGGCCGCCGGATCGCCCGCGAGCAGCAGGCGCGCGTCGCGCCGCTCGAGCAGGCTGCGCATCGCGGCGAGGAGCGTGCGCAGGTTCTTGTGCGGGCTGAGCCCCCCCACGAACAGGAAGTAGGGCGGACCCTCGCGGGCGAGGAAGCGCGCGATCCCGCGCAGCACCGCCGCGCGGTCGGAGAGCGGCCGGAAACGCGGGTCGGCCCCCTCGGTCACCACGTCGATGCGCTCCGCCGGGATCCGGTAGGCCCTCGAGACCGCGGCGCGGCTCGCCTGGCTCACGGTCATGACCCGCGTCGCCTGGCGCGCCGCGAGCCAGCACTTGGCGCGCCAGAGCAGCTCGCTTCGGCGGTCGGGAAAGACCAGCCGCGGATGCTCCTCCGCGATCGTGTCGTGGAAGCAGATCACGGCGCGCGTGCCGGGCCAGAGCGGGAACGCCGACCAGACCGCCGGGAGGAAGAGCAGGCCGGCGCGCGCGCGGCGCGCCGCTCTCGTGAACGCCAGCAGGTCGCGGACGCTGCGCCGGTCGCCGGCGGCCGCCGCGTCGGTCACCCGCCGCCCCGGCCGCGCGGCCACCCGCTCCAGGGAGGCGAGCGCGTCGGGCAGCTCGCCCGGTCGCGGCTCGCGGTCGAGCAGGAGCACGTACTCGAAGCCGTCGCGGCGCGCAGCGAGCGCCGCGAGCAGCTCGCGCGCGAAGCGGCCGAAGCCGCGCCGGTTGAAGCAGACCGAGGCGTCCACGGCGATCCGCATCGGTCGCGTCAGTCCTCCACGACGTGGGTGGCGAAGACCCGGCGGTGGCCCGCCCAGCGCGCGCGGTCGAAGACGCCGCGCTCGAGGCAGTCGACCGCGGCGTAGGCCATCGCGAGCGCGTGGTGGGTGTTGTCGTGGGCGAAGAGTCCCTGGCGGCCGTAGGTGAGGAAGCGCGGCAGCCCGTCGAGGAAGCCCTCGAGCTCCGCGAGCGGCCGCTCGTAGCCGTTCAGGTAGACCGGGTAGGCCTGCGGCAGCCGCATCACCTTCAGCGCGACCGGCGGCGCCGGCAGCGGCAGCCCCGCCCGCGCGAGGTCCTCCGCCACCCGCGCCCCGAGCTCGCCATCGCCCTCCGAGAAGCGCGCGTCGGCGGCGTCGCACGGGAGCTCCGCGCACAGCGTCGTCGCTCCGCGCGGCAGCCCGGCGTCGCTGTAGTTCTTCGGCTCCGAGAGGCGCGTGATCCCGATCGAGGCCTCCGGGAAGTAGTGGGCGTCGTACTCGGTGAACCGCTCGACCGGCAGGCGCAGGTAGACCAGCAGCATCGCCCGGTAACGGATCGCCGCCGCGGCCTCGAGCAGCGCCGGCGGCGGCGCCGGCCGCAGAATCCGCGGGATGAGCGTGATCGGCAGCGTCGACCAGACGTGATCGGCCTCGAGTTCGCGCTCGCGCCCGCCGGCCGACAGCGCGATCCGCCACGGCGCGCCGCCGTCGGGGAGGTCGAGCCGCGTGACGCGCTGCCCGCGCAGGAGCGCGGCGCCGGCGCCCTCCGCCGCGCCCGCGAGCGCGTCGGAGATCTGCCCGTAGCCGCGGCGCGGATACCAGAAGCGGCCGAAGCCCGGCCGGCGCAGGCCGGGCGCGGCGTTCAGCACCTTGCGCACCAGCTTCGCGATCGTTCCGGCCGAGACGCGCCGTCGCGCCTGGATCCCCGACAGCTCCTCGGGCTCGCGGCCCCAGATCTTGCGCGCGTAGGGGAAGTAGAAGCGCTCGCACATCGTGGGGCCGAGGTTGCGGCGCAGCACGGCGGCGAAGGTGTCGGTGCCGGCGCGCTCCGCGCGCGCGAACGGCTTCGTGAGCACGTCGCGCGCCATCCCGAGCGCGAAGCCGGGCTCCAGACGCCGCAGCAGGTCGAGCGGCTTGAGCGGGAAGTGGACGTAGCGGCCGCCCAGCCGGATGCGGCCGTGGCGCGGACGGTCGAGCAGCTCGTCGCCCAGCAGCGCGCGCAGGTCGGCGAGGATGCGCGGCTCGCACGCCGGGTGGAGGCGATGGCTGCCGAAGTCGAGCCGCTGCCCCTCCCACTCGAACGAGCCGGCGTTGCCGCCGAACCAGGCGTTCTGCTCGACCAGCGTGACCTGCGCCGCGCCGCGCCGCGCGAGCTGCCAGGCGGCGCCGAGTCCGGCCGGACCGCCGCCGAGCACGACCACGCGCGCGGGCGCCGCGGCGCCGGCGGAGGGCCGCGCCGCCGGAGCGGCGCGCTCGGTCGACGCGTCAGACATGCTGCGGCACCGGCGAGCCCGCGCGCGGGGGCGGCGCCCGGTCGGCGGCACGGTCGCCGGGAGGCATGCCGTGGCGCAGGGCGCGCCAGACGGCGCCCGCCACCAGGCCGCCCGCGATCAGCACGGCCTGCCACACCAGCGAGCAGGCGATCGCGCGCGCCCACCGGTCGGCGTCGGAGATCCCCGCGTTGTCGATGCGCGGCACCAGCAGGAAGGCGAAGGCGGAGTCGCGCACCCCGATTCCGTTGAAGCTCACCGGCAGCAGCCCCGCCGCCTTCGCCAGCGACCAGGCGAAGAACCACGAGGCGAGGTCGGCCTCGATCGCGAGCGCCCGGCCGAGGACCGCGTTGAGGAGCGCGAGCGCGCCCTGCATCGCGCACGCTCCGGCGAAGGAGGCGAGCAGGACGCCCGGCCGGCGCCGCTGACGGCGCAGCGCGATCAGCACGCGCGCCACGCGCCGGCGCAGGCGCGGCGGCCAGCGACGCAGCGGCGTGCGCACGAGGAGCGGCACCACCGCCGCCGCCGCCACGAGCGCGCCTCCGCAACCCACGAGGAGCAGCGAGCTCTCCGCGCCCGTCCCGCCCAGCCCGACGGCGAGGCTCGCCGCCAGCGCGAGCGCGCCCAGCGCCGTCACGTCGAGCACGCGATCGGCGGCTCCGCCCAGCACGGCCGCCTCGAGGCGGCCGCTGCGCCGGCCGGCGAGCAGCGCGCGCAGCACGTCGCCGCCGACGATGGTGGGCAGGAAGAGGTTGGAGAAGAGGCCGGCGGCGTAGCACTCGACCGCCGCGCGCGCGGGAAGCCGCGCGCCGGCGACCCCGATCACCAGCCGCCACTTGACCACTCCGAGCGCGTGGCAGGCCAGGAAGCCGGCGAGCACGAGCGCGAAGGTCGTGAGCGGAACGCGCCGGAGCGACTCCGACAGCAGCGTCCACGGCACGATGCGCACGAGCGCGACGATGACGACGGCGCTCACCAGCAGGCGCAGCGCGCCGCGGCGCGCGCGCGTTCCCGACCGTGCGGCGACCGGAGGTTGCATCAACGCGGCCGCCTCAGCGCCGCAGCGCCATGCGCGCATTCTGGTCGGCGAGCAGCCCGACGCTCCAGATCACCAGCGCGCCCAGCAGCGCGAGCACCGCGCTCTCGGAGAGGTTGTCGAGGAAGCAGTCGTAGACGAACTTCGCCAGCCCCGCCGCGGCCAGCACCGCCCCGAGCGGCAGGAAGACCTTGAGCGGGTTGAAGAGCACGATCGTGCGCAGGATCAGGATCAGGAAGTCGAGGGCGTGGTGGGCCCGGATCTTCGAGTCGCCCAGCCGCGCCCGGTAGTCGATCGGCACGAACTCGAACGGGTGGCCGTTGCAGGCGCAGGCGAGCGTGATCGTGGTGGTGAAGGAGAACCCCTCCGGCAGGAGATGGAGGTAGCGCTGCACCAGCTCGCGGCGCATCAGCCGCAGGCCGGAGTTGAGGTCGGGGATGCGGCAGGCCGAGAGGTAGCTCGCCAGGCGGTTGAGGAACCACTTGGCCGGCTGGCGCAGGAGCGGCACGTGGACGTCGGCGCCGATGCGGGCGCCCACCACCATCTCGAAGCGGTCCGCCCGCTCGAGGAGCGCCGGGATCGCGCCCGCGGGGTAGGTTCCGTCGGCGTCGGTGATCAGCACCCAGCCGTGCTTCGCGTGCGCCACGCCGCGCTTGAGCGCCGCGCCGTAGCCCTGGTTGCGCTCGTGGCGCAGCACGCGCGCCCCGGCGCCGTCGGCCTGCCCGGCGGTGCCGTCGGTCGAACCGTCGTCGACGACGAGGAGCTCGTACTGCCAGCCGGTCCGCTTCATCACCTCGTCCACGGCGCGCACCTGCGCCGCGACGTGCGGCCCCTCGTTGTAGGCGGGCATGATGACGCTCACCGCGCGCTCGCGCAGGTCCGCCGCCGCCGCGCCGACGTTCTCGATCACCCGATGTCCCTCGTCCCGCCGGCCCGCAGGCCCGCTCGGCCGCCCGCGCGCCGATGGGCGCGCGGGCCGCACGCGCCGCTCGCAGCTTTCGGTGGGGCGAGCGCGCCGTCTTGAGGCTCCCGATTATGCCGCGCGGGATCGGCCGCCCCGCCGCGCCATCCGGCCTCGCGTCAGCGGGGCGCGCGCGCGACGTAGACGGCGCCGTCGCCGAGCGTGCCGGGAAGCTCGCGCACGATCTCGAACTCCGCCTCGAGGGCCGCGAAGAGGTCGGGCCGCGCGGCGCGCAGCTGGTCGGGCTTGGTGTAGACCACCCAGGTCCGCGGCGCGGCGGCGCGGATGGCGGCGAGCTCCGCGGCGCTGTCGGCGACGCTCCAGGCTGGGGCGTAGTAGCCGGGCAGCGCGAGCTTGGCCGGACCGACCGCCACCCGGGCGTCCCTGCGGCCGGCGAGCGCCTCCACGAGGTCGCGCGCGCCGGTGAAGTCCTGCTTGGGCAGTTCGTAGTTCCGGGAGAGCGAGAGGCACGAGGCCGCGGCCACGAGCAGCGTGACGGCGATCCCGAAGTCGCGCGCCCGCTGCTCGCGGCAGCTCGGGAGCCGGCACGCCAGCCAGCCGCCGCTGATGGAGGCGCCGCGCACCACCGCGATCGCCGCGAAGCCGGCCAGGAAGAAGAAGAAGCGCGGGTAGAGGTGGCGCTGCATCGAAAGCAGGAACGCGAGCGCGACCGGCACGGGGAGCAGGTGGAGGAGCAGAACGGTGCGGCGCCCGTTGCGCCACAGCGAGACCAGGCCGGTCGCCGCGAGCGCCCCGGCGAGCGCGACTCCCGCGAGCGCCGCTCCGCCGCTCCCGAGGCTCCCTGCCGCCTGCGCGAGCGCCCAGCCGGGCCTCGTCCACTCCGTCACCCGGGTGACCGCGACGGTCGCCTGTCCGACGCGCGCGGTGAAGGCGCGCACGACGTCGTCGGCCATCGGCGCGTAGAGCAGCAGCGCCGCCAGCGCTCCGCCGGCCATCGCGGCCAGCGCCGCGCCCGAGGCGCGCGGCGGCGGGAGCGGCTCGCAGTCGACCCACGGCGCCTCGCGCGCCGCCGGCGGACGCAGCCGCACCGCGAGCCAGACCAGCGCATGTCCCGCGAAGGCGAAGGCCGCGGTGAGGTGGGTGTAGAGCGCGAGCGCGAACCAGAGCGCGTATCGCAGCGCCGGACCCCGCGCCGGCCGCCGCAGGAGCTCGAGCAGCTCGGAGGTCGCCAGCGTCGAGAAGAGCAGCACGCCGGTGTAGCCGCGCGCGTTCTGCGAGAACCAGACGTGGTGGTAGGAGACCGCGAGCAGGAGGGCGGCGAGCAGTCCGCTGCGCGCGTCGAGAAGCTGCGAACCGAGCCGGGCGACCGCCGCCAGGCTCGCCACCCCCAGGAGCGCCGCCGGCAGCCGCACCGACCACTCGTGCTCCCCGAAGAGGGCGACGCTCCCGTGCGCGAGCAGCGAGTAGAGCGGGTGCTGGTTCTCGCTCGGGTAGGTCGAGATCAGGGTGCCGATCGGCAGCCGGAAGCAGTGGATCACCGAATCGACTTCGTCGATCCAGAACGACGACCCGAGCCCGATCAGTCTCAGTCCGAGACCCACCGCGAGCACGACAAGCAGCAGATGCCGGGTCCTTCCGGCGCGCTCGGGGATCCGCGGCGGGCCCGCCACCTCGCGCTGTTCAGTCAAACGTTCTCCCCGTCCGCTGCATCTCCGCCATCACCCCGCCCGCCCTACTTGTCGGCGATGTCCTCGGAGCCGTAGGGCAGCCGGGTCTGGATGTCGCCCAGGTCGAGGTCGAGCTCGCCGTCGCCCGCGCGGCGCGGGTCGGCGGTCGCGCCCGGCTTGCCCATGGGCAGCGTCGCGTCGAAGCGGGGCGCCGGCGCCTTCTTGGCCGCTCCGTCGCCTTCCTTGTCGTCCTTCGAGTCCATCGTTCCCTCCTGGCACCCTGCGCGAAGCGCCGCGGTTCAGCGCTCCTGTCCGGTGAAACCTTCCTTGATGGTCGAGGTCGGCTCGATCTCGTCGATCTCGAGGTCGAGCTCTCCACCCGCCCCGGTCGAGCCCGCCGCCTTCCCTCCCCCGTCGGCGGGGGGCGGCGGCGCGGGCGACCCGCCCGGCGCACGGCTCCGATCGTCGCTCTCCATCGGCTCGATCTCCCTGGGCGCGATCCCCACGGCGCGCGCTCCTCACACCGCCGTCGGCTTGCAGTGGACGTGCATCGTCTCGGCGGCGCGCGCGCGCGCGTCGGCCTCCGGCGCGATCGCCAAGTGGCCGGCCGCGGCGACGGCGGCGCCGACGCGGGCCGGACCGCGGGCGCGCGCGGCCGGGCCCCGCTCGCGCGCGGCGGGCGCCGCCGTGAGGAGCCCGCGGGCGCAGAGGTCGCGCAGGAACCGCTCGACCTTCGGCTGCTGCGCCGGCGCGAAGCCGGCGAGGAGCTCGCCCGCCGTGCGTTCGCCGTCGACGGCGGCGAGGATGCGGGCCGCGTCGCGGCCGAGGTGCAGCAGGTCGCTCGACCGCGCCCGGTAGACCACGAACGTGGCGGCCGGCTCGGCCGCGGGCACGGCGCCCGCCATCTCCTCGAACAGCTTCTCCTTGAAGTTGCCCGACTGGTAGCGCGGCTTGAGCACGGCGCACTCGGCCTCGTTCAGCCGCTCCGCGATGGCGCGCAGGTCGTAGGGCAGCTCGACCAGCCGGTTGCCGTCGGGCGCGCGCAGGCGGGCGCCGCGGAGGTCGGCCGGGAGCGGCTCGGCGACGTCGACCGCGCTCTTGTCGCGCAGGAAGGAGAGGCCGCCGTAGCGGCACAGGTAGAGGAAGTAGTGGCTCTTGAGCTCAAACATCAGCAGGTTGTCGCCGCGGAACAGCGGGAACTCGCGGCGAAGCGCGGCCATGAACTCGAAGAAGAGCTGGCGCGCCTCGCGCCGGTCCATCCCCCCCGTGCCGTCGCGCGCCGGCTCCCACTCGTAGTACACCTGCAGGTCCTTCGCGGGATCGACCAGGATGCGCTCGACGCCGTAGCGGTCGGGGTGCTCGAACACCTTGCTCAGGTGGTCGACGTAGAAGATGCGCAGCGACACCTCGTCGATGCAGTCCTGGTGGTCGCGCAGCCACTGCAGCGTCTGCAGCGCCTCCTCGCGCGTCTCGGTGGGGAAGCCGATCATCGTGTAGAGGGTGTTGGAGATGCCGGCGCGCGCGAGGCGCCGCAGGATCCCCTCGGCCTCGTCGAGGTTCGTCCCCTTCTCCATCAGGTCGAGCAGCCGCTGCGACGCGCTCTCGAAGCCGAACGCGATGCGGCGGCAGCCCGACGCATGGAGCTCGCGGCAGAGCTCCTCGGTGAAGAGGTTGCGCTCGAGGCGCGCGTCGGTCCACCAGCGGATGTCGAGGCCGCGCGCGCGCAGCGCCGCGGGCAGCGCCTTGAAGACGGGAGGCGGCATGTCCTCGACCACGAAGTAGATGACGTCGCTGTTCCAGCGCTTCGTCACCGCCTCGATGTCGTCCATCACCTGATCGAGGCCGCGCTGGCGGAAGCCGGGGCCGATCACCTTGTAGAGCGTGCAGAACGCGCACTTCTCCCAGTAGCAGCCGCGCGTGATGGCGAGCGGTAGCGCGAGCTTCGGCGAGAGGTAGCGCTCCATCGGCAGCCCGTCGAACTCGGGGGTCGGCAGCGAGTCGATCGGGAGCGGGCTGGCCGGAGGGTTCACCACCACCTTCGCGCCGTCCTGCCAGATGCAGTTGCCCACGCCGTCGGCCGGACGCTCCTTCCCCGCCGCCACGTTGCGCGCGAGCTCGAGCAGGGGCCCCTCGCCCTCGAGCACCACCACGCTGTCGATCACCGAGAAGACGCGGCCGCTGCGCGACATCTTCTCGCCGATGTAGGCCAGCCGCCCGCCGCCCACCGTGACGTGGATGCCCGGAGCCGCCTCCTTCACCAGCCGCGCCAGAGCGAGCCCGGGGATCACCTGGCTGGTGTAGGTGAGCGAGATGCCGAGCAGGTCGGGCGCGAGCGCCAGGATCTCGGGCAGCGCCTTGGCGCGGAAGTACTCGCAGAAGAAGTTCGCCTCCTCGTCGGCGACCGCCGCGAGCACGTCGCTCTCCTTCTCGATCGACTGCGGGAGCGTGTAGTTGTGCGGCGTGAGCGAGCTCGGGTAGTGCTCGGCCGAGACCAGCCGGAAGGCGCGGTCGAGCAGCTTGACGGCGCGCAGGTAGCGGTCGTAGTCGTAGAAGAGCTCCGGGTCGCGCAGGGTGGCGAGCGCCTCCTCGATGCCGTCCACCACCGCGTCGGCCGAGGCGTGCGCCTCGGAGAGGACGCGGAAGCGGTCCATCTCGGGCAGCGGCAGCGGCCGGCCGCCCGGAAGCGCGCAGAACGCGTCGCGCACGCGCGCGCGGCTGCGCTCCAGCCGCGCGCGGCGCAGGAACCACTCGTGCGCCTCGAGGTTCAGGTCGCGCTGGTGGGTGTCGGGGAAGCCGCTGGCGCGCAGGAAGGCGGTGAGCGACGGCAGGCAGAGCGCGGGCTGGGTCGGGTGCGCCTGCGGGGGGAAGACGAGCAGCGTTCGCATCGGGCGGGCTCCAGGTCGCCGTCACGCTCCGGCCGGCGGCGCCAAGCTATCGGACGGAAGCGCGCGAAGCACGGTCTCGATCGGGCCGCGCGCCTCGTGCAGCAGGAAACCGCGTGCCGAGAGCTCGCGCCTCGCCTCGCCGTTGAAACCCAGCGAGACGACCCAGCGGCAGCCCGCGAGCAGCCGCTCCAGGGTCGAAAAGTCCCGGAAGAGGCGCCCATCCCCCGCCGGCCGCCGCCGCCGCTCGACGAAGGCCGCCCGGCCGTCGCGGAGCTCGAACACGAAGTAGTCGGTCGCCCGATGGAAGCGCTCGTTGACGCCGACGCCGTCGCGTGACGTGACCGCGATCCGCACCGGCGCGCAGCCCGCGTTGGCCGGCACGCGCCTCAGTACCCCTTGGCGAGGTCGACCACGTTGAGCAGCTCCCGGCCCTGCGCGAAGCGGCGCAGGTTCTCGCGGAAGAGCTCGAACTGGCGGCGTCCGGCGCCGTCGCTGGTCGCGGCGTCGTGCGGGGTGACGATCACGTCGGCGCGCCGCCAGAGCGGATGGTCGGGGGGAAGCGGCTCGGGATCGGTGACGTCGAGCCCCGCGCCGGCCAGACGGCCGCTCTCGAGCGCGGCGAGCAGCGCGCCGGTGTCGACGCAGCGCCCGCGCGCGACGTTGACCAGCCGGGCGCCCGGCTTCAGCGCCGCGAAGAAGCGCTCGTCGCACATGCGCTCGGTCGCCGCCGTGAGCGGCACGCAGACGAAGACCGCGTCGGCGAGCGGAGCCAGCTCGAGGAGGCGGCCGGGGTGATGGACGCTCACGCCGGGCGGAGGATCGCCCATCGGCGGGTTGGTGGCGAGCACGCGCATCCCGAACCCCTGCAGCCGCCGCGCGACCTCGCGGCCGATGCCGCCGAGCCCGCAGACGAGCGCCGTCCTCCCCTGCAGCTCGATCATCCCCTCGCTCGCGGCCGCGGGGAGTCGCCACGAGCGCGCGGCGCGCTGGTTCTCGAGCGCCGCGGGCAGGGCGCGCGTCAGCGCGAGCAGCATCCCGACCGCATGGTCGGCGATCTCGGGGCCGTAGATGCGCTGCGCGTTGGTGAGCGTGAGAGCGCGCTCGCTCAGTCCGGGCAGGCCGAGGTAGCGCTCCACGCCGGCCGAGCCGACCTGCGCCCAGCGCAGCTTCGTCCCCGCCTCGAGGATCGCGGCGTCGAGCGCGCCGATCACTCCGTCGGCGTCGACGACCTTGCGCGCCGCGTCGGCCGCGTCGGCCGCGGCCACGACCTCGAGCTCGGGCGCCGCCGCGCGCAGCTCCGCCAGCCGCTCCCCGCTCGCGCGCACGACGACGACCTTCGCGGGCGCGCTCCATCCCGGCGTGTCGCGCGTCGGCGAAGGGCCGGCCGGGAGCGCCAGGTCGGCGATCCACGGCGGCGTGGCGCGGCCCGTGAGCGCGGCGTGCACGTCGCGAACGTTCCCGAGCTGCTCGCGCGCCGCCCGTCCGGTCCACTGCTCGTACCACGGCAGGTCGAGCGTCGCGGCGATCGCCTCGGGCGCGAGCTGCTGCTCGAGGCCGGCGGTCACCCGATCACGCAGCTCGGCGATCCAGCGGCGCTGGAGCGCGAGCAGCCCGCCGTCCGCGACCGCGCCGTGTCCCGGGCAGACGATCCGCGGCTCGAGGGCCGCGAGCCGGTCGAGCGCCTCGACCCAGCGTGCGCTGTCCCCGTCGCCCATGTAGTTCCAGGCGCCGTTCACGCAGACGTCGCCGGTGAAGAGGATCCCCTCGCGGGGGAGCCAGGCGACCGCGTCCCCCCGCGTGTGGGCGGGACCGACCCGCAGGAGCTCGAGACGGCGCTCGCCGTCGTCGAAGACCAGCCGATCGTCGAAGGCGAGTGTGGACGGCTGCCACCGCGCCCCCTCCACCATCGCGCGCCGTCCGGGGTCGGAGGAGGTGGCGTCGGCCTGGAAGGCCGCCTCGTTGCGCGCCCGCTCGTCGCGCGCGCAGGCGGCGGTCGCCACGGCGATCGCTCCGGCGTCGCAGAAGACCGAGTTCCCGAACGCGTGGTCGGCGTGGTAGTGGGTGTCGAAGACGAACCGGATCGGCTTGCTCGTGCGGCGGCGGATCTCCGCGACCACGATCCTGGCCGTGACCGGGAAGCTGGCGTCGATCGCCACCACGCCGTCGGCGAGCTCGACCCAGCCGCT
>Ga0187893_10012134_pt1 | contig 12309 bp, 13 predicted proteins | sample MA1701074metaG_FD_139574 | JGI IMG/M metagenome (GOLD analysis project Ga0187893, IMG submission 139574) | White microbial mat communities from a basaltic lava cave in the Kipuka Kanohina Cave System on the Island of Hawaii, USA - MA170107-4 metaG ... | reverse complement strand
CGTGGCGGCGCCGACGATGTGCCCGCGTTCCATCAGCACCGCGCGATCGGCAGTTGCGGTTGCGAAACGCAGGTTCTGTTCCGACAGAAGCACGGCGGCGCCCTGCGCCTTCAATGCCGCAACGGCAGCGATCACTCGTTCGACGACCAGCGGCGCAATTCCCTCCGAAGGCTCGTCCAGCAGCACCGCGCGGGGATGCGCGGCGAGCGTACGCGCCAGCGCGAGCATCTGCTGCTCGCCACCGCTCATCTGCGCCGCGTGACGATCGAGCATCTCCTCCAGATTGGGAAAGAGTTCGAGCAAGCCATCGAGGTCGAATTTCCCGCCACGCCCGCCGATCGCCAGGTTTTCGCGCACGGTGAGTTCGGTAAAGATTCGACGGTCTTCAGGAACATAGCCGAGTCCCGCGAGTGCGCGAACGTGCGGCGCGGCCCCGCCGAACGACTTGCCGTCGAACTCAACGTCACCCGTGCTGGCGACGAGGCCCATGATCGACTTGAGCAGCGTCGATTTGCCGGTGCCGTTGCGACCGATCAAGGCGACAACTTCGCCGGCGTCAACATGCACGGAACAACCGAACAGCGCCTGCGCCTTGCCGTAGAACGCGTCAAGTCCACGAACCGACAACAAGGCGTTCATGAAGCGCCGGCACCGAAATAAGCTGCCTGGGCAGCCGGATCGTTGCGGACCGTTTCCGGCGCGCCATCGACGATGAGTTTCCCGCGCGCCATCACCAGCACGCGGCGCGCGTAACCGAACACGACTTCCATGCTGTGTTCGGTAAAAAGCACGGTCAATCGCTCGCTGAAGGAAAGACTTTGCACTAGTTTCATCAGCGCGAAGCGCTCCGCCGGCGCCATGCCCGCGGTCGGCTCGTCCATTAACAACACGCGCGGTCGCGCCGCGATCGCAATCGCCAGTTCAAGTCGCTTCAGATCGCCGTACGAAAGCTCCGCCGCCGCGCGCGCCGCGTGCTCTCGAAGACCCACCCGATCGAGCAGAAGGTTCGCGTCGTCGCGAAAGCCGAGCCGGCGCAGCGGGTCAAACTGGGCCGCACTACTCAGCGCGATCGCAGTCTGGACATTCTCCCGCAGGGTCATCGACCCGAAAGCCTGCGCGGTCTGAAACGTGCGTCCGATGCCGGCGTGCACGCGCGCCGCGGCGTCGAGCCGATTGAGCGATCGATCCTCAAGACGGACGTCGCCCGCGTCCGGATGATGTTGTCCGGCGATAACACCAAAGAGCGTGGACTTTCCGGCGCCGTTGGGACCGATCAACGCGGTGAACTCGCCGCTTTCGACGGTGAGATCGATGCCGTCGACCGCGCGCACGCCGCCAAACCGTTTTTCAATCCGGTGAAGAGTAAGCATTCAGCGGCGTGCTTCGAACCTCGCGCGCAGCGCTCCGGCAATGCCCTGTGGAAACGCGACGACGAGGACCACGATGGCAATACCAAGCACCAGGCGCCAATGTTCCGATGCACGCGTCAATTCAACGACTAACCCGTGATACGCCAAGGCTCCGACGATTGGCCCCGACAAGGTCTGCAGGCCGCCCAGCAACACCATCATCAGCGCGTCAAGAGACTGCGGAATCGCCAGCGCATTCGGAAAGACCGAACCCTTCTGGTACGCGTTCAGCACGCCGGCCAATCCGGCGAACATGCCGCCGGCCGCAAACGCGATCCATTGCAACTGCATTGCGGCGGCGCCGCTCGCCTCGGCCCGCTCGCGCGCGTCGCGAACGGCGCGCAAGGAAAAGCCGTAGTTCGACCACGCGGCGCGGCGTAGCAGCCACAAGCTGGATGCCGACAGCGCCAGCGCCAGAAGAAAGTACGCGGACTTCGAAGCGAGGGCTTGCGGCGGCCATACCCCGAGCACACCGTTGTCACCGCCCGTCAGCGCGATCCACTGCGTCGCGGCCGACCACAGGATCTGCGCAAACGCCAGCGTCAACATCGCCGCGTAGACGCCGCGAGCGCGCAGGACAAACCACCCGAGCGCGACAGCGCCCAATGCGCCGACGATGGCTCCGGCGAGAAGGTTCGCCGCGAAGGCCGTGCCGGCGAACTTCAGCAGTAGCGCGGCAGCGTACGCACCCAAGCCAAAAAATGCGGCGTGACCGAAGGACGTGATACCGCCCAGCCCCATGAAGAAATGCAGGCTTGCGGCGAAAAGCGCGAGGATCGCCATTTCGGTCAACACCACGAGCTGATATTCACCCGCCCACAGCGGCGCGCTCGCGGCACCGACCAGAAGCAGAACGAATATCGTCTGCAAGGCGCGCGATGCCGGAACGAACGGCGCATGCGCGGGTAGACGGTTGCGTCCCTCGATCTGCGGTCGGCCCGCGAGCCCGTACGGCCGCGCGATCAGCACGAGCGCCATCGCGGCAAACGCCAGCACCAGTGTGGACTGCGGCAGCAACCAAATGCCGAACGCGTGCAGCAATCCGATCAACAATGACGCGAGAAGCGCGCCACCGATCGATCCCAGGCCACCGACGACAACAACGACGAAGGCCTCCACCACGATCGACAGGTCCATCTGCAGATTGACGGACTCGCGCGGGATTTGCAGCGCGCCCGCTAGGCCGGCAAGAAAGCTGCCGAGCGCGAACACCGACGTGAACAACCAGGCGCGATTGACGCCAAGCGCGCTCGCCATCTCACCGTCCTGCGTCGCCGCGCGCACCGTAAGTCCCCAGTGTGTGCGGCGGAAGACCAGCCACAAGAGAGCAAACACCGCCGGCCCGGCCGCCAGCAGCAACAGCGTGTATTCGGGAACAAGGCCGCCGGCGATCTGAACGGAGCCCGCCAGACCCGGCGCGCGCGGCGCCAGCAATTCTTGCGGCCCCCAAACGGCCAGCGTCAAGTCCTGCACGATCAGCACCACGCCGAACGTCGCCAGCAACTGAAAAGTCTCCGGCGCGCTGTAGACGCGGCGCAGGATCAGCACTTCGATCAACACGCCGATCGCCGCAACAGAAAGCGCGGCGAGAAAGAGCCCGCCGAAGAACGGTAGCGGCGCGCGCGGCAGCAGCGCCGTGATCGTTACAGCAACGTACGCCCCGAGCATGTAGAGCGAGCCATGCGCAAAGTTCACGACCCGCGTGACGCCGAAGATGATCGTCAGACCTGCCGAGACGAGAAACAGCGTCGAGGCATAGGCCAGGCCGGTGAGGAGCTGGGCGAGGATGAGGTCCATGACGAATGACGCGGCCTGCGGTCGCTATGACGGCGCTGCGCGCCTATGAAAGCGCCGCGCATCATAGGTTGGCGAAGCCACCGTCATAGCCCGCGCAGCGGGCATCATCGGCCGCCGCAGGCGGCCATCATTTCATTGCATCGGCCGGACGCCGCTTGCGAACCTCTTCGTCGGCCGGCAGGAACTTCGCTCCATCGGCATAGCGCCAATCGACCATCGCGCCGCGGCCGTCGCGCAGGTCCAGCTTGCCGACATAAGCGCCCATCGTCGATTGCTGGTCGAGAGCGCGAAATACGGCCGGGCCGAAAGGCGTCGAGAAGCTCAAGCCACGCAATGCGGCGATCAGTTTTTCGGTGTCGGTTGATCTCGCTTTGCGGATCGCGGCGAAGATCGCCGCCATCGCCGAATAACCAACGACCGACCCCAGCCGCGGCGTGTCCTTGTGCTGGCGGTAGTACGCGTTGAAGAATTTCGCATGCTCGGGCGTCGCGATCTGGTCCCATGGATAACCGGTGACGATCCAGCCCCTGGGCGTTTCTTCTTTCAGCGCGTCGAGGTACTCCGGTTCGCCCGACAGCAGACTGACCACCGGTACGCGCGGAAACAGCCCGCGCAGGTTGCCTTCGCGCGCGAGCCGCGCGAGATCGCCGCCGAAAGTGACGTTGAAGATCGCTTCGGGCCGCGCGGCCAGCACGGCTTGCACGGTGCTGCCGGCCTCAAGTTTATTAAGTGCCGGCCATTGTTCGGCAACGAACTCGACATCCGGCCGGCGCGCCTTTAGCAGCGCCTTAAAACTCGCTACCGCTGATTGCCCGTATTCGTAGTTGGGCGCAATGCTGACCCAGCGCTTGGCAGGGAGCTTCGCAGCCTCATCGACCAGCATCGCACTCTGCATGTACGTGCTCGGCCGCAGCCGGAACGTGTAGCGGTTGCCCTTGTCCCACACGATCGCGTCGGTGAGCGGCTCGCTGGCGACGAACAGCACCTTGTTGCGGGCGGCGAAATCGGCCACCGCAAGGCCGACATTGGAAAGGAACGTGCCGGCCAGCAGATCGACTTTCTCATTGCTGACCAGCTCGGTCGCGTGGCGGACCGCATCATCGGGTTTGCCCGCGTCGTCGCGCGCAATGACCTCGACGCGTCGACCCAGCAAGCCGCCCGCGGCGTTGACCTCATCGACCGCCAGTTGCCAGCCCATCCGGTACGGCACCAGAAACTGCGGAATGGTCGAGTAGCTGTTGATCTCACCAATGCGGATGGGTGCGGGTTGCGCTTGCGCCTGCTGGAAAAACGCAGGGGCAAGCGCTAAACCGCCCAGCAAACGGCGACGAGTAAATCTCATTGCGATCCTTTCGAGCCCACTTCCGGAGCCAGGTTTTCTTTGATGCAGCGCGATAGAATAGCCGCGCTTTAGTTGTCCATCGTCATCGGTTGCCCATCCTCGTGCAATGACCCACGTTGTCACCGAGCCTTGCATCAAGTGCAAGTACACCGACTGCGTCGACGTCTGCCCTGTCGACTGCTTTCGGGAAGGGCCGAATTTTCTGTCGATCGAGCCCGACGAATGCATCGACTGTGCCGTGTGCATTCCTGAATGCCCCGTCAACGCCATTTTCGCGGAAGAGGATGTGCCAGAAAGCCAGCGCCATTTCATCCCGCTGAACGTCGAGTTGTCCCGAAAATGGCCGTCGATCACGCGCATGAAGGCTCACCCGCCAGACGCCGATGAGTGGAAGGATGTGATGCCGAAACTCGAACACCTGCAGCGGTGAACGTCGCTACGCCCGCAAGAATTACCTGGTCGCGGCAGGCGTCGCAACGTCAATCGAACCGAAAAACAACGACTTGGCGGTCGGCGTGATCCGGCAACGCACCCACGAACGCGGATTGCACGACACAATGCGGCAAACGCGGAAGGCGGGCGCTGGAAGCCCGGCACGGAGAACGGATGCTGTACCAACTGCATGAGTTGCAGCGCAAGTTCCTGATCCCCCTGTCGGTCTGGGCGCAGGCCTCGTCCCAGCTTTTTTCAAACCCCTACAGCCCGCTCGCGTACACGCCGTTTTCGCGCCGCCTTGCCGCCGGTTACGACCTTCTGCACCGTCTCGGCAAACGCTACGAGAAGCCCGCGTTCGACATACACGCAACCACGGTCGATGGAACCGAGGTTGCGGTTATCGAAGAGGTCGCGCTCGCCAAGCCGTTTTGCAGGCTGCTGCATTTCAAACGTGTGCTGCCGTCGAAGCTCGCGCAGCGCCCCTCCGACCCGACCGTGCTTGTGGTGGCGCCCCTTTCGGGCCATCACGCCACGTTGCTGCGCGACACGGTCCGCACGATGCTGCCCGAGCACGATGTCTACATCACCGACTGGGTCGACGCGAAGATGGTGCCGCTGTCGGCGGGTCCGTTTCATCTGGACGACTATGTCCACTACGTGATCGAGTTCGTCCGGCTAATCGGCCCCGGTGCACATGTGATGTCGGTGTGCCAACCCACTGTGCCGGTGCTGGCAGCGGTTTCGCTGATGGCGAGCGATAAGGACCCGGCGGTGCCGCGGTCCATGACGATGATGGGCGGACCGATCGATTCACGCCGCAATCCGACCCAGGTGAATGCGCTCGCCAAACGCAAGCCGTTCGAGTGGTTCGAGAACAACGTCATCTTCAAGGTGCCAACCACGTATCCCGGTTATCTGCGACGGGTTTACCCGGGTTTCATGCAACACGCGGGATTTGTCGCGATGAACCCGGACCGGCACATGAATTCGCATTGGGATTACTACCTTGATCTCGTGAAGGGCGATCGCGACGATGCCGAAGCGCATCGCCGCTTTTACGACGAGTACAACGCCGTCATCGATCTACCCGGCGAGTACTACCTCGACACGATCAAGATCGTTTTCCAGGAGCACCGGCTGCCCAACGGTACCTGGGATGTGCGCGGCAAGCGCGTTGCGCCGGAGGACATCAAGACGGCGGCGCTCTTTACCATCGAAGGTGAACTCGACGATATCTCGGGCAGCGGGCAGACCGAGGCGGCGCACGACTTGTGCCGCGGTATTCCGAAGAGTCGTCACAAGCATCTGACCGCGCAGGGCGTGGGCCACTACGGCATTTTTTCCGGGCGGCGCTGGCGCGAGATGATCTATCCGCCGGTGCGTGACTTCATCCGGGCGCACGCCGATTGACGATGGTCGCGCTGGCCGAGCGCATTGACGCGCTGCTGCCGCAAACCCAGTGCACGAAATGCGGCTACGCCGGCTGTCGGCCGTATGCGGACGCGATTGCCGCGGATCAGGCCGGCATCAATCAATGCCCGCCTGGCGGCGCGTCCGGTATCGCCAAACTCGCCGCGTTGCTTGACCGCGAGCCGGTACCACTAAACCCGGCCAACGGCATCGAGCGGCCTCTGCGGGTCGCTGTCATCGACGAGAGCCTTTGCATCGGCTGCGCGCTGTGTATCCAGGCTTGTCCGGTCGGCGCGATTGTTGGCAGCGCGAAACGCATGCACACCGTCATACCGCAGCTCTGCACCGGCTGCGATCTGTGTGTTCCGCCCTGCCCGGTCGACTGCATCGAGATGCTTGTTGTTCAACCGCCGCGCGAATGGACGGCGCAGGATGCCCAAGCATCGCGCGAACGGTTTGTCGCGCGCAACCTCCGGCTCGCGGCCGAGAAGCTTGAGCCACCGGTATCGTCCGGCGCGACGCGGACGGACGCCGTGCGGGCGGCTGTCGAACGCGCCCGTGCACGGCGCTCGCAAGCAGTGCGATGAACGCGACAAAGCGGCGCGCGATTTTCGAAACTCTGCGCGCGGCGAATCCGAATCCCACGACGGAACTGGAGTATTCGACGCCGTTCGAGCTGCTGGTTGCCGTCGTGTTGTCGGCGCAAGCGACGGACAAGAGCGTCAACATCGCCACGCGCACGCTGTTCTCAAAGGCAAAGACGCCGGCCGAGATCGCGGCGCTGCGTGAAGACGGTCTGATTCCCTATATCAAGACGATTGGACTTTTTCGAACCAAGGCGAAGAACGTCGTTGCGCTGGCGCGCAAGCTGGTGCAGGAGCATGGTGGGGAAGTGCCGCGCGACCGCGATGCGCTCGAAGCGCTGCCCGGTGTTGGCCGCAAGACGGCGAATGTCGTGCTGAACACTGCGTTCGGCCAACCGACCGTCGCCGTTGATACGCACATCTTTCGCGTCGCCAATCGCACGGCAATTGCGCCGGGCGACAAGGTCGATGACGTTGAACGTCGTTTGCTGAAATTCGTCCCGGAAGAATTCCTGAAAGACGCGCATCACTGGCTGATCCTGCACGGACGTTACGTCTGCAAGGCGCGGCTGCCCGAGTGCTGGCGCTGTTCGATCGCGCGCTGGTGCGAATTCCGTCCCAAGAGCAAGGCGCCCGCCGCGTGACGCTTTTCGACCCAAGCCGTGAGCAAGTGCGCCGATTCTTTTGCGAAACGTGGCGCAAGGAAGTCTCCGGCGAGCTGCAAACGCCGCAGCAGGCGCAGGCGGCGGATTTGATTCGCCTGCATCCCGAATACCACGCGCTGCTCGGCGACGTCGAACGCGCGCTGGCAGAGGACTACACAGTCGAGCGCGGCCAGACCAATCCGTTCCTGCACCTGTCGATGCACCTGGCGCTGGCCGAGCAGTTGTCGATCGATCAGCCTCGCGGAATCGTCGACGCGATCGAGCGCCGGGCCGCAAAGCTCGGTGATGCGCACGCTGCCGCGCACGAGGCGATGGAGTGCCTCGGCCGCATCGTGTGGGAAGCGCAGCGAGGCACACTCCCGGCTGACGCGGAGGCGATCAATGCGGAGTATCTGGAGTGTCTGGCCCGGCGGTTGAAATGACAGGCCGGACGCCAACTATTTCCGGTGCGTCAGCGGCCCAGGCAGCGCCGCGAAGTACGCCGCAAGATTCTCGATGTCCTGTTTGGACAGCGGCTTGGCAATCGCACCCATGATCGCGTTCTTGCGCGCGCCGCTCTTGTAGTCGTTCATCGCCTTGGCCATGTAATCGGGATACTGGCCCGCGATCTTCGGGTACGTCGGATCGATCGGCGTTTTGCCGTCTTTGCCGTGGCAGGCCGCACATGCTTCCGAGCTCTTGCGGCCGGCCTCGACATCGGCGGCCAACGCAACGTTGGCCAGTGCGGCACCCGCAAAGACCATCGCAAGGGAAACTGTTTTCATCGCTGTCGCCTCCCGCATCATTTGCTCGATGCGACCGTCGCGTCGGACCCACGTGCCGCGTAATACGCGGCGAGATCGGCGATCTGCTGGTCGGTGAGGCTAGTGGCGATCGCTTGCATCGTCGGATGATTGCGGTCGCCCTTTCGATACGCCTGCAGCGCGGCCTCGATGTACTTGGCCGACTGGCCACTGATCATCGGCACGCGGTAGACGCGCGGAAACGACGATTGGTAGCCCGGAATCGTGTGGCAACCCGTGCACATTGAAACCTGCGCTCGAGCGGCTTCAGGATTTCCTGCCGGCGCCGCTGGCTGCTGCGCCGAAGCGAGCGAAGCAACGCCCAATGCCAGTACGGCGAACCAAACCCTGTTGCTCTTCATTGCGTCGGGCTTCCCTGGTAGCGTCAAAAAAGCCGCGCGATTCTACTCATCTTCGCCTCGTATACTCGATTCGTCCTTCTTCCTTGCCGAAAAATTCTGATGCCGCGCTTTCATGGCTCGACCACCTACGTCGCCACCGACGATCTGAAACTCGCGGTCAACGCCGCGCTGACGCTGCAACGGCCGCTGCTGATCAAGGGTGAGCCCGGCACCGGCAAGACAATGCTCGCCGAAGAAGTGGCGCGCGCGATCGACATGCCGCTGTTGTCCTGGCACATCAAGTCGACCACCAAAGCGCAGCAGGGGCTGTACGAATACGACGCGGTGTCGCGGCTGCGCGATTCGCAACTGGGCGAGGCGCGCGTGAAGGACATCCACAACTACATTGTCCAGGGCGTCTTGTGGCAGGCGTTCGAGTGCGAGCGGCCCGCCGTGCTGCTGATCGACGAGGTCGACAAGGCGGATATCGAGTTCCCGAACGATCTGTTGCGCGAACTCGACCGCATGGAGTTCTACGTCTACGAGACGCGCCGGACCATCGTTGCGCGCCATCGTCCGCTGGTCGTCATCACCTCGAACAATGAAAAGGAGCTGCCGGACGCTTTTCTGCGGCGCTGCTTCTTCCACTACATCCGCTTTCCGGACAAGGAGACGATGCAGGCGATCGTCGATGTGCATTTTCCGAAACTGCGCAAGGAACTGCTCGCCAACGCGCTGGCGTCGTTTTTCGCGATTCGCGAGCTTCCGGGTTTGAAGAAAAAGCCGTCGACATCGGAGTTGCTCGACTGGCTGAAGCTGCTGGTCGCCGAACAGATTCCGCCCGACGCGCTGCGTTCGAAAGACGACAAGCTCTTCGTGCCGCCACTCGCTGGTGCGCTGCTGAAGAACGAGCAAGACATGCATCTGTTCGAGCGGCTGGTGTTCATGGCACGCCATAACCGGTAGGTTCGGGACCGGACGACGGAGGAACTTGCGATCGAGGTTGGCAGCCGGCCCGGCCCTACTCTCGCGTTCGACACGGACCGCGCTTGCTTCGCTCGCACGGCCGGTCAACGCTCGGTGGCGTGAAAAGGCCGGAACCCGTCACCCTTTCGGGTCGCCATGTGCGACTCGAGCCCCTGCACGCCGAGCATGAGGATGCTCTGCGCGCGGTTGCCGCCGACGGCGAACTGTGGACGTTGCGTTTCACCTCTGTTCCCGAGCCGGATCAAACAGCGCTGTACATCGCGACCGCGCTGATGGGACAGCAGGACGGGACCATGCTCCCGTTCGTGGTGCGCGAGATGCCGGGCGGAGAGATCGTCGGCTGCACGCGTTATCACGACATCGACCGCGACGTCGATCGTGTGGAGATCGGCTACACGTGGTACGCACGTTCGCGCCAGCGCACCGCGATCAACACCGAATGCAAGCTGCTGCTGCTGGCGCACGCCTTCGAAACACTTCGCTGCGGCGTGGTTGGCCTGCGCACCGACAACTTCAACATTGCCTCACAGCGTGCGATCGAGCGCCTCGGCGCGCGCAAGGACGGCGTGATCCGCCATCACGCGCGCCGGCGCGACGGCACCGTGCGCGACACCGTGATGTACAGCATCCTCGCCGGCGAATGGCCGGAGGTCAAAGCGCATCTGCAGTACCTGCTCGACGCGCATCATCAGGGCGAGGTACCCTCGTAGCCTTGATGACGACCTCATGCTGATCAACTTCTTCTACCACCTGCGCGCTGCGCGCCTGCCGGTATCGATCAAGGAACTGCTGACGCTGCTCGATGCGTTGAAGCAGGATGTGATTCGCCCGTCGATCGACGATTTTTATTTCCTGTCGCGCGCTTCGCTCGTCAAAGACGAGGCGCACTACGACAAATTCGACCGCGCTTTCGGCGAGTTTTTCAAGGGCGTGCAGACCACGCTGGGTTTCACGAAGGAAATTCCGGACGAGTGGTTTCGGAAGCTCCTTGAGCGCGAGTTCTCGCCCGAAGAACTGGCGAAGCTTGAAAGGCTCGGCTGGGACAGGTTGATGGAGGAATTCCGCAAGCGGCTGGAAGAACAGGACGGCGCGCACCATGGCGGTAACAAGTGGATCGGCACCGGCGGCACCTCGCCGTTCGGCGCCGGCGGCGTCAACCCGGAGGGCATCCGCGTCGGCGGCGATTCGAAAGGTGGGCGCAGCGCGGTGAAGGTATGGGAGGCGCGCGCCTATCGCGACTACGACGACGACGTCGAGCTCGGCACGCGCAACATCAAGGTCGCGCTGCGCCGCCTGCGCCGTTTTGCGCGCGAGGGCGCGGAACTCGAACTCGATCTGCCGGACACGATCTCGTCAACGGCGCGCAACGCGGGCTGGCTCGACATCAAGATGGTGCCGGAGCGGCACAACACCGTGAAGGTACTGATGTTGCTGGATGTCGGCGGCACGATGGACGAGCACATCAAACGCGTCGAGGAGCTGTTTTCGGCGGCGAAGGCGGAGTTCAAGCACTTGGAGTTCTACTACTTTCACAACTGTCTGTACGAGTATGTGTGGCGCAACAACCGGCGTCGCTTCGCCGAGAAGTTTGACGCCTGGGATGTGCTGCGCAAGTACAACCCCGATTACCGGTTGATTTTCGTCGGTGACGCGACGATGAGTCCGTACGAGATCCTGCAGCCGGGCGGCAGCGTCGAGCACAATAATCCGGAGGCCGGCGCGATCTGGATGCAACGCTTCGCGCAGCACTTCCCGAAACACATCTGGATCAACCCGGAGCCGGAAGGTCTGTGGCAATACAGACAATCGATCTCGGTGATCAACCAGTTGCTGGGTGGAAGAATGTTCCCGCTAACGCTCGAAGGATTGACGCGCGCAATGCGACAGTTAAGCAAGTGACGGCGCTGTTTCCAAGCGCGCACGCGCTTGGAAACAGCGCCGTCATCCCGGTTTCGCGCAGCGAAGACCGGGATCCGGTCCGGTGCGCAAGCGCCTTCACCCATACGCGAAGCGCCGCCTTGACGAATGCGTCACCCCGGCCCCGGCTTAGAGCACGCCGGGGCAGGCTGCGGCCGGGGGTCAGTGTCTTTCACGAAAACTACGCCCCGGCCCCAGCTTCCGCCCGAGCGACACCGATGGCTTCGCGCAACGCGACCGACACCTCGCGGTACTCGGAGCCCAACGCGGCAATCAGATCGCCGAGGCCGGAAAGGTCCTGTGAAGTCGCGCGGCTTTCAAGCTCTTTGCAGAGCTTTGCGACGCGCATTGCACCGACGTTGCCGCTGCACGATTTGAGCGAATGCGCCGCACGCCGTATTTCCTCCGCGTCGGCGCCGCGCATCGCGCTATGCAGCCGGTCAATCAGCTTCGGCGCCTCGGTTTCGTAGAGCCGGACGATGCGCGCGACGAGATCTTCACCGCCCAGCGGATGCAACTGGCGGATCGCGGCCAGCGCGGACGGATCGAACATCGCGTCCTCGTTTGTCGCACGCGGATTCGGTGCTTCCACCGTTTCTTCCGCATCGGGCGCCACCGCGATCCGCCCCTTTAGCCATTT
>Ga0187893_10012133_pt1 | contig 12309 bp, 6 predicted proteins | sample MA1701074metaG_FD_139574 | JGI IMG/M metagenome (GOLD analysis project Ga0187893, IMG submission 139574) | White microbial mat communities from a basaltic lava cave in the Kipuka Kanohina Cave System on the Island of Hawaii, USA - MA170107-4 metaG ... | reverse complement strand
GCAACCGCTTTGCGGTTGAGGTTATCCGCTAACCCTCCAACCCAACGTAGCCGCGAAGCGCGGCAACGTTGGGCTGGAGGCCGCAACCGCTTCGCGGTAGACCACCCGCAGCCAAGAACCCACAGGAGTTTCTTGGAAGGGCCGCCCCTACAGGTCACGGCAGTAGTGAGAAAGTGAAACTGATAATTGCTGAACGCTCAGACTGACCTGGCAGAAAACGGGAGTTCATTGCCGCCTCCACCGCTGCCGCCCGCAACATCTCGTGCCCGCTAACGGCCAGAGCATTAATCACCTTTCCCTCAGCATCCAGGGTAACTTTAACGGTCACGATCCCGCCAACGCCCAGTTTCTTTGCTTCCTCGGGATAAGCGACTTTAGCTATGTCAGGCTCGTCTTCGGAAACCAATCGAGCTTTAGGCTCTGGAAGCTCCACCTTTTCAGCGACTGGTTTGCTGCGAGGGTTTCCAACCAAACTGCCTGCTGGTTTGGGAGGAGCGCCAGTTATTTTGAGGTTTGCAGCTGGCTCTCGAACTTTTGCGATGTTTTCAGCGGCGTAATAGGAAATAGTTCGATAAGTCACTTCGACAGGCTCGTATCTGACACCGTTTTCGAAAACCACCAGGAATGTCATCATCTTCGTCCAGTTGCCTACGCTATCAAATTCGTACGTGTAAACTTCCCGGCTTAAAATCGCGTTATTTGGACCGCGGAGAATCATCTCAATCACATTTCCCTTGTCATCGTATTTGAAATCCTGTTTGCCTACAGGATTGTGGCTAGGCGCAAGTGGGTACGAGGTATTCTCCATTCTCTGACCGGCTGGATTATAGGTGGTAACCTCTACCAATTGTCGGGGCCCTTCAATTAACTTTCCCGCTTTTGTTGAGAGCCTTGCGGTTTCAGTGCGTACCCGGCGAATGGGCCCAATCAAACCGTCCTGCTCTCTGTTGCCCTCTAAAATCGAGATCGAAGCCGGAGGTCCCGGCTTTCCACTCATCTTTTTCCTCTGCGCCGGCGTTTGCGCAAGTGTTTCCAGTAAAGCCGCCATGATCAACGCCAGGATGATTAAGCCGTGAATTCCGTGTCTCAAAACCATAACTCCTCACTCTCTCACCGAATGATGCTCACGAGTTCAAATAATTCCACAATTCGACTTCAATCTGCGCTGCGTTGGCTCTCGCAAAAGTTCGCTTGCCAAAGCTCCTAGCAATCAATCTTGACTTCCACAATATCAGCGGTTGCCTGACCGTTGGAGTTTACATTAATGCGAAAGATCACGTGTCCCATCAAACTGTCGAAAGATCCCTCTTTATTCAGCGCAAAGTTGAAGACGTAGTTAAATGTGTTAGGTGATGGCCCTCGGGAATTGATATGACTTGTGCCATCAGCTTTATACTTGCGACCACTAGTCAGCCCTTGAGCGGTCATCCCCTCGGCATCAAAGTGCCCTCTTAGAAATGTGTCCCCACTCGGTTCCCGCATAACACTGAACAGAGCCTGAAATTCACCCCTGAGTCGAACCTCCTTCTCCGAGCAGGGAGTCGCAATAATTCTTTCCATAGGAGCGTTCTGGTTTGCGGATGATCCGGGCGGGGCATTGCCCTGGATAGACGCTTCTTCCTGAGTATTCACTTTGTCAGCTTTCCCTTGGAAAGATTCTGCTGGGGTACTCGCCTCTGCAGAATCCGTGGTTATCGATTTGGCGCTTGGTTCGAGCTGTGTATTCCCTTGGCTAAAAGCTCCTGGCGTTATTGCCATCAAAGAGACCAACAGGCCAGATACAATCACAATTGCTTTGATCATGATCTATTCCCCAAAATCGAAGTTACTGGTTACCGAACCGGAGTTCAAAAAACATCAGGAGGCGTAAGGTAGAATCAGCTTCGAGTCTTGAGGAACCTGGGGATTAGTCGTCTTGGGGTTTATCGAAAATCGTAACGGGGAAACCACCGGGGAGTCCTTTGAGGAACGTAACGGGAGGTCGCCAGGTTGCAGAGAATTGCAGGGAAGGCGTGTGCATTATTGCATATCATCTGTAGCGGGACAATGTTTCGAAGCCCAGAAAGCTTTAGCGTAAGTGGAGTTCTTGCGATCCTGTTGCAGAGGGAATCAACGCGCCCGTAACTCGTTTTGATTGGCAAGCGTTAGTGTTGTTTCGTGTCCTTTCCTGGATCGTTCGTTTGAGTGGCCAAAAACGATCTATGAACTTGCTTTTCGAGCGTTAGTATTGTTTCGTGTGCTTTCGTGGATTGGTCGGTTGAGTGGCAAAAACGGCGATTGACGCTACCAACATTCGATTCATTGCAGGCTTTCATTCTCTGCTGTATGGGGAACGGAAGAGGCGAAGGTAATTCCACCCACGGAAGTGGGTGGATTGTTCAAGTCCTTTCTACTTGGGAGGGTTACCTGGTTGATAAATCCCTCGGACGGCAGTCCGTGGGTTGTTCAGATCCTTTATTGGCTTTAGAAAGGATTTGAAAGATCCACGGACTGCCGTCCGTGGGATTACCAAATGGTTGGCAAGCGCTTGCCGTAGAAAGGATCTGAACGAAACCACGGACTACCGTCCGTGGAATTACAGATTTTGACACCTCTTATTCCGTGGGTGCGACTTTATGTCCTCAAAAACGGGCTGGTCGACGCAAGGGTCAACGGTTTCCTTTTGACAGCTGCAGGGGCGGCCAGCCGCTGGTGAACTCCGTGGCCGCCCCTCCTCGCACCAAGTTCGATCTTCTAGTTTATTAAGCCTGTGTGATTTCGTGGATCTGCACCACTTCAATTTATGTTGGCGCAGAGTTGATCGCTGCGCGTGATCACCGGACTGAACCGCTCCTGGTACTCGCGTGAGGTGATGAATGCGCACACCATGCCGCGGAAGTTGTTCGGTTCCACGTTGTTCAGGATACTTAACCAGAAGTCATAACCACCTTGGTCCGGATCTCGTCGCAGATAACCAAAGTACTGCATCAAAACAAAGGCCGGATTGAATTCTCTGTTCTTGAACTCAGCGATCTCAATCAGATCCAACAACACCTGAGCGCGTGTTCTGCTGCCGTTGGTCAGTGCTGCGATCGCCGCCTGCCGCTCTGCCTGGTGACTCAAACCAGCCGTATCGAATAACTGGTTCACAAACGCCGTCGGTGTCATCGAGTCAGGATAAGCCAGCTTGAAGGAGCTGCGCTCTACAAAACGGTTGGTAAAATCAATCGTGCTCTGCGCCAGTTGCGGTCCGGCGACTAATTGGCTGCGATCCGGCATGAAGTCTGAAAACTGCAGATTCGCTCGGCTGGGCGCTCCCGCTAACGTCCCGTAGGCTGCACGGTAAAGCCTGTAAACGACGTAACCCGTTTGCTGGAATTCCAACTCGATGAAAAAGGCCGCTGAGACTCCCACCCGCCGGCTCTCGACACACCGCGCATCGGCACCGCAACGGGAAATCTCAAAGGCCCAGAAGCCCAATCCTCCTTCATCCGGAAAACGACTGAGAAAGTCGTAGTAGTGCTGGCTTACGAAAAATCGCGCGTCCGCGCCGTCCAGGGGGTTAGTCGTGGCCACTCCACTGTCGTTATCCACAATGGTTAGAATCGCTGTACTCTGCACTGCCAGCGAAGCGCCGCTCGGATTACTCAACGTCAGGGTCGCCGTCTCATCACCTTCAATATATGCGTCATCTGTGATCAGCACTTCAAAGGTCTTGCTGGTCTCGCCGGCGGCGAAATTCAGCCGCCCTGAGGCAAGTGTGAAGTCACAATGTTGCTGGGCTATTCCATTAATGACATGGCAACGCACATAGCTGGTCAGCGTGGTAGCAAAGTCTACGGCCACGGCATTGCCTGTGTTGCCTGAACGCAGGACCGAGATCAGCGCCCGGCTGACGCTTTCATTCATCGTGTAATTATTGCTGCTGAATTGAAGACTGATAGGCGCCGGCTGACCACCCGTGACCGTGGCTGTCAGGTTGAAGTTTGCCGCTCCGGGACCAAAGTTTGATACCGCTATAAAGTAAGTACCAGCCATTAACCCGGGCGCGCTTCCTGCCGTTACAGTGATTGATTCGTTTCCGCTAAAGGTTTCTGACGTGTAGTCTGCGCTTACCTCTCCTCCGCTAACCGTGATTCTTTGATTGAACCTAACATATAGATCCACGTCCTCATTGCCAGAAAGATCCACACTCAGTTGGGTGGCGCCGCTGGGCACTGAAATCGTGTATTGCGTCCCACTCAGCACGCCAAAGCCGGGATCGGGAGCCACAATGGACCCCATCTGCGCTACCCCTGAGTTCAATGGCACAGTATCTACCGCTGCGCTCGCACTCCAGTTCAAGGTGATGTTGCCTGAAGCACCGTTGAAGCCATCAACGGCGATCTGGTAGAGCGTGCCGCTGGTAGCGCTAAAGCTGACGATGCTGGTGAGCTCAGCTTCGTTCACATCGTCATTGCTGGTAACCTCAGTCAAGCTGCTCACGCTAGTGCCCGTGTACACCCCCAACAGCGTATCGAAGTTGCCGCCTGCAGTGCTGAAGATAAAATTCCCGCTCGCTGGCGCCTGCCAGCGATACCAGACAGAACTCCCACCCGGGTTACCGGCATGGTTAGGCTCCCCCGTCTGTTTGGTCGCTCCCACGTTAGTTCCCACGACATTACCTGCACTGCCGCCGATGAGCTGGGCCCCACCAAAGTTATTGTTTGCTGGTGCCGGAGACGGTGTGGGTGTTGGGGTTGGTGTCGGTGTGGGCGTGGGTGTCGGTGTTGGTGTTGGTGTTGGTGTCGGCGTTGGCGTGGGTGTCGGTGTTGGTGTTGGTGTCGGCGTTGGCGTTGGTGTACCGGACAAAACTGTGAAATTGAGAGGGTTGCTCGGGTAGCCATTAACACTGACCAGAAGATAGGTCTGTCCAGGTGTGGCTCCAGCCGGCACAGTCGCCTGTAGTAGATCGCCGGTTACGCTCAACGGCAGAACTTCTACACCACCAAAGCTAATCATATTTCTCAAAGTGATCGCGCTAAAGCCCGTGCCCTGGATCGTGATGTTTTCTCCCGCGTGAGCGGCGGGCGGCGATATGGAGTTTATGACGACCGGCCCGCTCGGAGCACCGCTCGTAATTGTAAAGGGCAAAGAATCGCTAACCCCGTCAACCGTAGATATGGTTACGTTAACGGTTCCCACGGAAAGTCCTGAGGGAACGGCTACTACGAGACTGTTTAACTCCGTGCCGAAAACCTGCGCCTGAACATTGCCGAACCTTACAGTGTTTCCCTCGGGAGTTTCTGCGAATTCGGCGCCGCGAATCGATACTGGTGTACCTGGAGCTCCGCTACCGGGAAACAGGCCTGAAAGCAAGGGCCGGCCGTTTGTGACCGTGAACAAAACCACGTTGCTGACGAACCCGCGAGCACTGACAGTAACTTCTACCGCACCAGGTTGCAGGTTGCCGGGAACGCGAACAACCAGCTCTGTCGTGGCAGCGTTGGTGATAGTCGCTGTGTTGGCGCCAAATCGGACAGCACTACCCGTCGGATCGAAGTTGCGACCCCTTAAGGTCGCCAAAGTATCAGCCGGGCCGGTCTGAGGAGAAATGTTATGGACTACCGGTACGCTCGCTGCATCGCCGACTATCACGTTAACGGTTGACGTTGCCTCATTACCATCCTGGTCCACGCCGCGAACGTAATGGTGTGCGAGCCTTCTGAAAGCGCCCGCACAACTGTGTTGCCGGTGCCAAGGTCGCCGTCCAGACTCGACCGGAAAGAAAGCGATTCGGAAGCAATTATCCCGTCTTCGGGATCAGAGCCCGAACCGGAAAACACTATTTGCGTGCCAGCGGGAACGGCTGAACCGTCAGAGGGCGAAAGGATAGTCACCACCGGTTTTCTCTTATTAACCGTGAAAGGCTGGGAGGTTGCAGCTCCTTCGTTTACGCCATCCGAAGCCACCACTACGACTTTTCCACCGGCACCGCCGCCGTTTTGGGTAGGGTCATTCCACTCAAAGCTTGTCGCCGTAAGGTTAGTGGCAAGGGGAATTGGATCAATCCCCTTGCGCAGGTAGAAGATGGAATAGGTCAGCGGGTCGGCGTCGGGGTCGCTCGCTGTCCAATTGATCGTGAAAGGTCCACCCAAAGTTTCGCCGCCCTGCGGGTTCAGCAACTGAACGTTCGGTCGATTGGCGGATATCGCTCGAGAAAAGAGAATAGTTCCGCCTTTCCGTATTCGCACTTGGGTCGTTCCAGCAACGAATGTGGTACTCACGTTAAAGGGGGTTGCCGGCACTAAGCCAAGGTGGGGCTGGATAAAATCCACTGCAAAGCTGGTTGCGGACAAGACCTGTCCCTGAACATTCAACAGCTCAAACGCGAAGTCGCCGGGTTCAGGCACAATTGGATCTGGAAACACCGCGCCACGCGATACTCTTGCTTCAGTAATACTGCCCGCAATATCGATGAGGCCGCCGACAGTCAATAAGTCCGCGCTTGCATTCACCGCGGTATTTGAATGATTAGAGACGTCGGCAAACTGTCCGTTTCCCACTGGAAAGCGGAACTTGCGCAATAGATGATTCCACTCAACGAAATCAATCCAGGAATCCAACACTGTCCCTGCTCCCATAAAGCTTATTTTCTGGAAGTGCATTACTGGGCCGTTGAGGTCAACAATGCCTGGAGCGGTAAAGGATGCAGATGCGCCTAATCTTGGTGCTGCTGTTATGAAATCAAAAATGGGAACGAGGCGTACTGCTCCAGCTTCAACACGGTTGCCTTCCTTTAGCGCATCATCACGTCGAACGTTAGGCCCACTTTGGGGACGATACAAAATTCCTTGAGCCGGGTAGGTATCTCCCAGGCCGTAGGTATGGCCCAGTTCATGGGAAAGCACCGGCTCTTCTTCTCCGACTACGGCCGCCGCCGGAAACACAGAGCGCAGCGTCACGCCGAGCCATGTCTTTCCCGATAACGTCGAAACATCTTCCGGCTTTAAAAGCAGCACAATTCTGTCGTACTGCCTGTCTGGCGTTGGTGCCAGTCGATTTATGCCCTCAAGCACTTGCGTAAGGCGATGGAGCAAGCGATAAGCAGTTACATGAGTAAAGAAACTCGCTAGAAAATCTATATCGATAAACTCCTTATCGAGACGTAAGGTCTGAATCCGAATCTGGTTACCATCAACAGGAAACGCACCGCGCAAAAATTGTTGACTTGACTGATTCTTGCTGAACAGCGCGTTAGCCTGTTGCTCGTTTAGTCGCGGGTCTGCGATGACGAGAATGCGCAGCGGGCTCGTGGTCACGAAAGTGTCCTGCGGGGCGCGCTCGACCAGAATGAAGTCGTGGCGGGCTCTGACCTGTTCCTGGGTGAGATCATTGAGCGCGGGTGGCAGGGACGCCGGTTCCGTAGGAGAAACCGCCAGAGCAAAAGTGAAAAGCCCTTCCGTCAGCTGAGGGCTATCCCCAGTTCCGAAATAGAAATTCAGCGAGTCGCGCAAACCGAAGCGTTCCTCGTTGGTATAGCTCATTTTCGGCTGCAACAGATTACTAAGCAGGTCCTCACCGCTCCTGGCGGTCAGGTTAGGCAGGGGATGGATGGGCCGAAACGGTGACCCGGGTATCTGGGCGCCAGCTCTGAAGACGTAAAGCAGTCCAGTCAACCCATTCGTCAAACCCGGTTGACTCGTGGTGTTTTGGACATTGGCCCGAACTACGGTGGGGTGATTCGCAATCCGGTCCGCCAGATCCGAGACTATGGCTCCCTGATGAAGCTTCAGTTCTATCTCAATGACGTTGAGGGCTTCAGCCAACGGCGCAGAATCCTGGCCGCCGCTGCGCACCTTCAAGCTCCTCGATCCAAGAGCAGCGTCAGGATCTACAAAGAGTTCTGCCTCGATCTTTGTGCACGACACATTTAGGTTACTGAAGGTAAGCTTTGGGTCAGCTGTGCCGTCCGCCTGGAGAAATGAGGGCACAGCATCTGAACCGAAGCCTTCTCCCCGGATTGTTATCTTTATGGTCGTATTGCGCGCAGCAATCTTCTGGTCAAGGCTGTTGACTGTGGCCGCTTGTGCTTGAGAAGCTCCCGGAACACTGGGGGCGGGACAGCCGGTGCTCAGACCGCACTTGGAAAACTCTGAAGTGTTAGTGTTCGGATCCGTCGCCGTCGCGGTGAGATTCTCACCCGAAGGTATAACAAAGGTGGCCTCACCATTGTTATTGGTGGTTGCCGTTGTGGCGCTGAGGAAGGTTTTGCCTTCCCCGTTTGCTGACGGATCACATTCAGGATTCGTGAAGAATTCGATTCGAAAGAAAGTGTTGGGGGTGCTTATAAGTTTGCCCTGGTCCAAATCGGGAAAATTCTGCAGGTTGTTCGCACCGGTATCGGCGTCAGGATCAATGGCTGGTGTGTCTGGATTGTCAGGATCATTTGGTGTGACGCCGTCCGGTTCAAGATCAATGCCTAATCCGGTGTTTGAGAAGATTGAGTTGCCGAGTATGGCATTGCGTGTGCCTGAAAGAACCGCTACCCCGTCCTGAGTGTTAAAGGCGATGGTGTTACCAGCCCCGGCGGTTGTGCCACCAATTGTGTTGTTGACAGCAGCAGTAAAAAAGGCCACTCCGTGCCGCGAGTTTCCGAGCCCGTTAGTTCCGTCTTGCTGCGTGCCAATAAAGTTACCTTGAACGGTAGTCAACGTTGTTGTGGCGCCCTCAATAGCGACTCCGCTGAAATCATTTCCGGAGATCAAATTCCGGTCACCGGCGGTGGTTCCGCCAACGATAGTTCCCGGCGCATTAAGGATTTAGATTCCGTTCTGAAGGTTACCCAGATCACCAGTTCCGCTGGAGTTGGTCCCGATGTAATTGCCCTTTAAAGTGTTACCAGTAGCCGCGGCATCTCTGATAACCACGCCGTTGAGCGTATTACCCGAAATCAAGTTGCCCTCGTTCGTGCCGGAGCCCCCGATCATATTATTTGGAGAGCCGGCGATGAAAATACCCTGAAAGCCATTCGGAATGGCGAGGTTACCCGCACCATTCGTACCAATCAGATTACCGCGAACTACATTCGTCCCCGTCCCACCTGCCCCTTCAATGGTTATTCCACTACCGTTGTTTCCTGAAATATGATTATTGACAATGGTGTTGTTGTTGGAACGAGGGAGGAAATTGAACTCAAAGATACTTACACCTGCACCGCCGTTTGCGAGCTTGGCGTTGCCAGCGGGCACGACGCCGATTCTGTTATCCCGCAGCTCGTTTTCAGATGAAGAAACAATCTGGGCACCATTTCCGAGATTGCCAGAAATGACATTGTTTTTTACAAAATTAGTTTTAGTGTTGAGTGGGTTAGCGCTTCCCTGGCCATCAATTTTGATTCCTGTGCTGCGGTTGCCGATCGCTACTGTGCCGGTGGTATCTGTCCCAACGAGATTTCCTTCGACGGTGTTGTTCGTCGTGTCGCTTCCCTGGTTACCCGTAATCAGGACACCACTGTTTGAAGCAACGAATGATGCTTTTCCGTTGTCCGAAATCGCGTTTCTCGTGATTGGCGTACTGCCTCCCACCGTAGTTTGGCTCGCACCTCCGATTAAGATTCCAGATCGGCCATTGCCCAAAGCCGCGTTGCCACTAGCTTGCAACCCTATGAAGTTTCCCTGGACCTTATTATCGAGAGTTACTCCCGTATTCACGGTCGAGAAGAAGCTGCCAATGACTACTCCCTCGTTCTGATTGCCTGAGATAACGTTACGCGAACCCGCTACTTCACCGCCGATGACATTGCCTGAAGCATTGATTATTTCCACTCCTATTAGGTTTGGCACAGCTGCGTTGCCGGCGGCATTAGTGCCGATGTAGTTGCCCTGCACTTTGTTCACTATCGCACCGGTTCCGGAGATGCGAATTCCACGCTGTTCGTTACCGGAAATGATGTTGCGGGCGGGTGAGGCAGTGCCCCCAATGGTGTTGATGTTGTCGATGGGCCCTGAAATACTAACACCAGAAACATTGGGTAGGAGATTGGTTCCACCGGTGTCCGTGCCAATGAAGTTGCCTTCAACGAAATTGTTACCCTTTACGCTTATACGAATTGCATCTCCACCCGGAGAACCGATTCCGGTGTTGTCAAAGCGATTAATCACGAGCCCGCGCACTGTGCTTCCGCCTCCGGTTATTTGCAGGCAATGTTGAACCTGTCGCGCCGAGCCATCTAACTCCACCTTTCCTCCACCCTGCGTAGTGCCGTCGATAACTACAGGTGCGGTGATAACAGGCAAGCCAGCTAGTCCAAGTGAGTAATCGTTAACTGGCCGAATTGTGGGCGTTCCAGAGAGAGCGAAGTTGATCGTGTCTAGATCGAGGGTTGAGTTGGCTTCTTGAATCGCTGCCCGCAGAGTGCACTGATTACCGGCGGCGGCCGCATCGACGTCGCAGTTACCGTTGAGAGAAGCATCTGGCTCATCACCCGTCTCATTGACTGTGAAGGTTGCCGCCGACTGGCTGGGCACCACGCTTAACGATGCTGCTCCGCCCCGTTTCAGGACAACTAGATCGCCGAGAGCATCAACGTTTAGTCGCATCGTTAGCGCAGCGACAGGTTCGCCTTCAACATCCAGGGAGACGGGTGAGGCGAGTCGTTCTTGCTCCGCGTCCAGAGCTTTGGCGCGCGTGAGCATCTCACCCATGACAATGTGCAATTGCCGGTTGGCTGTATCCACGAGGATTAGATCGTCGAAGGAACTTGTTGAAACTCGTCCTCGAGTCATTCGGGAAGGTGAGGCTGGATTTCGCGAAGACAGGAAACTTGCTTCAGCGTCACTGCGAATACCTACTCTTAGCTCACCGGCCATTGTTTTCGTGCTTGTTTCTAGCAGGTGAACGCTTCCCTCATCTGAAAGCAGGGCAACTTCCTCACGCAGGTCACCTGCGAATTGGCCCATCGTAATCGCACTGATCGCGAAAGGCACTGGAATGGTTTCAAGGGTCGGCGATAAAACCGCTTTGTCTTTGTCAGCGTCGAATGAGCGCAGGTTGTCTTGACCCGGTCGCAAAAACAATTGCTGACCCGCAGCAATCGCCAGATCCACCGCGAAATCATTATCCAACCGCCCGAGCGCTAACGCGGTGGCTCTTGCCGGCAGTGGGAAGGCCTGCGGTTCACCGCGTAACGCACCTATGGGTTCGGAAAAAATCAAAACCTGTGGGACGGACGGTTCAGCTATCCCCACTACTATGTCGATCAATCCATCGGCGCGGTTGATCTCGCCCGTTACGAATGTCGTCACCTTCCCAGGCAATGCGATGGTCCTGACAGACCAGAAGCCACCTTCGCCATTGCCGCGAAACCAATAGAGTGTCTGTGCGCCCGGGGCTGTCGTTACGACATCCTGATGACCATCCGCGTCGAAGTCTCCCACACCAATGAAATAAGGCGCCTCAGGCACTACAAACAGACTGGCGGGAGAAAGAAACGGTGCCTCTGTAAACTCTCCCGATGCCTTGCGCTGTCGGGCGGCATCCGTATTGGGATAGATGCTATCGATATTTCCCTTCTGTAAGAAGAGATATCCTCCGAGGTGTCCAGAATGACCATGGATCAAATCCGGTACGCCATCTTCATCGAAATCTCCGGTCGCCAGCGTTAGAGGGTCTTGCAACTTCTTTTCCTGCGCAGGCCCGGCGTTTTCGCCTCCGTTCACAAGATCATGACCATCGCCCAGATTGATCCATGGCCCACCACGACTTCTGGCGTGCACCGTGACCGCCTCACTTAATCGTGCTTGTTCTATTCGCGGTGCTAAGTCTGTTGCCTGAGAAGGGCCTTGTCTGATGGGCAAGGCCAAGGAATGGGCCAGGATAACTGTGATTACTAGCGATAGGGGCAGGGGAACGAGATAAAGGCTTTTCATCGTTTCGACCTCTACTTAGCACCCAAAAAGCGGCGAGTTCGGGAAGGTGCAAAGTGTGTTAGCGAGGGGATTGCTAATGTGGGAAGACAGATGTGATCGAGGGGCGCTCACATCCGCTTTGGAATTCATGAGATTCTACCGTAATCCTTTCTAATTGCGAAGACCGTGTGAAAGACGGATTAGGTGGTTTCCTCAAGACATCTGCAGGCGTTACCTGCTGGTGAACCACTCAACTGAGCAAATTTTCAGGTTGGGAAGGGTGGCTTGCCCCCGCTGTTTCCGCCAGAGTTCACGTTCATTGGTTAAGACAGTTTTCCTCAAAATTGAGCCTTGCGGAACAGCGGGGGCAAGCCACCCTTCCCAACCTGAAAATTTGCTCAGTTGAGTGATCTATTCATAGCGCCTTCCCAACCTGAAAATT
>Ga0187893_10012132_pt1 | contig 12310 bp, 10 predicted proteins | sample MA1701074metaG_FD_139574 | JGI IMG/M metagenome (GOLD analysis project Ga0187893, IMG submission 139574) | White microbial mat communities from a basaltic lava cave in the Kipuka Kanohina Cave System on the Island of Hawaii, USA - MA170107-4 metaG ... | reverse complement strand
CTAGTCGAGGCAGCGGGTGCCCGCCTCGCTCACGCATGGTCTTGCGGGTGGAACCTTTCCTTGTCGTCGAGTCGAAAGAACGGATCAGCGGAAATCGCGAGACGGTACGCTGATCGTCGCCGCTCCGCAGGGGCGGCAGGCCAGCGCGCGCACCGAGACGCCGCCCTCGGTCTGCAGGATGCCCTCGATCTCGAGCACCCCCGTGCCGACCAGCACGGCCTTCTCGCGGGCAAACAGGTCGGGGCGCACCGTGACGTTGGCGAGTCCGGTCTCGTCCTCCAGGGTGAGGAACAGGAAGCCCTTCGCGGTGCCGGGCCGCTGGCGGCAGATCACCGCCCCCGCCACACGCACGCGCTGGCCGCCGCGCAGATGCGGCAGCTCGCAGGCGCGGCGCACGCCCCGTGCCGTCAGGGCCTCGCGGTACAGGATCAGCGGGTGTGGTCCGGCGGTGAGGCCGGTGCCGACGATGTCGCTCTCGAGGCGCTCCGGGAACGTCATCTCCGGCAGCGGTGAGGTGTCCTCGTCCTCGAGCGCGTCCTTGAACAACGCTCCCCGCGGCCGGCTCGCGCGCTCCACCTGCCACAACGCGCTGCGCCGGGTCAGGCCGAAGGCGTTGAGGGCGCCCACCTCGGCGAGACGCCGGCGTTCGTCCTTGCGCAGGCCCGCGCGGTCCACGAAGTCCTGGAGCGAGGCGAAGGGCCGCGCGCGCCGCTCGGCGACGATGCGCTCCCCCGCTTCCTTCCGGAGCCCGGCCAGGCACTGGAGGCCGAGGCGCACCGCGGGATACTCGCGCTCCGCGTCGTCCTCCAGGGTCGCGGCCCAGTCGCTGAGCGTCACGTCCACCGGCCGGAAGTGGACGCCGTGGCGCTGCGCGTCCTTCACCAGCGTCCCCGGGTGGTAGAAGCCCATCGGCTGGTTGTTGAGCAGGGCGCAAACGAAGGCCGCCGGGTGGTAACACCTGAGGAACGCGCTCGCGTAGGCGATCAGCGCGAAACTCGCCGCGTGGGACTCCGGGAAGCCATAGAGGGCGAAGGACACGACCTGTCGGATCACCTGCTCCTGGGCCTCCCCGACGATCCCGTTTTTGGTCATGCCCGCTCGCAACCGCGCCTCCAGCGCCGCCATCCGTTTCTCGGAGCGCTTGAAGCCCATGGCGCGCCGCAGCTCCTCGGCCTCGCCGCCCGTGAAGCCCGCCGCCACCATCGCGATGCGCAAGAGCTGCTCCTGGAACAGGGGCACGCCCAGGGTGCGCTTCAGGATCGGCTCGAGGGACGGGTGCGGGTAACTCACCGGCTCGCGCCCCGCGCGCCGGTCGAGGTACGGGTGCACCATCTTTCCCACGATCGGCCCGGGCCGGATGATCGCGACCTCGACCACCAGGTCGTAGAAATGATCGGGCCGCATGCGCGGCAGGGTCGCCATCTGGGCGCGGCTCTCGACCTGGAACAACCCCACGGTGTCGGCCGCGCGCAGCATCGCGTAGACCTGGGGGTCGTCCTGCGGCAGGTGGGCGAGGTCGATCTCGACCCCACGCCCCTTCAGCATGCCCAGGCAGTCCTCGAGGGCCGCCATCATCCCGAGGCCCAGCAGGTCCACCTTGATGATGCCGAGATCGGCGCAGTCCTCCTTGTCCCACTGGATCACGACCCGGCCCGGCATCGTCGCCGGCTCGAGGGGCACCACGCGGTCGAGGGCGCCCTGGGCGATCACCATCCCGCCCGAGTGCTGGCCCAGGTGCCGGGGCAGGTCCTGGATCTCGCGGAAGAGCCGCGCGAAGTGCCGCAGCCGCAGCTCGTGCTGGTCGAGCCCGGCCTCGCCCAGGCGCTTCTCCAGGGTGTCGTCCGGGTCCACGAACTCGAAACGCCGCGTATAACGCGCCAGGCGGTCGATGTCGGCGAGCGGGATGCCGAGCACCTTGCCGATCTCGCGCCCCGCGCTGCGGTCGCGATACGTGATGACGTTGGCGGTCATGGCGGCGCCGCGGGGCCCGTAACGCTCGTAGACGTACTGGATCACGCGCTCGCGCCGGTCTCCCGAGGGCAGGTCGAGGTCGATGTCGGGCCACTCGCCGCGCTCCTCGGACAGGAAGCGCTCGAACAGCAGCTCCATGCCCACGGGGTCGATGGCCGTGATGCCGAGGCTGTAGCAGACCGCGCTGTTGGCCGCGGAGCCGCGGCCCTGGACCAGCAGGCCCTCGCGGCGGCAGAAGTTCACCAGGTCCCACACGATGAGGAAGTAGCCGGCCAGCTCGAGTTTGCCGATCAGGGCCAGCTCGCGCTCGATCTGGCGGCGGGCCTTCTCATGATAGGGGCGATAACGTTCGCGGGCGCCGATCTCGGCCACCTGGCACAGGTACGAGTGCTGCGTCTCACCCGGCGGGACCGGGTAGTCGGGGAAGCGGTAGCCGAGGTCGGCCAGCGTGAACTCCAGGCGCTCGGCCAGGGCCTCGGTGTTGCGGATCAGGCGCGGCCGGTCGCGGAACAACGCCTCCATCGCCGGCGCCGCCTTGAGATGTCGCTCCGCGTTCTCCGCCAGCAGCCGGCCCGCCGTGGCCAGCGTCCTCTTCTCGCGGATGCAGGTCAACGCGTCCATCAGGGCGCGGCCCCTCGAGCGCGCGTGGCGCACGCCGTTCGTCGCGATCGTGGTGAGGCCAATGGAGTCCGCGAGGTCGACCAGGGCGCGGTTCGCCGCCTCCTGCTCGCGTCGGCGGTGCCGCTGCACCTCGACGGCGACGTTCCGGGCGCCGAAGGCCGCGAGGACCTGCGCCAGCCGGTCCGGGTCGGGTGCGCGGCCCAGCGTCTCCAGGCCCGGCAGCGCGACGAGGCCGACGACGTCTTCGGGCGCGAGGGCATCGAGATCCAGCCGTGCCTCCCCCTTCGGCACGCCCGCCTTCATCCGCGTGATGAGCTGGCAGAGGTTCTGGTAGCCGAGACGGCTCTCGACCAGGACCGGGAGCGCGGCGTCCCCGGGCAGGCTCAGCTCGGCCCCGACCAGGGGACGGATGCCGGCGGCCCTGGCGGCCTTGAAGAAACGTGGAGCGCCCGAGACGCCGTCACGATCGAGCAGGGCCAGGGCCGGACAGCCCAGCTCGGCGGCCCGATCCACGAGGTCCTCGGGCACCGACGAGGCCCGCAGGAACGAGAAGGCGGAAGAAGCGTGGAGCTCGATGTACACGGATCCCATCGCTCCGGCCGGGCCGATCGGCCGGAGCGACTTTCGCTATTTCTTCGCTATCTTGACTCAGGCGGCGGGCTCGGTCAAGGCCAGGGACGGTCCGGGGCGAACCCGTCTCGACACGCGCTCGCCGCAGGCTCCTCTCCCCCGCTACTCACCGGTTCTTGATTCGCGCCGAACCTCATTCAGGGAGCGGATCTCGCGAGAGCAGCTGCTCCAGGGCGTTCAGCCGCTCTCTCGCCTCCTCGAGGATCCCACCGACGCCGAGTTTCGCAGCATGCTCGATCGCACCCCTGTAGGCGGCCGCCGCGGCGTTGTGCTCGCCCAAAGCCTCGTGCATCCGCGCCATCTGGTGGGTGGCCTGCAGGTGTCCGAACGGCGACGGGAGATCGCCCGCGAGCTGGAGTGCTTCCTCCAGGTGGACCCTTGCCTGCCGCGGATGGCCGCCGTCGATGAGCACAGAGCCCAGCATGGTCCTGGCGAAGAGGCCGTAATCCTTGCTCCCGGCGGCGTCACGAAGAGCCAGAGACTTCTCCAGATCGAGCACTGCGGCGCCCGGCCGGCCCGACAAGAGGCTGATCATCCCAACGTGCCGGTGGTAGTCGGAGAGAAAGATCGACCGGTCGAGGTCGGAACGCGCGTCCATTGCGTTCAGAGACGCATCAAAGTGGGTGCGCGCCGCGTCGAAGTTCCGCTTCTGCAGCTCCACGCGCCCGAGAAGATGGATCGCGTTCGCGGCGCCGGCGGGGTCTTCGGCCTGTCTGAAGAGTGATTCTGCCTTCCGGGCCCCCAAGGTCGTCTTCTCGAACCTCTTCCCGCTCATCTCAGCGTGATAGCGGAGCCTCGCGAGAGCGAGCGTGAGGAGGGCGCGGCCATCGATGTCGTCCTCGCCGATGTCCGCGTCGAAGCCGTTGAGAAGTGTCTCAGCCTCCATGACCGGTCTCGTATTGTGATGAAGCCCGTTCCGATCGAGGACGGCCGCGAGCTCGATTGCGAGCCTCAAGCGGACTTTGGCGCCAAGCCGTGGGCACTCGAGCAGGCGCCTCGCGTCCGCTTCGGCCTTGGCGAGGCTCCCGGTGATTCGCTCGCGCTGGATCCTCTGGATATCCTCGCGTCCGCCGTCGCAGTTCGGCATGGCCTGGGGCAGTGCGAGCGCCAGCACAAAGGCCGAAAGCATGAAAGCAGCATCCAACGGTCGGCCGAGCGTCGTCAAGCCCCCTGCACGTTCTCGCGAGCGACGGCGTCCTCTCAGACGAACGGAACGTTGCATCGCCTCGCGACAGGGGACCCAGAGGCGCAACTTCTAGTGAGTTCAGCGAGCATGCGGTGAAATGCTACGGTGGGCTGACGCTTCCCGTGGACCCCTCTCGTAGGACCTAGAATCACCCTCGCCCTTTGTGCGACCCGCTCAAGGTCATGGCGCGCCGATGAGGAGAGGACCATGGAGCCCAACTTTGGCGCACAGATCTTCGAATGGAAGACCGGAAAAGGAACCGCCATCGCAGCCATCATCGTGGCCATCCTCCTCGTGGTCGGCTCGATCGCCACCGGCGAACCCCTGGCCATCGCCGGCGCCGTACTCATCGCGATCGGTTTCGTCGCCGCGACCGCGTCGAGCCTCGTCAACACGTTGCGGTGCTACGAGCACGGGCTCGTGAAGAAGAATCTCTTTGGGGTGAGGCAGTTCGCCTACTCGGACGTGGATGTCCTCATCTATCAGGCGACCCGCGTCGTGGGTGTCTACGCTCAAACTAACTTCAGGCTCCAGGTGGTGCCGGTGAAACCGCATCGCAAGATCTCGCTCTTCGGTCGCTACCGGGAAGGGATCGAGGTCTTCCGCGACGCCGTGGCGGCCGCCGTCGCGAAGAAGATGCTGGATCGGCTGGCTTCGGAGCCGGAGATCACCTGGAGCGGAAAGGTACGCCTGTCACGTCAGGGCGTGCATTTCCAGAAACCGAAGTTCGTCGGCAGCGAGGCCGTTTTCATACCGTTCTCGGAGAATCCCCAGGTCGGCTTCGATGCCGGCACGTTCCGTCTGTCGGGACGGGACTTGGTTCTCAGGATGGACGTGGGCTCCCCAAATTTCTTCCCCGGCTACCTGGCGATGCAGACGTTGGCGGCCGCGCCGCGACCGTAGTGCGCCGAACGAGGCCGCGGCGAACCCCGTGACCAACCAGATCCCCGAGAAGCTGATCGTGGACCACCCGGCCCGGCGCGTACCGGCGCCGGTGCTATCCTGACCTCGAGATGGACTTCGCGCGCGTCTACGCTCTCGTGGCCGGGTTTCTCGGCGCGCGCGGGTCTCGCGTCGCTGTCGTCGGCGGGCTCGGGCTACACGGCCACGGCGTGACCCGCGCGACGGTGGATCTCGACCTCGTGACCGAGGCCGAAGCCCAGGAGTCGCTGGTCGGCTTTCTCGAAGCACAGGGCTACGAGACGCTCTATCGGTCGGCGGGTTACTCGAACCACCTGCACCCGGACGCGGAGCTGGGCCGCCTGGACCTGGTCTACGTGGACGCCGCCACGGCGGGTTCGCTGTTCGCGGGCTGCCTACCGCGGCTCCAGCTCGGGTCGTTGGCGGCCCTCGTCCCGCGCGCGGAACACCTCGTGGCCATGAAGGTGCAGGCGATCAAGAACGATCCGAGCCGGGAGCTTCAGGACCTGGCCGACGTTCAGGCCCTGCTGCGACTGCCGGGTGTCGACGCCGCCGAGGTGCGCGGCTATTTTGAACGGGCTCGCCTGCTGGACCGATACGATGCCATCCGACGCTCACTCTGAACTCCTCGACCTGGATCGCGGGCTCCCGACCACCGCCGCGGACGTGGCCGCGTTGCGGCGCCTGCGCCAGCGTCCTCCGGTCGCCACCCGGGACCTGCTGCGGTTCCTGGCGGGGCTCCGGCCCCCGAGCTGGCAGGAGCTCCGGTCGCGGCGCGGACCCTGCGGCGCAGAACCCTTCCGCCTGTAGCCCGCCTGCGGGCCGTGCGGGATTTGACGCTCGCGCGCGGCTGGGAGATCCTCCGGCGCCATGGATCGACGGTCCTTCGTGACCATGCCGGTCGTATTGTGCGGCGCCGCCGCGGCGTCGACCGGAACGGGCCCGGCCGGCCGCGGCCGCATCCTCTACAAGTACGAGGCGCTCGGGAACGATTACATCGTGGCGGACCCGAGGGATTGGCCCGAGCCCCCGTCCTCCGAGCTGATCGTCCGCATCTGCGACCGGCACCGCGGGGTGGGCTCCGACGGGCTCCTGTACGGGCCCACGACCGGGAAGGAGCCCTACGGGCTGCGGCTGTTCAACCCCGACGGCAGCGAGTTCGAGAAGAGCGGCAACGGCCTGCGGATCTTCGCCCGGTACCTCTGGGACCGGCGCCTTCCGTCGGGGCCGACCTTCTCGATCAGCACTCCGGGCGGGCTGGTGACCGCGCATCTCCTCGACCAGAAGGGGTCGCGCATCGCCATGGATCTCGGACAGTCCTCCTTCGACAGCCGCAAGATCCCGGTCTCCGGGCCGCCGCGCGAGGTCCTGGACGAGGAAGTCCAGCTGGCGGACCGGAAGCTGCGCATCAACGCCGTCACCGTCGGCAACCCGCACTGCGTGGTCTTCCTCGACGGAGCGAACGCGGCGCTGGCCTCCCTCTACGGAGGCTTGGGCCGCGAGCTGGCCCTGGCGCTGGGACCCGAGCTGGAGCGGCTGCCGCTTTATCCCCATCGCACCAACGTCCAGTTCACCGAGGTCGTCGACCGCCACACGCTGCGCATGGAGATCTTCGAGCGCGGGGCCGGCTACACGCTCGCCTCCGGGACCTCGTCCTGTGCGGCGGCCGCCGTCGCTGTCCGCTCGGGCCGCTGCGAGAGCCCGGTCACGGTCAAGATGCCCGGCGGCGAGCTGCTGGTGGAGATCGCGGGCGACTTCACGGTGAGGCTCACCGGAGCGGTATCCCCGGTCTGGGAAGGGACTCTCCGCTTCTAGGCTTCGGATCGCGTCAGGTTCTCGACGCGTCCGAGCCGGCTCGACTCGGCCGGCACGCGAGGGCTTCCGTCGTGTGACCGCCCCCTTTCGGGACGCCGACGATCACGGCCGCCCCGGAAGTTTCCTGGCGGTGTCGAGATGCTCGAGGGAACGGATCTGCGCAGAGGCCGGGCCATGGTTGGGCACCAGGTCCAGGACCTTCCGGAACATGGTGATCGCTCGATTCCGGAGGCCGTTGCCCCGGTAGATCGTCCCGAGCACGAAGTACGCGTCGGCTCGCGAGGGATCCTCGCGGACGACGCTCTGCAGCAGGTCCTCGCCACGCCGTACCCAGTGAGGGTTCTTGGTGTAGGCACGTGCCAACCGGACCTGGGCCGCGTGTTTGAGCCTCATCGACTGGATCCGGGGGATCACGCCCTCCAGGATCTGGATCGCGTCCCAGTACTGTGCCTCCTGCATGTGCTGCTCGGCCCTGCGGATCGCGTCGTCGGCGATGATGGCGTTCTCGATCGCGTCCGCGGCTTCGTCCAGCGGGGCGGGCGCCGCCGGCGCACTCGACGCCGTCCTTGCCGGCACGAACTGCGCCGCCAGCTCCGCCTCGTAGCGAGCCCGGCGCGCCGGGTTGCGTAGCACCTCGTAGGCTTCACCCATGCGGATGAGGAGCGCCTCGAGCTGCTGTTTCAGGCCCGCGAACGTCGGGTCGGCGTGCCGATCCGGATGGAACCGCTTCGCCTGGCGCAGGTAGGCTTCCCTCACCTCGCGATGGCTGGCGTGCCTCGTGATGCCGAGGATCTCGAAGTGGTCGGCATGGAGAAGGTTCAGGACCGCGTCCTGGATCTCGCGCCGCCGGACGGCGGTGGCCCCGTCGTCGATGAACGCCGCCGCTTCGACCGCAGACGGCCGCGCCGGCGCCGAGGTCACGCGGGTCGGTTCCGCGGTGCGCGGCAGGTGCTCGACGGGGGCGGCTGTGTCATCGACGACCGCGGGCGGTCCGACCGCAGGCCGCGCCTCTGCCTCGGAGTCCACGCGGATTGGGTCCGGGGGACGCGGCAACTGCTCGGCGACGGCGACCCTGTCATCGACCGGCGCGGGCGCTTCGACCGCAGGCGGCGTTTCGGTCTTGGACTCCACACGGGCCAGGTCCGGGGCAGGCGGAGGCTGCGTTGCGTGGGCGACTCGGTCGTCGGCAACCGCGGCCGCTTCGACCACAGGCGGCGCCTCTGCCTCGGACTCCACGCGAGCTGAGCCCGCGGCGCGCGGCAAGCGCTCGAGGGCACCCATGCACAGCAGGCACAAGAGGCTGTTCCGCGCTTCCTCTTGAGGGAGTGTGGCCGACTCGATGGTCTCCCGGATCGTCCCGGCGCCGTCCACCCACGACAACACGGCGGTCTCCGACGGGGTGAGCTCCAGCGAACGGCGATCCACGGGGCCCGGCGCCAATTCGCTCTCGACGTCGCCGAGGGCGTCGCGAACGACCTCCGGATCGCCGATGCGTCGCACGGCCTCGCGGATCAGTTCGGGAATGGAAAGGTCGCGGACGGCCGTTTCGGCGTCCAGCGCCGCGGTCCCCTGCTCCTCGAACGTGTACGCGCCCTCCCGCCACGACAGCGCATCCATCAGGGCGGCGCGACTCGCGAGCGCCTGCTGGTGAGGTGAGATCCCGAGGTCGTGAAGCAGAGTGCCCAGGCGCTTTTCCAGGGACCGCGCCAGAGCGGAGCCCCTCATCGGACGCCCTGGCCTGGGCGTCACCTCCAGGCTGGCGATGCGGCCATCGCGCAGGCAGAGGGCCAGGCCCTGGGAATCCCGGGTCATGCGAAGGACACCGCTGCGTGCCCCGGCGAACAACTCCCCGAGGAGCTTCGGCAACGAACCAGGATGGAGGGCGCCCTGCATGTGTTTGAAGCCGTGTTCCGACTGTGATGCGAACGGACCCTTGGGACAGGGGGACTATGCCACCTTTCCGGGCGGATTCTCAACAGATTTTTCTCGAATCGAAGGTCGGCGCCGACCGCCTCGGGCCAGGACCAGCGTTGACCCATGGCCGTTCCTCGACCAGACTCCCGGGAAGATGACGATCCGGCCGACCGAGACACCGCCGGCCCGTCTTCTTGGGAGCCTCGACAGGGGGCGCCCGGGCCCGACAGTCGTACTGCTTGCCGGCCTCCACGGCAACGAGCCGGCCGGCACGCGCGCCATCCCGGCGGTGATCGAGAAGTTGCGCCGGCAAGAGCTGCCGCTGCGGGGGCGGATCGTGGGCCTGGCCGGAAACCTCGGGGCGCTCGCCGCCAGCCGGCGGCATCTCGCCCGCGACTTGAACCGCGGCTGGACCCGGGACGAGGTGGTTTCCCTGCTCGCGCACGATTCGCCGCGGCGGCTGCCGGAGGACGACGAGCAGCGTGCGCTGCTTCGGGCAATCGCTCCGCTGCTGGCCGGAGCCCAGGAGCCCGTCGTGTTCCTGGACCTCCACAGTACCTCGGGCGACAGCCCGCCGTTCACGGTGATGGCCGACGTGCTCCGCAACCGGCCCCTCGGCCTCGCGCTGCCGCTGCCCCTCATCCTCGGCGTCGAGGAGATCCTCGACAGCACCGCCCTGGGCTACCTGTGCGACCTGGGTCACGTCGCGGTCGCGGTCGAAGGCGGGCGAAACGGCGATCCGCGAACACTCGCGAACCACGACGCGGCGATCTGGATCGCGCTGGTGGCGTCGGGGGCCATGGACGCGGCGGACGTACCCGACCTGCCCGCGTGCCGCGCACAACTTGCCGAGTCCTCGCGAGGCCTGCCGAGCGTCGTCGAGATACGCCACCGCCACCGGGTGGCCGAGGGCGACGGCTTTGCGATGCGTCCGGGCTGGGCGGGCTTCAAGCCCGTGAGTCGTGGTGAGATCGTCGCAGACGACTCCCGGGGGCCGATCCGCGCGCCGGAGAGCGGTTACATGCTGATGCCGCGTTACCAGGGTCAGGGCGAGGACGGCTACTTCGTCGCCCGAGCGGTGTCTCCGTTCTGGCTGCAGCTGTCGGCGTGGCTGCGCCGCGGCCGGCTGGACCGCCTCGTGCCGCTGCTGCCTGGGGTGCGTCGTGATCCCCGGGGCGCCGATCGCTACTGGATCGATCGCCGGGTCGCGCGTTGGCAGGTCGTGAACGTCTTCCACCTGTTCGGTTATCGCCACGTCCGGCTGGAAGGCGGGCGGCTGGCTTTCTCTCGCCGCCGCCCGGGCTTCCGCCGTCTCGACGGCCTGCCTGCCGAGCTGGCGCCCCTGGCCAGCGAGGGCCTTGGCACTCCTCTTGCTCTGTGAGGTGACCATGGACAATAGGGTGAAGTGGCGCATCTCCGCGTGCCTGGCCGCCATCGCGGTCGCCACGGCGCTCCCAGCCTTGTGTGCTGAGAGCCCTGCCGCACCGGCTGGACCCTACACCTCGGCACGGGAGTGCTCGAAGTGTCACCAGGCGATCCACGGCTACTGGTCGGAGTCCGAGCACGCGCGGGCCGCCACCAAGGCCTCCTTCCTCGCAAGCCTGCGCCAGGCGGTGGACAGGCGCACCGACCCGGACGCCGTGCGCCGGGGCTGCGTCTCGTGTCATGCCCCCACGGCTCTCGCGTCCGGCGACTACGCACTCGAGCAGCCGACCACGCGCGAGGGGGTCTCCTGCGACTTCTGCCACACGGTGGCGGATGTCGATCTCCAGAAGCACGATCATCCGTTCGTGCTGGCTCCCGGCCCGGTGAAACGCGGGCCACTCGAGTACGCGAAGTCGCCCTTCCACGAGACCGCGTACTCCGTCCTTCACAAGTCGAGCCCCCTGCTCTGCGCGGCCTGCCACGAGCACACCAACGCCCACGGAGTCCCGGTCCTCAGCACCTACCGCGAGTGGAAGGCGGGACCCTATCCCGAGCGCGGCATGTCCTGCCAGGAGTGCCACATGCCCCTCGTCCCGGGGGATACCGTGAGAGAGGGCCTGGACGCGACGCAGCGGCGCATCAACCTGCACAGGACCACGGGCGGGAGCGTGGCCAGCCGTCTGGCCGGGGGCCTCGAGCTTCGCATCGATTCCCTCGACATCCGCGGATCCGTGGCCGAGGTGGTGGTGGCGGTCGTCAACAGTGGCGTGGGGCACGCGGCGCCCGGAGGCCTGTCCAGCAAGAGCCTGGTGCTGGCCGCGGGCGTCGATACCGGCTCCGCAGAGCTCAAGCCTCGCCTGGAGCGTACCTACCGCCGCGTTTTGCGAGACGCCCAGGGCCGGGAGCTGACCACGGTGGCCGCCCTGTTCCTCGACGCGGCTTCCATCGGCGAGGACACTCGCCTGCAACCCCGGCAGACGCGGAGCGAGCACTTCAGCCTGCCGCTGCCCGCCAACTGGCGGGCGATCGTGGCCCGCCTCGACTACCGCGACGCCTCCGACCCCCAGGCCCCGCCGCGTACCACGCAGGTCGCCGAGGTCCGGCGCGAGCGAGGGCGCTGACGGCAGGCCGCGACTTTGGGACGTTTGCCACATAGAATCGCGGCCACCCGCACCCGATTAGCGAAGGAGGCACGCTGATGGTCCCGATCACGGCCCTCTGGCTCCCGATCCTGGTGTCCGCCGTCCTCGTGTTCGTGTGGAGCTCGGTCGTCCACATGGTCCTCGCCTACCACCGCAGCGACTACGCCAAGCTCCCGAACGAGGAAGCCCTCCTGGAGGCGATGCGCGGCGCCGGGGTCGGCCCCGGCAACTACAGCTTCCCCCACTGCGCGAGCCCGGCGGAGATGTCGGCTCCCGCCACCGTCGAGAAGTACAACAAGGGTCCGGTCGGGCTCGTGAACGTGCTCCCGAGCGGCGCGCCGGCCATGGGCAAGATGCTGGCGTTGTGGTTCGCCTTCAGCGTCGTGGTGGGCGTGTTCGTCGCCTACCTGACCGGCCGCGCCCTCGGGCCCGGCACGCCCTACCTGAGCGTGTTCCGCTTCGCGGGCACGGTCGCGTTCCTGGCCTACGCCTGCACCCACGCCACCGACCCGATCTGGAAGGGCGAACGCTGGGGCAACGCGCTGAAGTACATGGTCGACGGACTCGTCTACGGCCTGCTCACGGCCGGCGCCTTCGGCTGGTTGTGGCCCAAGGCGTGACGACCCGCTCGAGTTAGGCCAGGGCGGCCCGCGGCCCGCGGGCATCGAAGCGCCACAAGCCGGCG
>Ga0187893_10012131_pt1 | contig 12311 bp, 7 predicted proteins | sample MA1701074metaG_FD_139574 | JGI IMG/M metagenome (GOLD analysis project Ga0187893, IMG submission 139574) | White microbial mat communities from a basaltic lava cave in the Kipuka Kanohina Cave System on the Island of Hawaii, USA - MA170107-4 metaG ... | reverse complement strand
TCGAGGTCCCCCGCCAGGCGCAACGCGGCCTCGCGGAGCCGGGGGTCGGGATCGCCCAGCCGGGCGCGCACGAGGGCGGGGTCGAGCGCGCCCAGGCCCTGGAGGGCCCAGAGCGCGTGGAGACGGCCCAGGGGCGACGGGGACTCGGAGGCGAGCCGGGCGAGCGCGGCCGCGACGCCCCGGTCCTGGCGCTCGAAGAGGAGGCGCTGCGCGGTGTCGCGGACCCAGCCGTTCCCCGATTCGAGGAGCGCCGCGAGCTCGGCGGAGCTCTTCCCGTGGAGGGGTTCCACCCGCGCCGGGGGCGCGGCGCGGTGGCGCACGCGGTAGAGGCGGCCGCGGTCGTCCCCCGCGCGGAGGTCCAGGGTCTTCTCGATGTCGTCCGGGATCCATTCCGGGTGCTCGATCACGGCGCGGTACATGTCGCAGACGTAGAGGCAGCCGTCGGGGCCGTTGGCGAGGAAGACCGGGCGGAACCACGGGTCGCGCGAGGCCAGGAACTCGCGGGGCTGCGTGTGGGGGGCCGCGGCCGACGTCGCGCCCCGGCGGACGGGCACGTCGCGGTGGACGAGGTTGCCGGCGGAGTCGCCGATGAAGAGGTTCCCCCGGAAGTGCTCGGGATAGAGCCCGCCCCGGTAGACGACCAGGCCCGAGGCGGCGGTGAAGAAGCCCACGTCGAGCGGATCGTTGAAGCGCTCGGCCTCCCCGCTGGCCGGGTGGAGCCTCGGTCGGCTCTCGAGCGCCCGGGCGCCCGGGATCCCGGAGGCGAGGGGGTTCCGGTCGCGGAGCCGGCGGTCCAGGACGACGTGCCGGATGTTCCCGCCGCTCCCGCTCACGTAGCGGTTCCCGGCGTCGTCGAACGCGAGCGCGTACCCCGAGTGCTCGGCCAGGGTCTCGAACTCGCCCGTCTCGGGCCGGAACCGGAAGTCCGAGAAGGTCATCGCGACCGGCGGCCGCGAGGGATGCTCCGCGGAGCGGACGGTCGCCGAGCTGTCGCCGTTGGCCCCGTAGACCCAGTTGTCGAGCCCCCACTGGAGGGAGTTCACGCGGTGCTGGGTGTTCCCTCCGGCGAAGCCCGTGAAGAGCACGCGCTTGATCTCGGCCAGGCCGTCGCCGTCGGCGTCCTCGAGGTAGAGGAGGTCCGGATCGCAGGTGACGAGCACCCCGTCCCTCCAGGGCAGCGCCGAGGTCGGATGCTCGAGGCCGGAGGCGAAGGCCGTCCCCGTCTCGTAGCGGCCGTCGCCGTCGGCGTCCTCGAGCCTCATGATGCGCCCCGCGGGCGGGCCCAGCGGGTAGTCGATCATCTCCGTGACGTACATCCGGCCGCGCGCGTCCCAGGAGACGTGGACCGGGTCGCGGAGGAGCGGCTCGGCGGCGGCGAGGTCGACCTCGAACCCGGGCTCGGTCTCCAGGAGCTCGAGGCTCTCCTCGGGGCCCGAGGGGCCGCGGACGGGGGGCCGCGGCTCGCGCCGGAGGGCGGGCGGGACGAGGCCGCGGATCGCCCCGTGGATCGCCTCCTCCACGCCCTTGGCGAAGCGGCCGGGCTGGCCGTACCAGAGCATCGCGCCGCCGCCCTCGTAGCCGCCCTCCTCGAGGATCCGCTCCGAGGGGATGTAGCCGGGCACGTCGTTCGCGTAGGCCACGGGCCAGAGGCGCGCCGGGTCGTAGTCGCGCTTGAGGCGGAGGGCGTAGTCCACCACCACCTCGCCGCCCAGGAAGACGAGGCAGAGGTCGTCTCCGAAGGAAAGCGTCTGGACGGGATAGGAGAGGAGGGGCGGGAGGGGCCCGTCGCGGGCGATGCGGTCGAGGAGCAGCCGGGCGCGCCGGCGCTCCTCGGGGCGCGCGTGCCTCTCGGCCGTCTCGCGGAGCTGGTCGGGCGAGGGGAGGGTCTCCCACGCGAGGCCGACCTTCGCGAGCGAGCCGCCGATCGACCCGCGGACCGGGCGGAGGCGGCCGGACTCGAGGACCCGCGAGATCTCCCGGGCGAGGGTCCGGCCGTGGCCCCGGGCCAGCTCGAGGGTGCCGCGGGGCGAGGGGTTCTGGTCGGCCCCGCACCCGATCAGGGCGGCTGCGATCGCGCCCGGGTGCTTTTCCTCGACCCGCTCGGACGCCCAGCCCGCCCAGTCGCCGGTCACGCGGTTGAGCTGGAGCGTCGTGCAGTGGCAGGCGTAGCCGTAGAGGACGGCCCTCAGCCTCCCGTCGGGGGCGGCGGCGCGCAGCACCGGGACGTCGGGATCCACGGGGCCGCCCGGCGTCCGCCGGTTGGCGCCGAATCCCGCGTGGCCGAGACCGAGGGAGAGGGCCGCCTCGGAGAGGCCTTCCACCGCCTCGCGGGCGGCACGGGCGAGGCCCTCGACGAAGAGGCGGGTGTAGCGTTCGATCGTCGCGCGGTCGTCGTCCCCCAGCTCCAGGATGTTCGGGATGACCCCGGTCAGGGCGGGGGCCGTGTGGCTGTGGCTCGCGGCGACGGCGATCCGGTCGCGGGGGACCCCCGTCTCCCGCGTGACCCGGGCGGCGATCTCCTCGGTGAGAGCCCACGAGACCGCAATGGCGTCCGCGGAGACGACGACGGCCCGCTGGCCCCGGGCGTCCTCGAACGCCACGGCACGCGCGAAGAGTTTCTGCTCCACGCCCTCGGAAGGGGCGGTCCGCGAGGCGTATCCCGAGAGCCGGATCGGCCCGGCGGGCGTGATGTCCACGCGCGCGGCGCCCACCCGGTAGAAGGAGGTCGGGCGGGAGGCCGGGCCCGCGCACGCGCCGGCCAGGAGGAGGAGGACGACGACGGCGGCCCGTCTCAGCATGAGGCCCATCCCAGCGTGAGCCCCACCTTACCCGATGGCAGGCCCCCGTTCAACGTCACGAATCAGCGACGCTGAAACGTGACGCGCCGCACGGGTGCGGAGCCACCGCGAAGCGGCTCCGCGCCCCGTGCGGCAAGCACAGGGTATAGGGGTCCGCTTATCGGCGGCGCAGGAGGAAGACGCCCAGCGACAGCGCCAGGATCAGGCCGAGGCTCCCCGGCGAGGGACCGGCCGCCGGGACCGAGCAGTGGCAGGAATCGTTGATCGACCGGTCGCCGTTGTCGTTGTCCCCGTTGCTCGCTGGGCCGCCCCCGCCGCCGCCGCCTCCCCCGCCAGCTCCCCCTCCGCCGCCCGTCCCGCCCCCGCCGCTCCCGCCGCCGGGCGGCGGCTCGAAGCCCGGGCCGGGCGGGACCGTCAACGGCGCGTTCGAGACGGCCAGGCCGTCATAACCCACGTCCATCACGTTCGTCGGGGGGTTGTACGCGGGGCGGGTGCCGGGACCCGTCTCGTAGTGGGAGCCCACCTTGAACCCGAGGTTGACGACCGTGTTCGCCCCGGTGTTGATCGGAGCGGCCGTGTAATACCAGGTCCAGACGTTTCCGTTGTCGTGTTGGAGGCCGCCGGTCATCTGGTGCTCGAACTTCTTGACCACCGTCCAGGCCCCGCCCGTGCTCGGGTCGTCGAAGTGCTGGCCGACCGTGGTCACCGGGCCGGCCGGGAGGGCCGGGTCCCCCATGTGGACGCCGAATTCCATCCAGTAGTTGTCGCCGGGCGTCGGGTCGTAGTCCGGGCACCTCATCCAGCAGCCGAAGTAGAGGTTCGTGCCGGCCGGCACCGGGTAGCGGAGGACGTGGACGGAGGAGCCCTCCGCGTTCCGGACCGCCCGGTAGTACCCTCCGTCGCCGCTGGCGTCGCTCGCCCCCCCGCTCGTCTCGACGGTCCACGTCACGGATCCCGCCGGCGTGGGCGGGTTGACCGTCCAGGGCGCGTTCCACGTGTTGTGCGGCGCGGGCGCCGTCGCGAAGGTCACCACCCACGGAAACGTCGCCTGGAGCGGCGCCGCCGGCGCCGCCGGCCCGCAGGCCAGGATCAGCACCGCCGTCGCCGCGCTCCCGAGCCAGGTCCTATACCCCATGCGCCACCCCTTTCCCGCGGCCGTCCTCGGCGCCTTCGCCGAAATCCGGCCGCTCATTCGAATTAGCACCGCTCCAAAGAAGCTTGCCTCAGTACGAAATCCGGAGGGAGTCCCAGGCCACGGTCGGGCCGGGGCCGGTCTTGGACCCGAGCTTGAAGCCGACCGTGAGGCGCGTGGCCGTCCCCGTCTCGGCCTGCGCGGAGTAGACGGTCCAGGCGTTGCCGTTCCCGTTCTGGCCGCCCGGGGACTCGAACCGCTTGAGGAGCGTCCACTCCTTCGGGTTCACGTCGAAGTCGTCGGCGGCGTGCGTCCCGACCCGGAATCCCGTCTCGGCCCAGTACTCGTCGGCGAAGCGCGGGCACTTCATCGCCACGGAGACTTCGATCCGGGCGTTCGCCGGGACCGGATAGACCAGGGCCTGGACCGTGGACCCCGGCCCGGCGCGCGCGCCCAGGAGGGCGCTCCCCCCCTGCCCGGGACCGATCGACCAGGCCGCCGGCGTGCCCCAGACCAGCCTGGAGGTCCCCGCCCACGCGGGCATCGCCTCGAAGCCCTCCTCGATCCTCGGCACGAAGAGCGGCCGCGCCACGGGAGGCGCCCCCGGGGCCGCGAGCGCGTACTGGCCGCTCGAGACGTCCGCGCCCCGGCCGTCGCTCGACCGGACCAAGCGGACGCGGCCCTCCCGGACCTCGACCCGGGTCCCCGCGGCCGGGTCCTCCGAGACCGCCACCCGGAAGACCGTGCCCAGGACCCGCGCCTCGCCGTGGGGCGTGCCGATCACGAGCGGCCGGCCGGCGGGCTGCTTGGGAGCCGTGATCGTGGCCGCCCCGCGGAGCACGGTCGCGCCCTTTCCCCGCCGGGCGTCGCTCTCCCGGAGCTCGCGCACGGAAGTCCGCCCCGCGAGCTCGATCCGCGTCCCGTCGGCGAACGCGAGGACCGCGCGGCTCGAGGCCCCGGCGCTCTCGACCGACTGGCCGGGGAGGACTCCCGCGCCTTCCGCGGCCGGACGGCCCTCGACCGTCACCTCCCCCTCGAGGCTCGCCAGCGTCGCGACCGCCGCCACGGTCGGGCCCGGCGCGGGGACGGCCTTCTTCTCCTCCTCGCGCCTCCGCGCGAGCTCCTCCTCCGCCTTCTTCCGCTCGGCCTCCGCCTTCTCGATCGCGGCCCGCGCCTCGCGGCGGCGGGCCTCGAGGCGGGCCAGTTCCTCCTCCGCGCGGCGGCGCTCCTCGGCGCGGCGGGCCTCGTCGACCGCCTGCCGCTCCCGCGCCGTCGCCGCCAGGCGCTCCTGCGCCGCCTGGGCCTCGCGCTCGAGGCGCGCCATCTCCTCCCGCGCCCGGCGCTCCTCGGCCTCGCGCGCCGCCATCTCGCGCTCGGCCCGGACGGTATCCGCCGCCCGCGCGGAAGGCGGACGGACCGGAGGCTCGGGCGGCGGCGTCGAGAGGGACGAGAGGAGCGCCACGATCCCCACGAAGACCGCCGCGGCCGCCACCCCGAAGACCCACGGCGCCGTCCCCCGCCGCCTCGCCGAACGGGCCGCCGCCGGGACGCGCGCCTGGGCGGCGAGCCGTCCCGTCAGCCGGACCAGGATGCTGCGCTCCTCGGTGAAGCGGACGAAGGCCCGGCGGGCCTCGGGGTCCTCGGCCAGCAGGCGCTTGAGCTCCGCCGCCTCCTCCGCCGAGAGCGTGCCCGCGAAGCGCTTCTCGAAGAGCTCCTCGCGCGTCACGGGCTCACCCCCAGCTCGGGATTCCGCCGCTCCACGCACTCGCGCAGGCTCTTGCGGATCCGGGAGAGCGAGAGCCAGACGGCGTTCACCGTCCGGTTGAGCGCGCCCGCGATCCGCTCGCCGGACTCGCGGTTCCAGTAGTAGCGCGTGAGGAGCTCCGCCGACCCCTTGTTGAGCCGGCCCAGGCATTCCTCGTAGGCCTTCAGCAGCGGGTCGTGCCGGCCTCCGGACTCCTCGTCGAAGCCCGCCTCGAGCGTCCGGGAGACCAGGTTCTGGAGCTCCGGGTCCTCCGCCGGCACCTCGCGACGCCTCGTCCGCTGGAGCTCCTGGACCTTGTAGAAGACCATCTTCCGGACCCAGGGGAAGATCCCGAGCTCGGGCTTGAACTCCTCCCACTTCTCCATGAGCACGAGGAAGGCGTCCTGGACCGCGTCCTCCGCGAGCGACCAGTCCCGCAGATGGCCGTACGCGTAGCTCACCAGGCCGTTCTGGTACTTGAACGCCTGCTTCATCAGCTCGACCTGGCCCATGCGGCTCATCGGGACCCCGTTCAGATTGGCGCGGAACGACGCTTCCTGTCGGCCTTTCTCCCGGAATTCAATCGACAATAAATCCTTCACGCTGAACGGGTTGAATGACAGGATAGGGGTGCGGGGGCGGTTCCGGATGGGGTCGAGGGAGCCTTCCCGTTTCCGTCCCGCGTAGAGTGATTGCATGACGCTGATGCTGGCGACCTGGTTCCTGGCCCAGGCGGAGGGGCCCGCGGAGAAGAGGCCGCATATCGAGATCCGCGGGACCTACGGCGGGGTCCCGTCCGAGCTCTGGAAGGACGGCCGCCCGCTCGCGGAATCGGGAGTGAACGCGGTCTGGGTCGGGTCGGGGAGCGTCACGGAGGAGGTCGTCCGCACGGTCCGCGCGCAGGGCGCCCGCCTCTTCGCCGAGTTCAACACCCTGCACGTGGCCGGCTTCCTCCGGCAGCACCCCGACGCCGCCCCGGTCGGGCCCGACGGGAAAGTCTCCCCCCCGCCCGAAGGATGGCAGGGAATCTGCCCCACGCACGCCGCCTACCGGAAGCACCGCATGGACGAGTTCCGCTCGCTCCTCGAGAAGTTCGAGATCGACGGCGTCTGGCTCGACTACCACCACGCCCACTCGAGCTGGGAGCGGGCCGAGCCCCTTCTGCCCGACACCTGCTTCTGCGCCGGCTGCCTCGCGGCGTTCGCGCGCGACACGAAGACCGAGCTCCCGAAGGCCCCGACGCCCGAGGTCTCGGCCCTGCTCCTCGGGCCCCGGAAGGACGCCTGGGTCCAATGGCGCTGCGACGTCTTCACCGACTGGGTCCGCGAGTTCCGCTCGATCGTGGACGCGGTCCGCCCCAAGGCCCTCCTCGGGACCTTCCACTGCCCCTGGTCGGAGGACGAGCGGGACGGGGCGATCCGGACGAAGCTCGCGATCGACCTCAAGGCGCAGGCGAGGTACGTGGACGTCCTGAGCATCATGCCCTACCACGCGCGCTTCGGGCATCCCGCGGACCCCGCGTGGATCTCGCGCCAGACCCGGGCGCTCGGACGCCACCTCGGGATCGAGGGCAAGCCCGGCGAGAAGGTCCGGATCTGGCCGATCCTCCAGCTCTCCGACTGGGGCGAGAAGGTCCCGAAGGAGCAGGTCCGCGCCGTCCTCGACCACGGCTCGCGGCTCCCCGCGACCGGCGTCATGTTCTTCCATTGGTCGGGCCTCCGCCAGCAGCCCGACAAGGTCGCCGAGGCCGTGAAGTTCTACCGGGAGATCGCCCCGTGATCGAGACGCTCCGCCGCCGCTTCGAGGAGGCCGCCCCCCGGGCCGACCACTGCACGCTCCGCTACGTCAGGGAGCGGAACGAGCGGCTCTCGGTGAGGCAGGACGTGGTCCAGCCGGCCTCCACCGCGCTCGACGAGGGGGCGATGATCGCGGTCCGCGCGGGCGCGGGTCTCGGCTACGCGGCCACGTGCGACCTCTCGGTCGAGGGTCTCCGCCGGGCCGGCCGCCGCGCCCTCGAGTGGGCCGAGCGGACGGCGGGCAAGGGCGTGGTCGACTTCCGGAAGGTCTCCCCTCCGGCCGCGGACGGCGAGTACGAGACGCCGGTCCGGAAGCCCTGGGCGTCGATGGGGCTCAGGGACAAGGTCGACCTCCTCCGCCGCGAGTGCGGCCGGCTCAAGACCGACCCGAAGATCGTGGACTGGGAGGCCGGGCTCTGGCACACCGAAGTCGAGACCTTCCTCCTCACGGCCGGGGGCGGGACGGTCCGCCAGCGCCTCGTCATGCTCGTCCCGAACCTGACGGCCGTGGCGAGCGACGGGAAGGACACTCAGTCGCGGACCTTCGGGGGCTTCCTCCTCGGCCGGCAGGGAGGCCTCGAGACGCTCGACGAGATCCGCTTCACGGAGGAAGCGCCCCGCGTCGCCGGCCAGGCCCTCGAGCTCCTGGCCGCGCCGGACTGCCCGTCGGGGAGGATGAGCCTCCTCCTCGCGCCCGACCAGATGATCCTCCAGATCCACGAGTCGATCGGCCACCCGGTCGAGCTCGACCGGATCCTGGGCGACGAGCGGAACTACGCGGGGACGAGCTTCGTCACGCTCGACATGTTCGGGACCTACCGGTACGGCTCGGAGCTGCTCAACGTCACGTTCGACCCCACGATCCCCGAGCAGTTCGCGAGCTACGGCTTCGACGACGACGGCCTTCCCGCCCGGAAGGAGTTCGTCATCCAGGACGGGATCCTCGTCCGCCCGCTCGGCGGCTCGGTCTCGCAGGCCCGGGCCGGGCTCGAGGGCACGGCGAACGCGCGGGCCACTTCCTGGAACCGGCCGCCGATCGACCGGATGGCGAACCTGAACCTCGAGCCGGGGGGCTCGACGTTCGACGCGCTCCTCCGCGCCGCGGGGAACGGCGTCTACATGGAGTCGAACTCGTCGTGGTCGATCGACGACTCCCGGAACAAGTTCCAGTTCGGCTGCGAGTACGGGCGCCTGATCAAGGACGGCGTGCTCGGGGCGGTCGTCAAGAAGCCGAACTACCGGGGCGTCTCGGCGACCTTCTGGCGGAACCTGAAGGCGGTGGGCGATCGGTCGACCTTCCAGGTGCTGGGGACGCCCTACTGCGGGAAGGGGGAGCCCAACCAGGTCGTGCGGGTCGGGCACGCGACGCCCGCGGCGCTCTTCGCGGACGTGGACGTCTTCGGGGGCGCCTGATGCAGGGCTACTTCAACGAGGTGGCGGAGCTCCTGGGCCCGCTCCTCCGGGGGAGCGAGGTCTTCACCTGCTCCTTCCAGGGGGAGGAGTCCGACTTCGTCCGCTTCAACAAGAGCGAGGTCCGGCAGGCGGGGACGGTGACGCAGCGGACCGTCTCGATCGACCTGATCGAGGGGCGGCGACACGCGACGGGGACGGCGACCCTGAGCGGGGATCTCGAGACCGACCGGCCGCGGCTCGCGGGCCTGGTCCGCGACCTCCGGGCGCAGCGCGAGCATCTCCCCGAGGATCCGCACCTCCTCTACGCGACGGACGCGCCCTCGGGCGAGCGGATCATGGAGAACCGCCTGCCGGACGGCGCGGCGGCGGTGGAGGACGTGCGGCGGGCGGGCCGGGGCCGGGACCTGGTCGGGATCTACGCGGCGGGCGGGATCCACGCCGGGTTCGCGAGCTCGCTCGGCCAGCGGAACTGGTACACGAACTACAGCTACAACCTCGACTGGAGCTTCTACCACGACCGGGACAAGGCGGTGAAGACGGGCTACGCCGGTTTCGCCTGGGACGAGGCGGCGTTCCGGCGGAAGGTGGAGGGGGCGGCGGAGGAACTGGCGGTGCTGGCCCACCCGCCGAAGACGGTCGCGCCGGGGCGCTACCGGGTCTACCTGTCGCCCCGGGCCCTCTACGACATCGTGGGGATGCTCTCGAGCGGGGGCTTCGGCCTCAAGGCCCACCGGACCAAGCAGACGCCCTTTCTCCGGATGATCGAGGGAGACGAGCGGCTACACCCGCGCCTGACCGTGACGGAGAACACGGCGGAGGGCGTGGCGCCCGGCTTCCAGGAGGCGGGCTTCCTCCGGCCGGACCGCGTGACGCTGATCGAGGGGGGCGCGATCCGCGACTGCCTGGTCTCCCCCCGCTCCTCCCGCGAGTACGGGGTCGCGACGAACGGCGCCACCGCTGAGGAGATGCCCCTCTCGATCGACGTGGCGGCGGGCGACGTCCCCTCGGCCGACGTCCTCCGGCGCCTGGACACGGGGATCCTGATCAACAATGTCTGGTACCTGAACTGGTCCGACCGCCCCGCGTGCCGGACGACGGGCCTGACCCGCTTCGCCACCTTCTGGGTGGAGGGCGGCCGGATCCGCGCCCCGCTCAACGTGATGCGCTTCGACGAGACGGCCTACCGGATGCTGGGCGAGCGGCTGGCCGGCCTCACGGCCGAGCGCGAGATGATCCTCGACCCCTCCTCCTACTTCGCGCGCTCGACGGCCAGCGGCCGGATCCCGGGGGCGCTGGTGGACGAGTTCACGCTCACGCTGTAGGGGGCGACGGATCCCTCGCCCGTTTTCCGCCCGCGGCGCCCCGGCCGTCGGAAGACGTCCTTTGTTCAAGACCCGCGGAATCGGGCGCCCCATTCGCCCGATTGGGCGGACGATTCAAAACCCTGAAGACCACGGACTGCCGAGAGCCCCGCCGGGCTTCGCGCGCCTCTCCCGATCGCCCGGCGGATTCAACTGGGGCGAGGAGTCGCAGGGCAAGGTTGTACTGCCCGCGTTGCGGGTGAAGAGCCGGCGGCTTGCCCAGCCGTAGCTCGGCCGGTGTCCGCCTTCGCGTTCGCCTCCGGCGAACGCTTCGGCGGGACAGCCTTCGCTCCCGCCTCGCTTCGCTCGGCCGAGCGAAGGCTGGTATCCCTCCGGATGGGCGCCATGAACCATCGGGCGGCCCCCGCCCCCGGTCGCTCCTGGCCGCCCGGCGCTACTATACCCGAACCCTGAACCGGTACAGGCGGATCGTCCTGGGCGAGAAGCCCGAGGCCCTCAAGCACCTTCGTTCCATCGACGAGACCGTCTGGGAGCAGTACGAGAACTACGCCAAGCGGGTCACCCCCCTTGAGCGGGGCGAGTTCTACCAGCGCCTCATGGCCGAGAGGGGCCTCCGGAGCATGTGCGCCCTCGCCCGGGCGATCGGGAAGGACGAGGCGGCCGTCCGGAAGTACATGAGCCTCCTCAAGCTGCCGGAGCCCATCCAGCGCTTCCTTCGGGAGCACCGCACCCCCAACCACGTCCGGTACTTCAGCGAGAAGCGCCTCCGCGAGCTCCTGAAGCTGCGGGACCCCCGGGCCGCCTGGCGCCGCTTCCAGGAGATGCTGGCCAAGGCCCATCGGAAAGCCGGCCGCCTCTGCACCCAGCCCAACGGAGACCCGTCCATGACGCCTCCGTGACCCCTTTGGCGTGACCCCTCCCCTTCAGGGGGAGGGGTCACCCGCCCGCCCCGCAGGCGGGGCGGACGGGTGACAGACGATCTTTCACAACCGGGGAGCTGACGAGCGCGCCCGGGGGGCCATGGGGCCCCTCGCGCGGCAGGGTCGGGGCCAGGACGCGGAACGGCCGAACGGGATCGAGAGGGACCTCTCGAGGACCGGGTGGCCGTTCCGAGTCCGATCCCCGCAGGGGTCGAGGCTCCGAAGGAGCCGGGCCCCGGCCCTGCCGCGCCTGTCCTTATCCCTTTTCATCCCTTTCCCTTCACCCCACCCCCCACCGACCCGAACCATCCGGTGACTCCTACCACCTCACCCGATGGACGAGGCGTCGGTCGGGGCGGCTCGGCGGCTCACACGGCGGCCGGACCGATGCGCCCCGGCCGCCCGGAGACCTGGTCCTCGGGCTCCGAAAGGAAGCGGGATCGCGCGTGGTCCCGAGGGGACGGGGGGTGCGTGCACGTAACGGCGCCGGAAGGCGGCCGTTTCGTGGCACGCACCCGGGTTTTGCGGCGCTTTCCCATCGAAAAAGCGCCGCCTCTCCGGAATCGCCCGAGGCGGTTCCGCGCTGAACACGAAAATCGCGCGAAATACGAAGGGTGCGTCGGGTGGTGATGACGGAGATGGTCCATTCGACCCCTGGGGGGTCGAAGGAGGTACACGATGCTCACGACGATGAAGAAGGACCTGCACGACCGGCTCTGGAACGCGCAGCAGCGGTGGTTCGCGCTCCGCGACGAGGGGATCTCGAAGAGGGAGCTCAAGCTCCGCGGCCTCCGGGAAGCCGCAGATCCCAATCTCCATCTCCGGACCCTGATCTTCACGGGAGCTGCAAAGAGAGCCGTCGAGGAGACCCTGAAGACCTTCGTCGAGTTCGCCCATGAGCGCTTCGGCGCCCGGCGGCTCGAGGAGCTCGGGAAGCGCGAGTTCCGGGCTTTCATCGAGGACGGGATCGTCCGGGGCCTGGCGGGCTCCACCCTGACGGCCCGCGTGAGCCACTTGGTCAACTTGGGCTGTTTGACGGGCAAGGCGGAGTCGGCCATCGCCCTCGGCCGCAAGCTCCACGCCCGGGTCCGGGACCTTGAACGAGACGGCGCCCTCCGGGCTCCTGAGCGCCCCACCCCTTCCCCGGAGATCGCCCAGCGGGCGATCGACATCCTCAAGGGATGGG
>Ga0187893_10012130_pt1 | contig 12312 bp, 5 predicted proteins | sample MA1701074metaG_FD_139574 | JGI IMG/M metagenome (GOLD analysis project Ga0187893, IMG submission 139574) | White microbial mat communities from a basaltic lava cave in the Kipuka Kanohina Cave System on the Island of Hawaii, USA - MA170107-4 metaG ... | reverse complement strand
TCGAAACGGCCGCCGGGCGGATCAGGGGTTTCTTCAGACACTCCGGCCAACCTGAAAGCCAGCGAATTCACATACGACGTGTGTCCACCACGATGTTCGATACGAACCGGATGGTTGGGGCTGGCGGCATCCAGGTCCTGCCGCGTCAGCAGCCGACCCGCCCGAGTCTTCGTGTCGTCGTACTTGAAACCAATGACCCACTGGCCAGTGGGCGTTTGCGCCGCTCGTTGGCGAATTGCTGACTGAATGTCTGCAATCGAGCGCAGGTCGCAATCAATCTGGCGCAGATGCCGCAGACCCGCGTAGCAGGGATGCGTATGCGCGTCAATGAACCCGGGGACAACCGTGCGGCCGGTGAGGTCAACTTTCGTCGCGCGCGATGTGGCCAGGGCATTCACTTCCTCGTTGGAACCCACTGCGAGGAAACGGCCGTCCGCGATGGCAAGAGCCTGAGCACGCGGCTGCGTCGCATCCATGGTCAGGATGTTTGCGTTGAAAAGAACAAGCTGGGGCTGGCTACTCCGCAGCGGGAGGAGCGGCACTGCAGCCAGTTGATGCAAGAACTCACGTCGCGAAGAATTCATCGGAATCAGTCCAAAGGCAGGGTGTAGTGTGTAGCGCAGACCTTGAACTGCAAAATCTGCGCCACAAACTCGTCACGCGCCACTCATCACTCGCCACTGTATTCAGGGCACGGTTACCGTGAACGGGATTTCCAACTCATTCGGTCGGACGTAGTGATCCTTTCGCGCTGTGAGTTTCAACGGAACTGACAGGGCGCCCACGGCATACTCTAAACGTGTCTCAGGCGCATCCGAATAGGGATTGTGCGGGTATACGGGCCATATCAGGCGAGCAGATTGGGGAACCCGAAGCGTCCATCCGTGGTGTCGAATCCATTCGCCCAGCTCGCTCCCCGACAGCTCAAGGCGTTGCGGCCCGAGAGTGATTTTCTTGCCAGCCGCGGTTTCCAGTATTTCACTTTCTTTGAGACACAGTTGCAACGTCAAGCGGGCAGCTTCAGATGGTGTTCCCCGTCCCGAGATCATGAACTGGAGTCGGACTTCGTTTTCGTTGGGAACAGGCACAAAAAGGTCGCTGAAGAACGTGTTGAATGCGAGCGAAAGCCGATCTTGTGTGTCGTTCATCTGGAGGCGGCTGCTGAGCGGCATGTGCACGAGGTGTTGCGGCAACTTTTCGGAAAAAGTCGCCAACTCGGGCTGGCGCTTGGAGTTTGCCCCCGTGATGATGAGACCCGTTTTATCATGAAAGACACTCACGTTCCCTTGACGGTCCAGGTAAAAACGGCTGTTGACAGCCTGGGTGTCAATTAATCCCGACAGGCACATCGTCCAGGGACCGGACTTGCGAATGCCGGCTGGAATATTCATCCGGTGGCTATAACGTGGTTGATCTTGCGGGATCGGATGCGTGGGACCCTCATGGTAGTAAAGCGCATCTTGGGCCAGTCGCCCCAGCGCACCCATGTTGAGCGTCTGAGGGCTGAAGAAGCCAGTCAAGAATTCGCCCAGGCGGCGGCCATCGGGAAAGTTGGAGAAGCCAAAATGTCCCCAGGTGTTCACCTCCCAGTGTCGATTGCGATCGTTGATCACCTCGACCGGTGTGCCATTTGGATAGGTGTAGTTCATGTGAAAGTCGGTAGCCCGACGCAGGGCGGGTAAAACGTCCTGGTCGCCGCTGTTCTCAAAGTAGGTGGCGAGCGCCGTAAAGGTCAGGTGGTTGTAGCCAGTCGTCGGACCCGATCGGCTGTGCTCGCCCCAGTATCCGTCTGGAGTTTGTTCAACCAGCGCATAACGCCGCAGGATCTTCTTGCCAAGTTGCTCCCAATCCGGTTTGCTGAAGGTCTTACCCGCCAAGTGAAGCAGAGAAGCCCACAGGGAGTAATGGTTCGGCGATGTCCCAATGTAGGGCGAGTTGTACCAGGGAAAATCGAGCCGCTCAGTGGCGTCCGATACGAGCAGAGCCACGTTCTCTTCGATAGCGCGCTGCCAGCGTGCCCGGCGTTCCTCCCCAAGTTCCCGCTCCAGCAAACGGTAGGCTTCCAGCCACAACCCGGTGTCCCAATCACTGTCACCGCGCGGCTCATAGAGCCCCTTCGCGTGCTCCGAGGCCAGCAAGTCTCCGATGCGGAGAGCCAGCGCCAGCATCTTCGGATCGCGATAGCGGGAATTCTGCTCATGCTTTTTCGCATAGAGCACTGCGGGCGCCACGATGGCGTAAGGAAAGTGCCGCCATCGAGAGTCTGCTTCCAGGGACTTCAGGTCTGCATTCGGCACAGTGTTGAGCCTCTGTTCGACTTGCACCGCGCCTGCCTCCAGAAGAGGGAAATAGGCACCGGGCAGCGAAGCGGCGCAGGTTGCTGTAGCTGAGAGGCTGAGAAGAAGGGTGGTGATCCGAAACCATCGTTTCATTGGAGGTTCCCTTGTTTGGCATTCCTCAGGGGAATTGGTCCCCCTGAAGCTGTGAACAAATGGTGAATACTCATGTTTGAATCTCCTGTGGCCCAACGGGCCGCCAGCGCGCGCCGAAAAATCCTCTCCGCGACCCCACATATTAGGCTGAGCGACACGCTTGCCGAGCTCTCGCTCCATCTGGCAGGAGCGGGTGCTCCTGCGCACCCTCTGCACCGGAGGGTTTTCATAGCTCCCTTGGCAAGCGGGAGAGAGCATTCCTCCCTATCGTAGCAGGCTAGAAAGCCTGCCCCACATTCGCTCCTTAACTCAATGGTCGGCTGGTTCCAAAAACATTAACACCGACGTCTCCGGTCCCGTGACGTTGCCCTGGCTTTTAGTCCGCACGCGCAGCGAGTTCCAATCGGCTCTAAGCGGCCATTCCACTTTCTTCTCGTTCTTTACAGGCAGCCAGTGGACGCCATCCACAGAGAATTCGTAGCCAGTACGGCTGGGGCAATAGCTGTCGAGGCTGAGCTGGATGGATCCCTGGGTCGCTCCGGTCACAGTGGCTTCCACGACGCCAACCGTCCAATAGACGTCCTCAACGCGCCGTGTTGGTAGAAACCGGTTTCGCAGATATCCTTGATGGAGTTCACTGCTCCTGGTTTCTGGATCGCCATTCTGATACCAGATCAAACCAGCGTTGGCCTCATCTTGGGGAAAGATGAGCTGCTGCGGTTCGTCGCTATCTTTATGGGCAGCCATCAGCCGGTTCTCAAGGTACATCCAGAAGTAGACGGAGGTTTCATCTTCTGAGCGATCCCACCAGGTGATGGCCGGATTCTTCTTCATTGCCTTGGGTGGGACACCCACCACGTGGTCTACGAATGTTCCGCCGTCCTTCAGCCACTCCGCCCGAATCTCCCAGGCTGAAAGAGGGACCCCAGCCTTTTCAAAGTGCAGGTTGCTTTGCGCGTCGATGACCACCCACTTCCGAAACTGGTTCGACCAGACTTCGGCGACTCCGTGGTGGCTGCTGCCCATGCCTTCAGGACCGTGCTTGCGGTCGACTCCAATCTTACGCGCCTGCCAGCCGAGCGCGGCGGCACACTCCGCATAGGCGATCGTGTAGTGCGTACACCAGAAAGTGGCACCATGAGCAGCATGATCAAGAATCTCCAGGGCGTTGTTGTAGCTCACCTTGGGGCTTCCTGGAGGAATTGCTTGGTGAACCCATTCCTTCAGTAGCAATTGGCTATGCCATTCGTCGCGCCCTCTGGAAGTGACTTTTTCGAGCGGGTACTGACGCCGGAGGGCCATGAGCGTCTCATCCGTGGGACCTAGTGTCACGAATGGAAGTCGCGGGCGCACTGCCACGGGAAGGTCGGTCTTCAGCTCGCGGACTTTAAATCCGGCCTGCCGTGCGGCGGCCTTGATCCGGAGTGGTTCGAGCGATCCAGTCTCAAACGGGCGAGGGGTTTCAGCGATGTCGTTTTGGCTAGCCAGCAAGAACAGTAAAGTTAACTGGCGCATCGAGCGGCACTTCATCGCAAATCGAGTTTGCACGAGCTTGGATGATTCCATCGGGTGGGGCCAAGTGCTGCTGCGAGGTATAGCCCCAGGTTATGGGGGTGTCAAGTTTTTTTTGTTTGACAAGTAACTAAAACTTGTTCTATTTTTCGCCCAATTCGTTCCCCAGGTTTTGTAAGGCGTGCGAAGAGAATTCGGTTGGCCACTTTCACAAGAGCATTAAATGCGTGCGGTGACGCACGGTTCTCAGTGTTGAGAGTTCGGAGTTCCAGCCCAGTCGATCCGCTGCCATTGTTGTCGAAACATCTAAGGTTCTCGTATCGTCGAGAGGGAGCATGCGATGAATAAGCAAGTGTCTAAAATGACCCCGTTGAGTATTGGCGCAGTCGCCGTCGTGCTCTGTTTGATCAGCATCTCGGTAGTTTCGATTCCGTTGCTTGCGCAAACCGGCAGCGGTGTCATTCGCGGCGTGGTTCGCGATGCGAACCAGGCCGTCGTGCCTGGCGCGGCCGTCAGCATCACCAACGAGCGTACGGGTATTGTCCAGAAGAGTCAGACAAACGATGTAGGGATCTACTATTTCGGAGCGGTACCGATTGGACCGTATAGTTTGGCTGTGGAACTTGCCGGGTTCAAGAAATGGACAACCAAGCTGGAAGTTCAGGTGGGCCAGACAGTCAACATTGATGCTGCGCTCGAACTGGGAAACGTGGAAACCGTCGTGGATGTTGTGGGCACAGCACCTGCGATTACGACCGAAAGTGCCGAAGTTTCCGACGTGAAAGATTTTCGGCGCATTCAGCAACTCCCGCTCAATGGGCGTCAGGTCAGCCAGTTGTTTGCTCTCACTCCGGGGGTGGAGGGGGATGGTGCGACCGGGCAGGGCTTCAACGCGCCTCGAGTCAATGGAATGAAGGTGGGATCTACCGAGATGACTTTGGATGGAATCTCCGTGGTTGACCGGTTTGGTGGCGGCCTGCGCCCGGTCCAGCCAGGTCTGGACACCATAGCCGAGTTTCGAATTGAAACTGTCGGTTCGGACGCGCGCTACTCGCGTCCCGCGACTGTAACGCTGGCGACTCGTAGTGGAACAAACGAATTTCATGGGAGTCTCTTCGAAGTTCATCGCAACAACGCAGGAGGATTGCGGACCCGAAATCGGATCGATAGCACAGGTGACGCAAACAAGCTGATTCGCAACGAATACGGCGTCACCGCCGGTGGGCCGCTTTACATCCCGAAGTACGATGGGCGGAACAAATCGTTCTGGTTTGTCTCGTATGAGGGATTCAAGCAGAGAGAAGAGCGTCTGACGGTAAGTTCCGTACCCACCGACGCAATGTGGGGTGGTGATCTCAGCAATCTTGTCGACGAGAATGGAGTCCTGACCGTCCTCTACGATCCTTTGACCACGAACGCACAGGGCTTGCGGACACCTTTCCCGAACAACCGGATTCCCGCGAATCGACTTAACAACGTTTTTAAGGTTTTACAGCAACTGACTGCCAAGCCTACAAATGGCGAGAATCCGAATCTTGCAAACAACTTCATTAAAGCCTATCCCGTTAAGGACAATCGGGGCAACCTCACCATCAAGGGCGATCAGGTTATCTCGGACAAGGACCGCCTTTCAGTTCGCTGGAGTCGTGGTACGCGTCAATTTGCCCAGGAAGGCGGCGTGTTTGGAAACCCAGTCAATGCTGCCGCGGGGTTGGGGACTTCAAGAAATGACTTTGAGTATAACAATGTCTCGGTTGGCTATACCCGGAACTTCTCGCCGACGCTGCTCAACGAACTGCTGATCGGAGTAAACCGCAACAGCAACGGTTCAGGTACTCTTGCCGACTTCACGGATTACCCAAAGCAACTCGGTCTTCCAAATCCTTTCGGCGTGACCGGGTGGCCCACCTTGTATGCCTCGGGCGCCTACCCCTGGGGCTATTGGGATTCCGACAACCGTAAGGACGAAAAGCTCACCGCCGCCATTCTTGAGAACAACACAACCTGGATTCGGGGAAAACACACTTTCCAGTTCGGGGGAAAGTTCCGGCCTGAGTACAACAACGTTCGGGAACTGCAGCAAGCGCAGGGATCACATAACTGGGGCGGCGAGTGGACTTCACTGTACGACCCGGTCGGCGAGCAAGGTGTATCGTTCACGGGACACGGATTTGCTGATTTGGCGCTGGGTCTGCCGGATTTCCTTTCGAACCAGTTTAACCGGGGGTATTTCTACTTCCAGCAGAAAGAGATGGGCCTGTATCTGAATGATAATTGGAAAGTAACGCCTCGCTTGACACTCAATCTTGGACTGCGCTGGGACAATTGGACACCTTATAAGGAGAAGTTTAATCGGCTGGTTGCCATCGATCCAGATCACGTGGCGGACCGTTTCCAGGTTGTCACTCCCGGGAATATAGACATTCGGAGTTTGCGGAACGTGCCGGCTTCGGTCCTCGATTCCTGGTCGGTACGTGGGTTGACTTATTCCACGGCGGACAAAGAAGGATTTCCCAGTGCTCTCTTTGCCACAGACCGGAATAACTTCGGCCCCCGCCTGGGCGCTGCTTTCAAGGTAACCGACAAGACGGTGCTTAGGGGCAGTTACGGCGAGTATTTCTGGCCGATGCCCTTGGCGTTAATTTTACAGTCTTCGCGGACCCAGCCTCCTCTGAACCTGCGCTATACGAACGAGCCCAACTTCTTCGACGGTTCGGGTACCTACGCTTTCCGTACGGTTCCGACGGCGCAGTTTTTCAATCCAAACGCCGCCGTTAAGACAGATGGCATTGTGCCTATCAGTCCGGGAGCTGCCCCGGGCTTGCCTTGGGATGGCCGCAACTGGAAGGATGGCCGTTCACAAACCTGGCAGTTTACCCTTGAGTGCGAGATCATGAAGGACACGTCTCTCCGCTTAAGCTACATCGGAAACCACGGCCGGGATCTCGAGCAAAGGGCCAGCTTGAATAACCCCGAAGCTGAATTCAACTACGTTACACGGACGGGGCTTGGGCCTCCAGGCAACAGCGCTCTGCGGCGGGTAAACCCGAACTGGGGTTTTGTCAATAGCGGCAGCATGCTGAACCGAACCGGCTTCTCCAATTCGAACTCTGCTCAGATCGAACTGGAACGGAAGTATTCCAACGGGATTGCGTTCCAGTGGTTCTACACCTACACACGTGCCCTTTCAACGACGGACGCGGGTGGGTTCACCTTCGGCGGATTCAACATCAACTCGGGTGCTGGCGGTGGACAAGTGCCCGAGAATATCCAGATACAGGGCAATCCCAATCTGAGTTACGCCGACCGGCTAAAGCTGGCTTACTATAATCAAACGACTGTGCCACCACACCGCATTCGCTACAACGCCATCATCGATCTTCCGTTCGGTCGAGGAAAGAAGTTTGGAGGGAGCTCTAGCGGATTGGTTCATCAGTTCATCGGTGGGTGGCAGGTAGCTGCGATTGGCGATTGGCGAGGCGGATACTGGAGGAGTCTCAACGCGTCGAAGTACATTTTCGGCGGTACCGCTGACAGTGTCTTGTTGTCTGGTGATCAGCGGGTTGAGATGACAATCAACGGTCGTCGTCAACGGTTGTGGTTCCGTGGCGACTTTGACCCAACTCAGGCAACCAATGTGACGGGAGGGGATCTCCTGGCGTTGGTCTCGGCGAATCGGAGCCAGCGCGTCGTTCGTCCGCTGGGTCCGAATTTCGACAATCGCCTGCCCTTAACGCTGGCCAATGGTTCTATTCGCAACACGACCATTGCCGATTTGTATAATATCACCCCTCGTGGGTTTATCACTGGGCCTGGCGCCTGGAATGCGGACATCTCCCTCTTCAAATGGTTTGACATTACGGAGACCGTCAAACTTCGATTTACGGCTGACTTCTTCAATGCCTTTAACCATCCGGTGGATATTGAGCCAGACTTGCAAACCGGTTTGCAGGACATCAGCCGGCAACTGAACGATCCTCGAATCGTGCAGCTTTCCCTGAGGTTGAATTGGTAGCGTTGGTTTTCGTTCAGGATGCCGAGTCCTGATCGGGTTGACTCTGGAAAGCCCCTTCCGTCATGGGTTTGCGGCGTCTATAATAGCCGCTTTGAACCCCAGGATGGAGGGGGCTTTTTTTTGGGTCTGGAGATCGCAGTCGATGTTCCTCACAAACTCATAGAGTATCTTCATAGGAACCAGCCATGCTTGGGCCGAGCTCCACAGAGCATGAAAACCGCCGAATGATTCCCCTCTCGGGAGGGGTAAGGGCTGTAAGGCCTTGGGGTGGGTTGTGGAATAGGGAGCAAACCCACCCCGGCGCTCTGCGACCGCCGTCGCTCGGCACCACCCCTCCGAAGGAGGGGATTTTCATGGGAAGCTTCAAGCACGCAAGGGGGAGATCAAGAGCGGGCTGTTTTTGGGCTTTGCTACTTTGGTCAGCTCTTCTGCTTACCTTTGTCTCGTGCCGAGGCCCAGGCAGTACTCCAGAACAGTCCACTCAGGCTAAAAGAGATTGGCGGCCTCTAAACGTCGTGGTGGTTACGATCGACACGCTACGTGCCGACCGACTGGGATGCTACGGGAACTCAAAGGTGGAGACACCTCATCTCGATCAACTTGCTGCGCGAGGAGTTCGCTTTGAAAACGCCACCGCCCAGACGCCTTTAACGCCTCCTTCCCATGCCAGCATGTTCACCGGCAAGTATCCGCACGTCCACGGCGTGAGGGGCACGGGTGGCTTCGTCCTCGATCCGTCTCAACTGACGCTGGCAGAGATCCTGAAAGAAAAGGGTTGGCAGACGGCTGCGTTTGTCGGCGCCCCTGTGATGAAGCGAATGTTTGGGCTGCATCAGGGTTTCGACGTCTATGAAGACCGTATGCCTGAACCCGACCCGAGAAAATCGACTCTGGAGAACCCCAGTCTGCGAGCCGGCGAAGTCGTTGACCGGGCGGTTGGATGGCTCGAAGGCGCGTCCCACTCATCGCCATTCTTCTTGTGGGTCCACGTTTACGACCCGCACGCTCCGTTTGATCCTCCAGCGCCGTTTGACCGTCAGTATGCCGGACGGCCTTATGACGGCGAGGTGGCTTACACCGATCGGGAAATGGGCCGTCTTTTTGAAGCGGTGGCAAGAAAATCACCCTCGGAAGAGACTGTGCTTCTGGTGCTGTCGGACCACGGTGAGAGCCTGGGCGAGCATGGCGAGTATTCTCATGGGGTCTTCCTTTATGATTCGACTCTGAGAATTCCCTGGCTGATGGTGGCACCGGGACTTCCAGCGGGGAAGACGGTGACCGGGCAAGTACGAACGATCGATTTGCTGCCGACGGTGCTTTCGCTATTGGGCGGTGAAGTCCCGGCGGACGTTCAAGGAGTCGATCTCTTGCCGGCTACCCAAGCAAAGCCTGTCGGGACCGCCATGTCGTACGGCGAAACCTTGTATCCCAAGACGAATATGGGCTGGGCCGAGCTGAGAAGCATGCGCACGCCGCGATGGAAATACATTCGCGCACCCAGGTCCGAGCTCTACGACTTGCAGAAAGATCCTCAGGAACTTAGGAATGTGATTCAGGACTATCCACACGAAGCGCGCCAATTGGAAAGCGACCTGGCAAAGCTGACGGCGACGGGTGAGGGCAAGCCGCCTGAACAGGTCGGCCTCAAGGCGATAAACGCGGAGACTGAGAAACAGCTCCGGTCCCTGGGCTACGCAGCCGGCCGGGGAACAGCCAAACTGGAACTTACGGGCAAGGGCGCTGATCCCAAGGACCGCATCCACATCTTGGAGCTAATAGACGAAGCCAGCACCAAGCTTAAAGCGATTCCAGCGGCACAACGCCTGCAATTGCTCGAGTCTGCCCTGAAGGAAGATCCGACGAACCCATTGCTCTACTATTTTCTCGGGGAAGCTTACGAAAAAACCCATCGTGAGAGTGAAGCTCTGAAACTCTACGAGACGGCCATCGCGAGGAAAGTGACCGAAACTGCCCGCATCTATGTTCGGATGGCCCTGCTCTACGGAAAGATGGGTCGAGTCGACGAGGGAATTCTGGCCTTCGAAAAGGCCATGGAAGCCGACCCCACAGATGAAGAAACTCTGAACCGTCTGGCTGTGGCTTACCTCTTGAAAGGCCGTCAGGCCGAAGCAGAACGCCTGTTGCAGGCGATCCTGGTGCTCAATCCGGAGAGCGCCCAAGCACTAAACAGTCTGGGCTGGATTGCTCTCAGGAAGCGAGATCTGGCCACAGCCCGCCAGTACTTTGAACGCGCACTGAAGGCCGATTCGGAATTCCTGGAGCCCTATATCAACCTTGGAATGCTCTGCAGACAAGCCGGTGATTTTAAGAACGCTCGCAGCTACTTCGAAACCTACCTGGAGAAAGCGACATCTGAGAAGCACCGAGAAGCTGCAGCTCGAATCAGGAAGGAACTGGCACTGATTCCGAAGGTTTAGACGTGAGATACAGGGAGTGGGAGAGTAAGGGCGGGAAGCCAACAAACTCTTCCTAAGGCGCCCGCTTTCTCCAGAAAATAATGGAAGACCGAAAGTCTCTGGAGTGCGAACAGAGTCGTAGGCGCTTCAATTCCTTTGTCCCCCAGGGGGACCAAGCACTCGGTAGTTTCCTCTTGCTCGCCATGAGGATGCAGTACGACCGTCCCGACTGAATGTGCGGCCCTCGAATGCATCCCGATTGGAGATTTGAGCCGCACGGGTTTCAGCGTTCAGGCCGTGCAGAGTTTTCCTGTAGATCCTGCAGGTTCTTCTGGTACCGGGGCTCCTTGGGGGCGAGCCTCACAGCTTCTTCGTATTCGTTCCGTGCTTCTTGGCGGAGTCCCAGTCTGTCGTAAATCTCGCCCAGAAGATTTCTGAGCTCCGCATTGGCAGGACGGATCGCCTTCGCCTGCTCCGCGTAGTTCCGTGCCTGGACGAAGTCCTCAAGAGTGAACCAGTATCTTGCCATCAGATAGCTTCCAATAACCGAGTCTGGCTCCACTTCTTCCATGCTGACGAGGTGGCGATACGCTTTGTCGAGTTCGCCTGAATCGAGATCCATCTCGGCCAGGTAGCCATGGGCGCTCCAGTCCTGGGGAGAGATCTTTAACGCTTCTAGAAATAGCTGGCGTGCCTCGACTTTATTGCCCTGGTCAATTTCTTTTTCACCCATCGCGATGAACTTATCTGCCTCGCGATTCTGGTCAGTCTGTTTCTTGACCTTGCCATTGATTTCGACAAATCTTTCTAGGTACGTCTCTGCCTGTGCGGGATCTCCCACCTTTCGGAAGGCCCGAGCCATGGCATAGTAAATCTCAGGGTGCGTGGTTCCTGATGATTCAACCCGCTGAAGATAGCGGATGGCTTCTGCATTCTGGTTCAGCACGAGGCACACGGTTGCCAGCTTATAGGCATACTCAGGGTTTTTGGACGACTGCGTGACGGCCTTCTTCAGGGCTTGTTTAGCGCTTTGGAGCTCATTTAACTGATGGAGCAGCTTGCCAAGCTCGTAGTGAGCAGCTGGGTTGTCCGCAGAATTGTTCCGCAGGCTTTTCTCGAATGCACGGCGCGCCGAAACAAGGTCACCCTTCAGCAAATAGGCCTGTCCGCGATTCAAGTCGACTTTGCTGTCGAGAGGACTTCGTTTTCCCATAATGTCGAGAACTCTCAACGCGTCGTCCGGCTGATGACAACGATAGTAGATGTCGGCCAGGAGCCAAATCCAGGCCGACGTTAGTTTGTTGATCCGGCGCGCGTCGTTAAACGGCGAGAGTTCCTTCAGTGCCAGCTCCTTCTGTCCCAGCCTGGTTAGAGCGCTGGCTTTGAAGAGTCCATACTCTGGCTTCATCGGGTCGAGACGTACCGCCTCGTCAAGTTCCGCGGCTGCTTGCGATAAGTCACCCGTTTCCATCAGCGCCATGCCCAAATAGAAATAAGGCATGGCATCTTTGGGAGTTGTTTGTTTGATTTGGCTGAAGAACTTGATGGCATCTTCAAACCGGCCTGCTTGAATCAGCGCGCGCCCTTTGGTTTCCCATGACGGAGCTTGAGGCGATTTGCGTGCTGGATTTTGAGGAAGAACATTCAGCGGTGAAAGCAGCAGCATGATAATAGCGACAGACATCCTCATGCTAGACCATCAGTAGCGGACCAATAAGGAATTGCAGCGAACGAGGCCGGAAGCGTCAAACGAGTAAGTGGCAACGTTGCCGGCGAAGTCGCGGGGTTGAATCACCTGTCGATGCTCTGTTTCTCCAGAGACCGTCTGGTAGCGATAAACAACTTCCATCGGAGTTTTCACTTGAGAAGCATCCGCGACCTTGAAGTGGATGGTATTCTTGCCGGCAACAATACGCGGGATGGACATGATGCCGTT
>Ga0187893_10012129_pt1 | contig 12312 bp, 6 predicted proteins | sample MA1701074metaG_FD_139574 | JGI IMG/M metagenome (GOLD analysis project Ga0187893, IMG submission 139574) | White microbial mat communities from a basaltic lava cave in the Kipuka Kanohina Cave System on the Island of Hawaii, USA - MA170107-4 metaG ... | reverse complement strand
CTCGGCGCCCCCCCTCGCGCCAGAGCTGGATCTTCCGGTAGGCGTTCTCCACCTCCACGATGGCCCCGTCCACCAGAACGCCGATCGAGATCGCGATCCCGGCCAGCGACATGATGTTGGAGGTGACCCCCATCAGATACATCGGGATGAAGGCCAGAGTGACCGAGACAGGGATCGTGACGATCGGGATGATGGCGGAGGGGATGTGCCACAGGAAGACCAGGATGACCAGGCTCACGATGATCATCGTGAGGACCAGCTCGTCTTTCAGGTTGGCGATGGCACGCCGGATCAGGTCGGAGCGGTCGTAGGTCGTGACCAGCTCGACCCCCGCGGGCAGCGACGGCTTGATCTCCTCGATCCTGGCCTTCACCCGCTCGATGACGTTGAGGGCGTTCTCCCCGTGGCGCATCACGACGATGCCGCCGGCGGTCTCCCCCATTCCGTCCAGCTCCACCACGCCGCGGCGGATCTCGGGTCCCAGCGCCACGCGCCCCAGCGCCCGCACCTGGATCGGCGTGCCGTTGGAGTCGGCCCCGACCACGATCGCCCCGATCTCCTGGGTCGACCGGGCGTACCCGCGGCCGCGCACCATGTACTCCGCCCCGGCCACCTCCACGAGGCGCCCGCCGACGTCGTTGTTCCCCTGCCGGATCGCCTCGACCACCTTCTGCAGCGGGATCCGGTAGGCCGCCAGAGCCTGAGGGTCCAGCTCCACCTGGTACTGCTTCTGGAAGCCGCCGATCGAGGCCACCTCGGCGACGCCGGGCACGCTCTGCAGCCAATAGCGCAGATACCAGTCCTGCAGCGACCGGAGCTCCGACAGGTCGTGACGTCCGGTGAGGTCGCGCAGCGCATACTGATAGACCCACCCGACCCCGGTGGCGTCGGGCCCCAGCTCGGTGCGGACCCCTTCGGGAAGCAGCGGCAGGATCTTGTTGAGGTACTCCAGCGTGCGGCTGCGGGCCCAGTACAGATCGGTCCCGTCCTGGAAGATGACGTAGACGTAGGAAAACCCGAAGTCCGAGAAGCCGCGGATCGCCTTGACGTTCGGCGCCCCCAGCAGCGCGGAGATGACCGGGTAGGTGACCTGATCCTCGATGATGTCCGGGCTGCGGTCCCAGCGCGAGTAGATGATCACCTGGGTGTCGGACAGATCGGGGATCGCGTCCAGCGGGATGTCCCGCATCGCGGAGATCGACCCGGCGAGGGCGACCGCGGTCAGGAGGATCACGACGAACTTGTTGTGGGCCGAGATCTCGACGATCTTCTCGATCATGGGCGCGACCCGACCTCAGTGAGCATGCGCTTTCTTCCCCGCGCCGGCGGCCACCAGCGCCGCCTGGAGCTTCGACTCCGAATCAATCAGGAAATTCGCGGAAGTGACGACCACCTCGCCTTCGCTCAGCCCCTCCAGCACCTCGACCGCCTCCGGCAGGCGGACTCCCAGCTTGAGCTCGCGCGGCTCGAAATACCCTTGCCCGCGATCCACGAACACGATGTCCCGCTCGCCGCTGCTGATGACGGCGCTGTCCGGGACCACCAGCTTTTGTCCCAAATCGGATCGAAGCTCCACCTCGCCGAACATCTCCGGCTTGAGCATCAGACCGGGGTTGGGAAACTCGATCCGGACCTTGGCCGTGCGGGTCGCCTCCGACAGGAACGGGTAGATCAAGCCGATGCGCCCCTCCAGGGTGCGGCCGGGCAGGTACGACAGAGTCAGCGTGGCCGGCTGGCCCGGCTGGATGAACGGCAGCTCGTACTCGTAGATCTCCGCCATCGCCCAGACCCGGCTGAGATCCGCGATGTCGAGCAGCTTCGTGCCCGGCTCGATCCTCTCCCCGTGCGTGACGTGCTTGGCGACGATGTGTCCCGTCATCGGGGCGTACAGGGTCATCGTCCGGGTGGCTTCCCCCGATCTCTCCAGCGCGGTGATCTGCTCCTCGGTCAAATCGAACAGCCGCAGGCGCCGGCGCGCGCTCGCGACCAGCTCCTCGCCGCTCAGCCCGACGGAGGGGAGCGTGGCCCCTGCGAGCCTGTCGCGCGCGCGCAGCGCCAGCAGGTACTCCTGCTGTGAGGCGAGAAGCTCGGGGCTGTAGATGGTGAGAAGCGGCTGCCCCATCTTCACCATCTCTCCTGTGGCGTCCGCATGGAGACGCTCGATCCAGCCGCTGATCTTCGTGTGGACATGGTGCAGCCTCGTCTCGTCGTAGGTCACGCGCCCCACCGCGCGGATCGTCCGGATGAGAGGCCCTCTCACCACAGGTGCCCTCTTGACGCCGATGAGCTGCTGCTTCTCGGCGGAGATCCTTACGGGGGCGCGGCCTGCGACTATCGGTCCGGGGGCGGCTCGCGGCTCCTCGACATCGTCGAGGTCCTTTCGGACGAGGCGCATCTGACAGATCGGGCAATCGCCCGGCTTGTCCGAGACGATGGTGGGGTGCATCGGGCAGTAGTACTGGGGTTGAAGCTGGGTGACCGGCCCTGCGGGCTGCCGGAACAGGACGGCGCCCGCGGCCAACCCCAGGGCGAGGGCGAACACCGCCACGAGGAGGAGCTTCATGGTCACGCTCGGTGCGCGGCTCATGCCCTTCATGGCGCGCCCCGCAGGTCGAGAAGCTGCTTGGCCGTCAGCTTCTCCAGATCGGCCAGGACCAGCACCTGCTCGTGCCGCTGGGTCACAGATTCCTTCTCGTAGGCCAGCATGGTGGAGAAGTCACTCAAGAGCGTCAGAAAATCGACCCGCCCGACCCCGTACGCGGCCCCGGCGGACTCCAGCGCGTTGCGGGCCTGCGGGATCACCCCCTCGGCATAGAGACGACTCAAAGCCTCGGCTCGCTCGTAGCGGGCGGCGAGCCGCCTCACCTCGGCGACGACGCTCAGACGCGCCGCGTCCAGCTCGCTGCGGGCGGCGTCGAGCTGGTGCGATGCCTGCACGACCCCTTGGGCCTGCTTGCGGTTCTGATAGAGAGGAAGCCTCACGCCGAGGCTCCCGGTGATCTCGGGGTCCAGGCCCGAGCGATATCCGTAGGCCGCGCCCCAGGTCAGGTCGGGCTTGAGCTGGCGTCTCGCGAGATCGAGGCGGGCCTGCTCGCGCCGGATCGCCGCTTCTCTTTCCAGGAGCTGCGGGGAGCGTGCCACCGCCTCGCGCTCCAGGTCGGCCGGCTCGATCGGTGAGGTCGTTCCCGGCAAGGCCAGGGCCGGCCCCACCGCCGCGTCAACGGAACGTCCCGCGAGCGTGTTGAGCGTCACCTGGGCGGTACGCCGTTCCTCCAGCAACATCTCCAGCTCGGCGTCGAGCTTGGAGATCTCGGTCTGCGCCTTCAGGACGTTTTGCAGCAGCCCTTCGCCGGTCTCGTACCGGGCCCGGGCTGTGTCCAGAAACGAGCGCAGCAGCTCCCGGTTCTCTCTGACGATCTGGGATGTCCTGTCGCTGTGGTACAGCTCGGCATAGGCCCTCTTAATCAGCGCAGCGATCTCGAGGCGGATAAGGTCGAGCTGCCGCCTCGACACCTCGACTTCGCCGCGCGCCGCGTCGCCGGCCAGGCGCCGCTTGCCGGGATACGGCAGCGCCTGCGACCAGCTCAGCGTCAGGATCGCGGCGTCCTCTTCGCCCAGAGTGAGGCTATCGAAGCCGACGTTGGTGTACGAGACCCTCGCAACGGGATCGTCGAGCGCCTCCGCCTGCGACGGGATCGATTCGGACGCAAGGATGCGGTGATTCGCGGCGGCCAGCGCCGGGTGGTTCGCCTCCGCCTCGCGCAGGAGGTCCGACAGCTCCCGCAAGGCGCCGGCCCCCGGCGGACTTTCTTGCTGCTGCGGCGCCTGCTGAGCCAGGCAAGCAGTCATGATCAGAGCCAAAGTGAGCATCTCTCCTTCCTCGAATGGTCCTGCCCGCTCCGGAGCTAGCCCGGAGCTTCCTGGAAGCTGATGGGTGAAATCAGGGAATGAAGCGCCGGCCGCGCGACAAGCCGGGCGCACCTCGACACGAGCGCCGAGGAAGGGAGGATCAGATCAGCAAGGAGGCGTGCAGCAGGTAGAGAGGAACCGGTGTGGCCGGCTCGATGAAGGCGTCCAGCGGGGCGGCCCCATGGCCCGGCGCGTGGCGTCCGCCGTCCCCCGGGGTGCTCGCCGCGACCAGAAAAGACGCTGCGGTAAGCCTGGTCGGGCTGGTGTGCTCGGCCTGAGCGGGCGGTGCCGCGCAACAGCAATCCGCGGAGGTGATCGCGCCATAGGGGGCATCGTCGCATCCGGGCATCGTGCAGACTGAAGCGAAGGCCAGCGTTGGGAAGCAGGGGACAAGGACGCTGCAAATCGCCCCGGCGAGCAGACCGACGGCGCGTACCCGATTGAGCATGATGGGCAAAAGCTTACATCAGAAACCCCGGTTCGTCAAAGGGTTGCGACCTGTTGAGACTATAATGGGGCCGGCCCGTCAACCCCTGTAAAGACTATGGTGGGCATGCCGACCGACGAAGCCTCTCCGGACCCAGCCGTCTCGCCTCCGGCCGGCGACCCGGGCGAGCAATCCTCAGCCGAGACGCCGCGGACGTCACCGCCGGAAGCCTCGGAGATGTCTCCGGAAGGAGGAGATGGCCACCCGGGAGCCGCCGGCGGGACTCCGCTGCCAACGCATGAGCCTGTGATCGCCTCCGAGCCGGCAACCCGTGAGGCGCAGGCGCCCCTGCCGGAGCCAGAGCCGCCGTCCCCGGCCGCCGCCTCCGTCGCCGACGATCAGGAACACTCTCTCGATCCCAGATACATCGATCTCGCCAGGACGATCGGCTGGATCGTCGCGGCCTCGATCTTCGCCGGCAACCTGATCGGCGCCGGGATCCTGATCCTGACCCCCGCCCCCACCTGGGTGAAGTGGCTCGCCATCACGGCGGCGATGATCGTGACGGCGGCGCTGGCCTGGTTCTTCCATCACTGGCCGGCGGTCTATCACTACCACAGCTCGTACCGGGTGAACATGCGCGGCATCGAGATCCGCCGCGGCGTGATCTGGCGCAAGGTGATCAACGTGCCGCGGTCCCGGGTCCAGCACACCGACGTCTCCCAGGGACCCATCGAGCGGCAGTTCGGCCTGTCCACCCTGCTGATCCACACGGCGGGCACGGAGCACGCGCAGGTGGATCTCCCGGGTCTGGATCGCGACACGGCGCTGAAGATTCGCGATCACCTGGTTTCGGCCCGGGAGCAGGACGATGCCGTCTGAGCAGAGGCTCCATCCTCTGTCCTTTCTCTTCACGATCGGGTCGAGTCTCAAGAGTCTGGTGATCCCGATCCTGCTGCTGCTGTTCGCCGCCAGCTCGAACCGGTACGAGCAGTGGTTCGCGGTTTTCGTGATTCCCTACACCGTGGTCGCCCTGATTCGGTACTTTGGATTCAGATACAGGTTCGACGACGACGAGCTGGTGATCAAGACCGGGTTCATCTTCCGGAACGAGCGCCACATCCCTTACGCGCGCATCCAGAACATCGGCTCAGCCCAGAACCCGTTCCATCGTCTTCTTCGCGTGGCCGAGGTGCGCGTCGAGACAGCCGGAGGGGCGGAACCGGAGGCACGGATCCAGGTCCTCTCGGTGGCGGCCGTAGCGGAAAAAAGAAAACGCGTGTTCGAGGAGAAGCGCAAGGCGCTCGGCGTGGAGGCGCCCGAAGGGGTCCCGGCGGCGCCGGCGGAGCCCGCCTCGCGGACGCTTCTGAGCCTGCCCCTCAGAGAGCTCATCCTTTACGGCCTCATCGACAATCGGGGGATGGTTGTGGTCGGGGCGCTGGTGGGGCTCGCCTGGGAGTTCGGCTGGATGTCGGGCTTCGGCGGGTCAGACGCCGGACTGTGGCGCAGCGCCACGCACGCGGCCCGCGGGGTGCTCACCTCGATCGCCCAGGCGGGACTGGCGTTGGGGGCCGTGGTGCTCTTTCTGGCGCTGCTGCGCCTCTTCTCGGTCGGATGGGCCATCTTCAGGCTGCACGGGTTCACTCTGAAGCGCGCGGGCCGGGACCTGACGACAGTCTGCGGTCTGCTGACCAGGGTGACGGCGACGATACCGCTGAACCGGATCCAGCTCCTGTCGATCCGGCAGCGGCCTCTGCATCGCCTGTTCGCTCGCGCGGAGGTGCGCGCCGACACGGCCGGAGGCGGCACCTCGGGGCAGGAGGCGGCGGCGAGCCACGAGAGGCTCGCGCCTCTGATCCGGAAGGAAGATCTCGATGGGCTGCTCCAGGAGGTGGAGCCGGAGGTGAATCTGAGCGCCGTGGAGTGGATCGGCGTGGACCCCCGGGCGCGCAAGCGGATCTTGAAGGTGTCGCTGCTGATCGATGCCGTGGTCGCCGTGGGATGCATGGCTCTGGCCGGCTGGTGGGGTCTGCTGGTGCTGCTGCTTCTGATCCCTCTGGCGTTTCTGGATGCCAGGCTGCAGGTGATGCACATGGGGTACGCGCTGGCTGCCGGAGTGGTTCTCTATCGAAGCGGCTGGGCCTGGCGGCACCTCAGCATGACCCGGTACAGCAAGATCCAGGCGGTCACGCTGGCGCAGTCGCCGTTTGACCGGCGCTATGGCATGGCCAAGGTCAGGGTGGACACCGCGGGGGCCGAGGGCTCTCCCCATCAGATCCACATCCCTTACCTGGACCTGGGAGTGGCCAGAGGGATGTACGAGCAGCTTGGTCTGAGAGCATCTCAGGCGCGGTTCCAGTGGTAGGCCGCCCAGGGATGCCGGCCATCGCCGGACTGCTGGTCGGGATGCTCCTCTGGCCGGGTCCGGGGCCTGCGGCGCCGCCGCAGGGATCCGTCTCGAAGCCGTCAATCCTGCTGGTCACGATCGACACCCTGCGGGCCGACCGGGTCGGATGCTATGGGTATCGCCTGGCCGAAACCCCCCACCTCGACCGGCTCTCTGCCGAGGGGGTCCGGTTCGAGGAAGCCCGCACTCATGTCCCCCTGACACTTCCCGCCCACGCCTCGATCCTGACCGGGCTGCTGCCCCCACGTCACCGGGTGCGTGGGAATGGCCTGTTCCGGCTGCCAAGCGACGTCCGCACGCTGGCCACGGTTCTCAAGTCGGCTGGATACAGCACGGCGGCGGTGGTCTCCTCGGTGGTGCTGGACCGGGCGTATGGATTGGATCGGGGATTCGATCTCTACGACGACAACCAGAGGGTCGGGGAGAAGACCGCCTTCAACTACATCGAGAGGGGGGCCGGTCAGGTGGCGGAGTCAGCCATCGGTTCTCTGCGAACGCTCGAGTCGCCCTTCTTCCTCTGGGTGCATCTGTACGACCCTCACATGCACTGGATCCCCCCCGAGCCGTTCCGCTCGCGCCACCCTGGCCGGCTGTACGACGCCGAGATCGCCTTCAGCGACGCGGCGCTCGGGCAGGTATGGGCTGCCGCAGCAGCTCGCGCCGGCGGGAAGCTGATCGTGGCCGCCACATCGGATCACGGGGAGAGCCTCGGGGAGCATGGCGAGAACCAGCATGGGTACACCCTGCATCGCGGGGTCCTCAGGGTTCCGCTGATCCTGGCGGGGCCAGGTCTGCCAAGAGGGACGCAGGTGGCCGACACCATCGGCCTGATTGACCTGGCCCCCACGCTGGCCGAGCTGGCAGGCGTCTCGATCCCCGGGGCCGATGGAAGGAGCCTGCGGCGATCCTGGAGCGTGGCGGAGACAGCCGCCGGCCGCGCGACAAGCCGGGCGCCCGAAGCTGAACATCCTCCGCTTTGGGAGGAGTCCCTTCACCCGTTGTACGACTCGGGATGGGCCCCGCTGCGAGGACTGCTCACGTCGCGATGGCACTTCGTGGAGGCTCCTCGCCCGGAGCTGTATGACCGGCTCGAGGATCCCGCTGACAGAACCGACGTGGCGAACAGGCATCGCGAAACCGTTGAGGAGCTGAGGGCGGACCTGGCCAGGATCGGCGCCTCGATGGGTGACGCAACCGAGCCGGCGCCCACCGTGGATGACTCCCCCGAGGAGCAGGAGCGACGCGCAAGGCTGGCCTCGCTCGGCTATCTGACGTCGGGAGGCGGCGCCCCGGCGGGTCCCGCAGGCGCCTCCGCCGCAGCCAGACTAGATCCGAAAGAGGGACTGCCAGGGTTTCTGGCCGTGGAGAAGGCGGCGGACCTGGTGGAGCTGGGGCAAGGGAAGGAGGCGCGGGCGCTGCTCGAGCCGCACTTGAAGAAGGACCCGGGTAACCCCCGCCTCTGGCATCAGATCGGGGAGGCCATGATGGCCATGGGCGATTCTGGCCCGGCGGAGGAGGCCCTGCGCAAGGCGATCGCGCTGGATCCCCGCAGCGAGTTCATCAGATACAGCCTTGCCGCGCTGCTGGGGAGCAAAGGGGACACGCACGGCCAGAAAGGGCAGCTCGAGAGGATCCTGGCTGCCAACCCCCGTGCTGTTGACGCCTCCCTTGGCCTTGCGGCCCTGGCCGTGATGAGGGGAGATATCGCGGGCTCCGAGGCGATCCTGCGCGCCAGTTACGCGGCCGGTGGGAGGGACCCGGATCTGCTGGATCGGCTGGGACATCACATGCTCAGGAAAGGGATGCGTCGGGAGGCCGCCCAGTATTTCGAGGAGGCCCTGGCGCTGCGGCCCGCCGACGCGACGGCTCTGCTGGAGAGCGGCCGGGCCGCACTGCGGGCGGGGGACCCTGGCAAGGCGATCGAGCTGCTGACCAAGTGCGCCACGGGGCAAGAGGCCATCGAGTGCCGGATGGAGCTTGCCCGCGCGTATGTCCTGGGGCCCCGGGATCTCGTCTCCGCGAGAAGGGAGCTGCTCTCCGCGCGCGAGCTTGCGGGGGATGAAAAGACACGGACGGAGGTGGATGCGCGACTGAAAGCCCTCGAGAAGATGAAAGATCCGAAAGAATACCAATGATTTCTTATCCCTCTGAAACTGAATAACTTACTGACGCCCACGGCGCGCGTTTCTCCCAGAATCCAAGAATTTTCCAAGTCCCCTCCAGTATCTGATCACCAGCAGACCAAGACTCGGGGTCACCTTTGAGGGCACCCGATTCACGTCAAGAGGAGGGTAGGATGCTTCCGAAGTCGTTACGCATGAAACAGTTGGCCGTCATTGCCCTGGGATGCGCGCTGTTCGCGCAGCCGGCGGGCGCTCTCGTAAAGCCTCGCCACGTCGACTCGCTCAGCGGCAAAGTGCTCCCGCCATACGGCTTCATCGCCACGGTGGTGCCTCAGGAGCTGTCCGAGGTGAAGGACGAGCTGGACGGGTCGATGCTCAACGATCTGTCGGCGTTCAGGGTCGAGGCGGGGGACAACTGGCGCTTCTGGATCGACCGCCGCTCCGGAGGGATGGCGCTGGCAGAAGGGGAAGGGATCGCATGGGTCCCCGGCGCCGGCAACAAGCTGGACCCGGCCGCCAGCGGCAAGCCCAGCCTCGAGGACCTCGAAGCGAAGGCCCGCGACTTCATCTCGCGTTATCCCACTTTCTTCAGGGCCCCTCTCTCCCAGCTCGAGCTGGATCGAGTCGGGTCGAGAAACTTCGGGGAGACGGACCAGTTCTGGAACATCTTCTTCAATCAGAGGATCGACGGCGTCCCGGTGGATACGGCCCGCGTCGTGCTGCGCCTCTCGCACGGCAACCTGGTCCAGTTCGGCGTGGACCGGGTCGTGCCGCCCTCCATCGTGCCGAAGAGCTCGGCTCCGATCCTGACCGCCTCCCAGGCAAGGAACTCCCTCTCCAACTACATCGACGGCCTCCAGAAGGGGGACACCTTCTCGGAGGATGGACTTCTGATCTGGGTCCCGCGGGGCGTGGACGAGACGGGCCCCTACACCGGCCCGATTGGGGGCGGGTGGGAGGCGGCGCTGATCTACCGGTTCAACCTGAAGAGAGACGGCGAGCTGGGGGAGTGGCTGGCGCTGGTGGATGCCCGAACGGGCGATGTCCTCCGCTTCGTGGACTCCAACGACTACGCCAAGGTAGTGGTAAAGGGCGGCGTCTATACCTTGACCAACTGCTCGGTCCCCCCCGCGACCTGCGTGCCGGGGAGTGCAACCGAGGTCGCGGCCGCTATGCCAAACGCCCGTCTCAACTTCGTGGGCGCGGTCTGCTCGGGTGACGGGTGCTACACGAACGAATCAGGTGCCTACGAGTACCCGCCCTTGGCGACGGCCTCTTCGACATCCCTCGACGGGAAGTACTTCACGATCGTGGACACCTGCGGCGCCATCGCTGGGGCGGCAGCGGCCCCAGCGGGCATTGATCTCGGCACGTCGGACCCCAATCCCCCGCTCAACACCAACACCGACTGCGCTCCGGCCACGCGCCAGTCTCCCCCCAACACTGGTCCCACGAGCGGAGGAAACGGCGACACGCACTCGTCGCGAAACTGTTTTCTCCACCTCAATCTGATCAACCAGAAGGCGCGCGTCTATCTGCCGGCGAACGACTGGCTCAAGGGGGAGGAGGGGACGATCGGCAACATGCAGGCGTCGGTGAACGGCCCGCCAGCCTGCAATGCCCTATGGTCCGGCAACGACACAGGGATGATCTTCTTCAGGTCGACGCCGGCGCTGAGCTGCAACAACACGGGGGAGATCCCCGATGTCTTCCTGCATGAGTGGGGACATGGGCTGGACAACAACGACGCGACGGGAGGAGCTCCCGAGAGCAGCACCGGTGAGGCGATGGGCGACAGCTTCGCTCTGCTGCAAGGACAGCATTCCTGCATCGGGATAGGCTTTTCCACAGCAGCCGGCCCGTGGGGGTACGCGGCTGGCTACGGGACGGGCTCCCGCCTCTGCTCAGGTGTGAGGGATATCGACTACACTCGTTTTTGCACTCATGGCGCGGGCGAGGGATGCACGCCTCCGCCCGATCCCGATATGGTGAACGGCTCCCACTCGGGCGTGGCGCCCGACCTGGCCCTGCCGGATGCCGGGACGCCAGCGCGATGGGACACCATGCTCACGGGATTCCCGGGCATGGACGGCAAGTCCAACTTCTACAACTGCGGCGGTCCCGAGTCGCTCACCGGCTGTGCCGGTGCCCTCAACCATGGCTGCCACTGCGAGTCGCTGATCGCCTCGCAGGCCAACTGGGACCTCGCGAAGCGGTTCATCACCACCGACTTCGGAGGGTTCATATACAACACGGCAACTCAGCGCCCCAGGGAAGTCTCAGGCTGGCAATACATGGATCGTCTCTGGTATCTGACTCGCGATCTGGCCTCGTCCGCCTACAGCGTCACGGGCTCCTTTCCAGCCGGGACGACTCACGGCTGCGGCGTCACCAACTGGTTCAGCACGTACCGGTTCATCGACGACGACAACGGGAACCTGGCGGACGGCACCCCCAACGCCGACGACATCTTCTCGGCTTTCAATCTGCACGCGATGGCCTGCGGGGCGGCAGGCGACGCATCCAACCAGTCGTCGGGCTGCCCGGCGCTTGTTCAGGCTCCCACCCTATCCGCCTGCGACACCAAGGCGCCGGTCCAGCTCAACTGGACTCCTTCGACGGGGGCCGCAAAGTACAGGATCCTGCGCAACACGGTGGGGTGCGAGTTCGGCTTCACGCCTGTCGCGACCGTGGATGGGGCGCAGACCTACTTCGAGGACACGGAGGCGGCCGAGGGCTTCCCGGTCTATTACACGGTCCAGCCGGTCAGCTCGAACGCGTCCTGCTACGGTGTGGCCTCCAACTGCATCGCCGTAACTCCCACGAGCTGCGCGGCTGTGCCGCTGGCCGCGCCGTCGAACCTGGCCCTGACGACGCCGGCCAGCAACCAGGTCGGTGTCTCCTGGGACGCGGTGGCGGGAGCGGTCTCCTACAAGGTCTTCCGCAAGGACGGCGACTGCGCCTCCACCGATCCGTACCAGGCGATCGGGGTGGTTCAGGGACCGAGCGCCAGCTTCCTCGATGCGATCGGCCTCCAGGGGGGCTTGACCTACGCCTACCAGGTGGTCGCGGCGGACGCGAGCTGCGCTTCCTGCACCTCGCCTCCGTCGGCCTGCCAGAGCGCCACGGTCACCGGGACCTGCGCGGTCGCGCCCAACTTCTTCGGAGTCTTCAGCGCCGTGTCGGGGACTGATGGACAGTGTCACGTCACGGTCAACTGGATCGCGGGGACGCCCGTTTGTGGGAGCAGCTTGACCTACAGCGTCTACAGGTCCACCGATCCCAGCTTCCTCCCGAGCCCAGGAAACCTGATCGCTTCGGGCCTCACAGGGATCAGCTACGCCGATTTCACCGTGGCCAATGGCCGGTACTATTACATCGTCCGCGCCACCGATGTCCTGGGGAACACAGACACCAATCTGATCCGTGTGAGCGCGATCGCGGTG
>Ga0187893_10012128_pt1 | contig 12313 bp, 9 predicted proteins | sample MA1701074metaG_FD_139574 | JGI IMG/M metagenome (GOLD analysis project Ga0187893, IMG submission 139574) | White microbial mat communities from a basaltic lava cave in the Kipuka Kanohina Cave System on the Island of Hawaii, USA - MA170107-4 metaG ... | reverse complement strand
CCGGTGACGGTGCCGCGCGTCATGGCCCGCACGGTCCCCTTCACCCAGATGGCGGCATAGAGATGGACGATCCACACGGCGATGATGATGACCGCGGCGCTGGCGTGTACGACCGCACCGACACGCTTCTGCTGAATGGAGAAATAGGCACCGAACAGCGAGTCCCACATGACGATGCCGCTGAGGAGGAGGGCGATGATCGCGATGGTCATCAGCCAGAAGACCAGCTTCTGGCCGGCGTTGTAGCGGCCGACCTCCGGCAGGTTCTCATCCCGCGCCGCCAGCACGTCGCGGATACGATTGAGCCACTGCGTGTCGGACTTGTTCCAGATGTTGTACCGCCAGAAGCGGATGAACAGCCCAGCGAACGTGATGATGAGAGCGACGCCCAGCCACGGATGCAGGATGCGCGTCCACACGCCGCCGCCGAAGAGGTCGGTCAGGAAGTACAGCGCCGGGTGGAACAACGACATCCCGCTCAGCGCCAGCAGGATGAGGACGATGGCATTGAGCCAATGGTTGGCTCTCGCCCCGGGCGTGTAGCGGGAGAGGGTGCCGGCCGGCTTTCTCATCCTTCATTCCCCTCTCAACGCGCGCTGGCCTTTTTCTTCGTCCTCGTCTTCCACTTCGTTCGGACCGGCGGTCACGTAGTGCAGGAAGCCGGCGAGTGCCGCGAGGCCGATGCCGGCAAGGCCGATGGTCTTCGGCCAGCCCTTCCACGCTTCGACCAGTCCGCTGATCTTCGGGTCCTTCGGCAGGTCGGAATAGATTTCCGGCCGGTCGGCGTGCTTCAGGACGTACATCACATGCGTCCCGCCCACGCCCGGCGGATCATACAGGCCGGCGTTTTCGTAGCCGCGCTCCTTGAGGTCGGCGATGCGGGCTTCGGCCCAGTGGATCATGTCCTCCTTGGTGCCGAAGGAGATCGCCTGCGTCGGGCAGGCCTTGGCGCAGGCCGGCGCCTGGCCGACGGCGACCCGGTCGGAGCACAGCGTGCACTTGTAGGCCTTGTGATCCTTCTGCGAGATGCGCGGGATGTTGAACGGACAGCCCTTCACGCAATAGCCGCAGCCGATGCAGTTTTCCGAAACGAAGTCGACGATGCCGTTGCCGTACTGAACGATGGCGCCGGGCGCCGGGCAGGCCTTGAGGCAGCCCGGATCCTCGCAATGCATGCAGCCGTCCTTGCGGATCAGCCATTCGAGGTGTCCATCCGGTTCCTCGACCTCGGAGAACCGCATCAGCGTCCAGCTGTTCTCCGTCAGGTCGTGCGGGTTGTCGTAGTAGCCGACATTGATGCCGACCTCTTCGCGGAGGTCGTTCCACTCGAGGCAGGCGGCCTGACACGCCTTGCAGCCGATACAGCGGGAGACGTCGATGAGCTTGGCGACCTCCACCGCCTCGCGAACGCTGGGTGATGTCGTCGTCGTCGCCGAGTAGCGCTTGATATCCAGGGATTGCATCGTTGCCATGGTGCCCTCCCTCAGCTCACAGCCGCTGCAGCTTTGTTGAGGTCCACCAGGAACGCCTTGTACTCCGGCGTCTCGATGTTGGCGTCACCGACATAGGGCGTCAGGATGTTGGCGCCGAACCCCTTCTTGGTTTCGCCGGTGAAGCCCCAGTGGATGGGGATGCCGACGGTATGCACCGTCTTGCCGTCGATGGTGAGCGCCTTGATTCGCTTCGTAACCACGGCCACGGCCGTGATCTTGCCGCGATTGCTGCGCACCTCGACAAGGTCGCCGTTCGCAACTCCTTTCTCCTTCGCCAGCTCCTCGCCGATCTCGACGAACTGCTGCGGCTGCAGGATGGCATTGATCAGGACGTGCTTGCTCCAGAAGTGGAAATGCTCGGTGAGGCGATAGGATGTGGCGACGAACGGGAAATCGTCGGGCTTGCCGAACACTTCCATGTCGGCCTTGAACACCCGGGCCGCCGGGTTCGGGCCGACTTTCGGATGCAAGACATTTTCCACCGGCGCCTCGAACGGCTCGTAGTGCTCGGGGAACGGACCGTCCCGCATCATGCCGCGGGTGAACAGCCGCGCGACGCCTTCCGCATTCATGATGAAGGGACCGGCTCCCGCCTCCGGCGCGCTGGTCGCCGGCATGTCCGGCACGTCGACTCCGGCCCATCTTGCGCCGTTCCACGCGATCAGCTTGTTCTTCGGGTTGTACGGCTTGCCCGCCAGGTCGCAGGACGCGCGGTTGTAGAGGATGCGGCGGTTGGCCGGCCACGACCACGCCCAGTTCGGCGCCAAGCCTGAATTTGTCGGGTCGGCGTTGTCGCGCCGAGCCATCTGGTTGCCCTTCTCGGTGTAGCAGCCCGCGTAGATCCAGCAGCCGCTGGAGGTCTTGCCGTCGTCGCGCAACTGGCTGAAACCGTCGAGCAACTGGCCCGCCTTGAGGATCGGCGGCTTTGCCGGGTCGGTCGGATCGGGCAGATCCTCGATGGCGTGGCCGTTGATCTCCTTGGCGATCTCATCTGTCGTCGGATCATCCGACACGGCATAGGGCCAGACCAGATTGAGGATCGGGTCGCGATAGGTGCCGCCCTCGCTGTCATAGAGCGCCTTGATCCACAGATAGAGCTTGGCCATGATCTCGACGTCGGTCTTGGCCTCGCCGGGCGGTTCGGCACCCTTCCAGTGCCATTGGAGCCAGCGTCCCGAGTTCGTGAGCGAGCCGCTCTCTTCGGCAAAACAGCTGGTCGGCAGGCGGAACACCTCGGTCTGGATGCTCTTCGTATCGACGTCGTTGTATTCTCCGTGGTTCTCCCAGAAGCTCGCCGTCTCCGTCGCCAACGGGTCCATGACCACGAGGAATTTCAGCTTCGACAGAGCCGCGATGATCTTCTTCTTGTTGGGGAACGACATCAGCGGGTTGAAGCCCTGGCAGAAGTAGCCGTTGATCCTGCCCTGGAACATCATGTCGAAGGCGCGCAAGACGTCGTAGGTGACGTCGAGCTTTGGCAGCCAGTGATAGGCGAAGTCGTTCTCCGGCGTCGCCGCCTTGCCGTACATCGCCTTCTGGAAGCTCGTGAAGAACTTCGGATAGTTCTGCCAATAGCTGATCTGGCCCGGCCGTAGCGGCTTGAACCCCCGCGTCGACAGGTAGGTGCCGCGATCCTGCTCCTTGTCGACCGGCAGCGTCAGGTAGCCGGGGATCAGGTTGCTCATCAGGCCGAGGTCGGTGAGGCCCTGGATGTTGGAGTGGCCGCGGAGGGCATTCATGCCGCCGCCGGCGACGCCGATGTTGCCCAGCAGGAGCTGGATGATCGCCATTGTCCGGATGTTCTGCGAGCCCTTGGAATGCTGCGTCCAGCCCAGGGCGTACATGCTGGTCATGGCCTTGTCGGGCGCCGCCGTCTCGGCGATCCATTCGCAGGCCTTGAGGAACTTGTCCTTCGGCGATCCGGTGATGCGCTCCACCATCTCCGGCGTGTAGCGCGAATAGTGCTGCTTCATCAGCTGGTAGACGCACCGCGGGTTCTGCAGCGTCGCATCGACGGTGGCGAAACCGTCCTCGCCGATCACATAGTCCCAGCTCTTGCGGTCGTAATCGCGCTTCTCGGCGTTGTAGCCGCTGAACAGCCCGTCCTGGAAGCTGAACTCGTCCTTCACGATGTAGGACGCGTTCGTGTAGTTGAGGACGTAGTCCTGCTGGATCTTGTCGTTCGACAGCAGATAGTTGATCACGCCGCCGAGCCAGGCGATGTCGGTTCCGGGGCGCAACTGCATGAACAGGTCGGCCATCGCGGCCGAGCGCGTGTAGCGCGGGTCGACGACGATGAGTTTGGCCTTGTTGTAGTGCTTGGCTTCAGTCACCCACTTGAAGCCGCAAGGATGGGCCTCGGCGGCATTGCCGCCCATGATCACGACGAGGTTGGTGTTTTTGATATCGGCCCATGTGTTGGTCATCGCGCCGCGGCCGAAGGTTGGGGCCAAACTGGCCACCGTGGGGCCGTGTCAGACTCTAGCTTGGTTGTCGAAGACGACCATCCCCATGCTGCGCACCACCTTGTAGGTGATGTACGCAGTCTCGTTGGTGGTCGCGGATGCGGCGAGGAATCCCGTGGAGGTCCAGCGATTGACGAGCTGGCCGTCCTTGTTACGGCCGATGAAATTCCTGTCGCGATCTTCCTTCATCAGCTTGGCGATGCGGCCGAAGGCATCGTCCCAGCTGATGCGTTCCCATTTGTTGCTGCCCGGCGCGCGATACTCCGGATACTTCAGGCGCGTCTTGGAATGCACGAAATCGAGCAGCGCCGCGCCTTTGGGGCAGAGCGTCCCGCGGTTCACCGGATGGTCCGGATCGCCTTCGATGTGGATGATGGAGGACTTGGTATTCTTCGATTTGTCCCCCAGGCTGTACATGATGACGCCGCAGGCGACGGAGCAGTAGGGACAGGTGTTGCGGGTCTCCGTCGTGCGCTCCAGCTTGAACGGCCGGACGTTGGCCACGGCCTGGGCCGGCGAGAACCCCAACGCGGTCAGGGTCGACGCGCCCAGGGCGGTGCCGCTGATCTTGAAGAACTGCCGCCTGTTGACGTTCATCATGTTCATGGTGCGCTTGCCTCCCGGCATCGATGCGAGGGTCGGCTTCTGCAACCGATCCCGCGAACAGCCCAAACGCAGCAAATCATTGTTTTTCTTCATTCGTTCACGCTAGTTTCGCTCTGTTACCAATGCGCGTCAAGATCATTCCCAACCTTCGATCCCGTCCTGGCGGGCACCAAACATCGTCAAGTGTGACTAGCGTTTCGCAATGAGATCTGCTTCTCCCCTTGCCGTTTGCGACCTGGTCCTCGTCGGCGGCGGGCACAGTCACGTGGAGGTGGTCCGACAGCTCGCCCTGCAGCCGGCGCCCGACATCCGCCTGACCCTCATCAGCCGCGATATCAACACGCCCTACTCGGGCATGCTGCCGGGATTCGTCGCTGGACACTACACACATGACGACGCGCATATCGACCTACGCCCCCTTGCCCGAAAGGCTGGCGTCCGCCTGTTCCACGCCGAGGCGATCGGCCTCGACCTCGAAGGCAAGCGCGTCATCTGTGCCGGACGCCCGCCGATCGACTTCGACATTCTCTCCCTGGACATCGGTTCGAGCCCGGACTGGAAGACCGTGCCGGGTGCCGCCGAACACACCCTGCCGATCAAGCCCGTCGACGCCTTCGTCGCCGGCTGGCAGGAGATCGAGGAGGCGCTGGAGCACCGCGACGGGATGCCCTTCCGCGTCGTCGTCGTCGGCGGCGGGGCCGGCGGTACGGAAATCTGCCTCGCCCTCCAGCATCGCGTGGCCAAGCGGCTGCGGACCGGTCCTATGACCGCGCCGCGCGTGCAGTTCGCCATCGTCGCCGACACCTCCGAGCTGCTGCCGACGCACAACCCCGGCGTGCGCCGGCGCCTCACCAAAGCGGTTCGGCAACGCGGCATCGAGTTGCACCTCGATCGCAGGGTCGTGGCCGTCGCGCCGGGCGCGCTGCGTTGCCGACCCAACGAGGAGATCCCGTTCGATGCCGCGATATGGGTGACGAACGCTGCGCCGGCCGCGTGGCTGGGCCAGTCCGGTCTCGCCACGGACGAACGAGGTTTCGTGGTCGTCAGCGACCGCCTGCAGTCCACGTCCCATCCCCTCGTGTTCGCCGCGGGCGACGTTGCCGCGTTGGTTGGCCATCGCCTGGCCAAGTCGGGCGTCTTCGCCGTCCGGGAGGGGCCGCCCCTGGCGCGCAACCTGCGCCGCGCCTGCCGCGGCGAGGCGCTCGAAGCCTACCGGCCGCAGCGCCACCACCTGGCGCTGATTTCGACCGGCGACAAGTTCGCCATTGCCTCGCGCGGCCGCTGGAGCGCCGAGGGCGCGTTCATCTGGCGGCTGAAGAATCACATCGACCGGCGCTGGATGCGCATGTACCAGGATCTCGACGGGATGACCCGCATGAGCGCCCCCCGCATCGGCAACGGTGCGATGCCGGAGATGCGTTGCGGCGGTTGCGGCGCCAAGATCGGCAGCGAGCTGCTGGGGCGAGTCCTGCGTCGCCTTCGGCCGGCGCCGCGATCCGACGTCATCCTCGGGCTCGATCCGGCCGATGATGCCGCGGTGGTGACGGTCTCCGGCAATCAGCTCCTCGTGCAGAGCGTCGATTTCTTCCGCGCCTTTATCGACGACCCCTACCTGTTCGGCCGGATCGCCGCCAACCATTGCCTGGGCGATCTCTATGCCATGGGCGCCTCGCCGCAGACGGCACTGGCCATCGTCACCCTGGCCTACGCCCCGGAAGCGAAGCTCGAGGCCGACCTCTTGCAGCTGTTGACCGGCGCCACCGAGAGCCTCACGGAGGCGGGCGCGGTGCTGGTCGGCGGCCACACGGGCGAGGGCTCGGAGCTGGCCTTCGGCATGACGGTCAACGGCGCGGCAACGCCGGATCAGCTCTGGCGCAAGAGTGGCATGCTCGCGGGCGACCGGCTGGTGCTGACCAAGCCCCTGGGCACCGGGACCCTGTTCGCGGCCGACATGCGGGCAAAGGCACGTGGCCGCTGGATCGATGCCGCGCTCGAGATGATGCTGACGTCGAACCGGGCCGCGGCGGATGCATTCCGCCGGCATGGAGTGACGGCCTGCACGGACGTGACCGGGTTCGGCCTCGTCGGACACCTGCTGGAGATGCTGCGCGCCTCTTCCGTCGACGCGGAACTCTCGCTCGACACCGTACCGGCTCTCGATGGCGCGCTCGACCTCCTGCGGCAAGGCATCGCCAGCACGCTGGCTCCGCAGAATCGCGCGCTGTCCGGTGCCGTCGATATCGGCAGCGCGCAGCCGACCGATCCGCGCATCGCGCTGCTTTACGACCCGCAGACCGCCGGCGGGCTGCTTGCCAGTCTGCCGGCGGCATCGGTGGATGCGTGTCTGGCGGAGCTGCGCGCCAACGGAGCGGCGGAGGCGGCGTGCATCGGATACGTCACCGGAACCGCGAACGGCGCTACCCGAATCGTGCTGACGTCCGGACGGACATCCGCGCACTGAGGGTCAGCCGGGTTCGCAGCCGGGAAAATCCTCGGCCTCCATCTTCGCACGGTAGGCGTCGGCGACGTCCGCTCCCCGGATCAACGTCGCCTTCGCTGCCGCCCAATCGTCCGGTCGCATGACCACCAGCCAGCCGGCCCCGTACGGATCCTTGTTGATCAGGGAGGGCCGGTCCATCAAGGGCTCGTTGCTGCGCTCGACCAGCCCCGAGAAAGCGACACGGGCCGAGCCGACGACCTTGCCGGACTCGACCACCGCGCAGGCTTGCTGGGCTTCGAGCCGGCGGCCGGATCGTTTGGGTGTCGCGGCCAGGACCTTTCCGGCCATGGCCGCAGCGACGGCCGTGATGCCGGCCTCGACAAGACCATCGCCGAGGTCCCGGTACCACAGCTGGTTCTCGACGTCGTAGTAGAGATCGTCGGGCAGGGGACAGCCGTTGACGACGGGCATGGCGTTCCACTGCTCCGCTAGTAGGTCAACACCCGGCAGTCCTCTTCCATGATCTGTGCGATCATGGCGGCGGATCCCATGAGCCCCGTGCATTCCGGTATCAGGTCATTTTCGGTCATGTCGAAGAGCTCGAGATTGGCCGGGCAGGCATAGAACTTGGCGCCATGCCGGTGGGCGTCGCGGATGAAGTCATAGACCGTCTTATCGGCGCCGGGCTTCACCGTGAGCTTTTCGGCGACGCCCTTCCGCATGAGCCGGCCGGCCGTTGCCGCGCAGATCACCTGCACGTCGAAGTTCATGGCCGCCGCGACCGCCGCGTGGAAAAACGGGGCGCCAAGCTCCTCGCCGTTGCGCGGATCGGTGTTCACCAGCACTATGATCAGCTTGCGCGACATGAGTTCGATTCTTTCGCGATTGCGCGCTGGTTGCAAGGTTTGCCCTGACGCTGCCGCCGCATCAGGCGGGATGCCCCGGACGAGTAAGACCGATGCGCATGCGAGTTGTCGACTGCGGACGCGTTTCGGCCAAGTTGTCGCAAGCCATCTGGTACGGAATTGCGGCCCGGATGGGACCGGAAGAAGACCCCGTGCTGACTTTGGTCAGCCCCGTCGATCCCTATGTCTGCATCGGATTCCACCAGGACGCCCGTCTGGAGCTCAATGAGGAGTACTGCGCCGATCGAGGGATCGCGATCTTGCGCCGTCGTCTGGGCGGCGGCGCCGTCTATATCGATGACAATCAGCTGATCTTTCACTTCGTATTTCCGCGCCAACGGGCGCCGAGCCAGATCAGTCAGCTCTATCCGCTATTCATCGAGCCGGTCGTCCGTACCTACCGCGACCTCGGCATCAATGCGGCGTATCGCCCGGTGAATGACATACACGTCGATGGCCGCAAGATCGGCGGGACGGCCGCCGCCATTCTCGAGCAGGCGACCGTTCTGGGCGGCATGTTCCTGTTCGACTTCGACGCGGCAACGATGGCCCGCTGCCTGAAGGTGCCGTCGGAGAAGTTCCGGGACAAGCTCCACAAGACACTCGAGGACTACGTCACGTCCATGCGCCGGCTTCTGCCGTTGCCACCGGCACGCGAAACGGTCAAGGCGCTGTTCCTGCGCCATGTCTCCGACTGCCTGAACGTGATCCCTCGGGAATCCGTCGCAACCGGGCGCGAGGATCTCGCCATTGCCGAGGAGGTCGCCCATCTGGCGGACCCGGCATGGACATCGGCAGTCGGTCGCAAGTTCGTCGGTTCGGGCGTCAAGATCGCGGCCGCTACATACTTGACGGAAGGAGCCTGCAAGGCGCCCGGCGGTCTCGTCCGCGTGCAGCTGCTGGCGCGCGAGGATCGCATTGTCGACATCGAGATCAGCGGCGATTTTACCTGTCACCCACCCGAGGGTCTCGCGAGCCTGGCCGACCGTCTTAGAGGCGAATGCCTTTCCGGTGCCCTTTTCGTGCAGACGATCGCCGGCCTCGTCGGTGCGCTCGGTCTTGAAATGCCGGGTGTCGGCCCGGAGCACCTTGCTGCAGCGATCGAGACAGCTCGCCACGGCGAAAGCCTGAACGCTAGGAACGGCGCCCCGATACCCGGGCCAGAGGGCTGACGGTCGCCGCGAGCCCAGGCTTGGCGCTGTTCTTTCGCTCCCAGTCCAGAGCGGTCCGAATGATCACGTCAAGATCGTCGTAGCGCGGCTGCCAAGCCAGGACCTGCCGGAGCTTGCTGGGATCGGCGATCAGTATGGGCGGATCGCCAGGACGCCGGCTGGCGTGCCTCATGTCGATGGGCATGTTCGCTTGCCGCTGGACTCGCGACAAAACCTCCGTGACGGAGTGCCCATGGCCGTATCCGCAATTCAGCGCCAGGCTGGTTCCCCCGGCGATCAGATAGTCCAGTGCCATGACGTGCGCGCTGGCCAAGTCGGAAACGTGGATATAGTCGCGCACGCAGGTCCCGTCCGGCGTGTCGTAGTCGCGACCGAAGACATCGATATGAGGTCGCTTCCCGACGGCGACTTCGCAGGCGACGTCGATGAGATGCGTCGCGTCTGCAGACAACTGCCCGGACCGCCCCCGCGAATCAGCACCGGCCACGTTGAAGTAGCGGAGCGACACATAAGCGAAGGCATGAGCCGCCGCCGCATCCCGCAGGACCCATTCGGTCATCAGCTTGGACGTGCCATAGGGACTGATGGGCTCTGCCGGCATATCCTCCGTGATGGGGACCGTCGTCGGGATACCGTAGACCGCCGCCGTCGACGAGAAGACGAAGTGCCGAACGCCGCCGCGGATGCAACTGTCGATCAGGGTGCGGCTGGCGACCGTGTTGTTTCGGTAGTATTCCAACGGCTTCCGCATCGACTCGGAGATCCGCAGGCTGCCAGCGAAATGCATGACGGCATCTATGCGATGATCCGCGATGATCCGATCCATCAGTTGGCTATCGCCGACGTCACCTTCGATCAGCACGACATCGCTGGGAACGACCCGCCTGTTGCCGGTCGACAGATTGTCGAGCACGACGACGGCATGGCCGGAGTCCTTCAACGCCAAGGCGACGTGGCTGCCGATATAGCCAGCCCCACCCGTCACCAGAATTCGCGTCATCACGGCCCTTTCCAGCAATTGTCGGCCCAACCTCTAGTCGATTTCGACCGACGGCAGCGTGGCAAAAACCGGGCGCAGTGTGGTTGTTGGATGGGTCCGCTTGCTCCGCCGCGGTCGGGATGTACAATTGAGTCCGTGTTTGCGAATTCACGGCGATACCGGGACGCGCAAACGTCCGCTGCCGAAACTCGCCGAGTGGCCGCCACGCAAATCCTGCCAATGAAGGATCGCGGATAGGATGGAGTCACCTTCTGATCGGCTTGACCCCCGCCGGAGCCCTCGGCGGTACTTGACCCAAACTCGGCAGGTCAATGCCTGGATCGCCAGCGATGTCCGCGCGTCGTTGTCCGCGCGTCGTTGAGTGACCGCGATTGATGCTCAACGCGGCCTTTCCGGTTCTCACGGCGGTCGATGGCCTGTTCGCGTCACTCATGACGGCGTTGCCGCGGATTTTCGCCTGGGGCGCCATCGCTGGCGCGCTCGCCATGCTGGTCTATAGGCTCACGTCGAATCAGAACGCCATTGCACGACTGAAGGCCGAGACCCGGAGTCTGCGGCGCCGCATGCTCGACCCCGAACTGGAACAAACGGAATTCGCCCGGCTCGTCCGGGTGAATTTGAAGGCTTCGTTCGCGTTGCTCGGGAAGACGCTGCTGCCTGGCATGCTCTCTGCCCTTCCCGTGCTTCTGATCGCCGCATGGCTAAATGCTTTCTACGGGTATTCCATGCCGCCGAACGGCGAACCGGTCGGGCTCCATGTCGAGCCTCGCGGCGCGGCGGTGGCGATTGAACCAGCGGACAGAGTCGCGGGGGGCAGCCATACGGATCTGACCATCACTCCGCCTGCTTCCGGAGAAACGCTGACGATCGTCGCCGGGGGAGTGACTGCCTATGTCGGGAATCCCTTTGCGCCGCCCGTACCTGAGATCGGCAAGCAGCAATGGTGGAATGCCTTGCTTGCCAGCGAAGCGGGATACGTGGCTCCGGGGGCCGGCATCGATCGAATCGTCTTCGACCTGCCGCGTCAGCAACTCATTGGCGGCCTGCCGGACTGGCTCGCGGGATGGGAGGTGCCGTACTTCTTCGGCGTTCTTGTCATCGCGGTTGCCTTGAAGTTCGGCCTCAAGATCGAGTAGCCGCACCTTGACGATGCTGGAGATCTCTCGGCTTCACGATACGCTCGGCGCGCTCGTGGAGCGCGCACCGGGCCTGTTCCGCAGGCTTGGCCGCTTCGAAACGAGCTGCTTCGCCGATGATTTGAGGGACGTCCGCATCGATCGCCCGATCTATGTCTGCGGACTGGCCCGGGCTGGGACGACGGTCCTGCTGGAGTCGCTCGCCGCGCATCCCGACATGGCGTCGCACCAGTATCGGGACTTCCCGTTCGTCCACATTCCCGTATGGTGGAATTGGTTCCTTGATCGTGCCGGGAGCAAGCCGGGCGACGCGGTGGAACGCGCGCACAAGGACGGGATCTTCGTGACGCCCCGGAGTCCGGAGGCCATGGAGGAGGTCATCTGGATGTCCTTCTTCCCGGCCGTTCACGATCCATCGGTCTGCAATGTCCTCGGCAGCGGCACTGCGGCGCCTGAGTTCCAACGCTTCTACCGCGACCATCTCCGCAAGGTGATCAGGATCCGAGGCGGTCGCCGATATTTGGCGAAAGGCAACTACAACCTGGCCCGGCTGGAACTCCTCCACAATATGTTTCCGGACGCATACTTCGTGATCGCCGTGCGCGATCCGGTAGAGCACGTCGCATCGCTCGTCAAGCAGCACCGCCTGTTCTGCGAGGCTGAATCGCGCAACCGCAAGGTGCTGGCCTACATGCGGCGATCCGGCCATTTCGAGTTTGGCCTCGACCGGCGGCCGATCAATTTTGGCAATGATACGATCATCCGGCGCATCCAGGCTGCGTGGGCGGATGGCGATGACGTGAAGGGTTACGCCATCGCCTGGGCCGCGACCTACGACTTTGCCCTGAACCTTCTTGAAGACCATCCGGCACTCGCGCGCCAGATCGCGGTCGTACGCTATGGCGATCTCTGCACCGATCCAGGCGGCACGTTGCGGCGGCTGCACCGCCACTGCGAACTCGGCGGCGAGGAAGAGATTGTCGGTGGACACGCATCTCGGATCGCCGCTCCGACGTACTACCGCTCCGACCTTTCCGACGCGGATCGCGAGGTCGTCAGGAGCGAAACAGAAGCCATCGCCACAAGAATCGGGCGG
>Ga0187893_10012127_pt1 | contig 12313 bp, 11 predicted proteins | sample MA1701074metaG_FD_139574 | JGI IMG/M metagenome (GOLD analysis project Ga0187893, IMG submission 139574) | White microbial mat communities from a basaltic lava cave in the Kipuka Kanohina Cave System on the Island of Hawaii, USA - MA170107-4 metaG ... | reverse complement strand
TCGCTCTCGCGAGGCGAGGCGCCCGAGCCCCGGATGCGTCTGTCGGGCGAGGAGCGTGTGATCGAGGAGGCCGACCGGCTGATCGCGGCCACCCCGTCCGAGGCCGCGCAACTCGTCGGCCTGTATCGAGCCGATCCCGAGCGGATCCGAGTCGTCCCGCCGGGTGTCGACCACGGGCTGTTCTTCCCTCGACCGAGCGACCAGGCCAAGGCCAGGCTGCATCTCGCGGGGGTCCGGCTGCTCCTGTTCGTCGGCCGGTTGCAGGCGCACAAGGGTCCGGACACATCGGTACGCGCCCTCGCCGAGGCCGTGGCCCGCGACCCCGACACGACGAGCGATCTCGTGCTCGCGATCGTCGGCGGACCGAGCGGGGCCGATCACGGGGCGGAGGTGGCTCGGCTGATGGACCTGGCCTCGACGCTTCGGGTCGGGGAGCGGGTCATGCTGTTCCCACCGCAGCCCCAGGCTCGGCTGGCGGATTTCTACGCCGCGGCCGAGGTCATCCACGTGCCCTCGCGGTCGGAGTCCTTCGGCCTGGTCGCGCTCGAGGCCCAGGCGTGCGGGACCCCGGTCGTCGCGTCCGATGTGGGCGGTCTGCGGTACGTCGTTGAGGACGGCGTGACCGGGTACCTGGTCGAGGGTCACGATCCCGGTGATCACGCGGAGCGGATCCTCGCGTTGCTCGCGGACGACGGCGTTCGGCGTGCGATGGGCAGAGCCGCGGTGGCGCGATCGTTGCGGTTCTCGTGGGATGCGACGGCCGATGCGATGCTGTCCGTCTACCACGAGCTCACGAACGACGCGGATGTTCCGTGAACCTCGATGCGACCGGACGCGTTCGGGGTTGGATGGTTTCCCGTTGCGCTCGGAATGGCCATCCGAACGGGTTGCGCTGCAACGGTGAACAGGTGGCGAGTTCACACCGTTCACGGTCGCGACGTGTTCTTGTCACTCTTTCTCTCACGTGCTCTACCAGCGCATATGTGCCGTGACCTGCGCGTTCGTCGGGTTGACCGTCACCCCGCCCGTCGGTAGATTTCCCGTCGCTCCGAGCAGCCGGAGCGGTTGAATCAGGGAACCGAAGCCGGGACCCCTGGGAAAGCCGTAAGGCCGACTGGGCGCACCTGCTCGTACGGTTGGGAAGGCCAACTAGCTGTGCGGGTGGGGAGGCTTGGAAGGCCCCAAAGCCCAACGAAAGGGTGCTACGGCGAGGAAACCGAGACGGCTGTGAGAGGTTGCTCGGGGCACCTGAGCCCGAGGGGCCAACGGTGGCTGGAGGCTTCGGCCTTCGGCGAGCCAGAGGTCCCTCGGGTTCTTCTTTCGTATCCGGCTCCGGCCCCCGTCCCCTGATCGCGCTCGACACCGCTCGACATCGAAGGATCGGGGGGACGGGCGCTTCCCGGCCCCGGCCACGTTTCCGCTACCGTTCGGTCCCATGGGCGCCCTCGGAGCCGCGGAGCAGACGACCCGACGCGATCAGATCGTCGAGGCCGCGATGCGAAAGTTCGCCGAACACGGCTATCGCGGAACCCGGGTCGAAGACATCGCGGCCGAGGTGGGGATCGCCAAGGGAACCGTGTTCCTGCACTTCGGGAACAAGCAGGCGTTGTTCCTGGCCACCTACGAGGCGGCGGTCGGCCAGCTCCCCGCCTGGCTCGATGCGCCCTCGGAGGCGATCGAGCAGGGCTTCTGGGGGGTCCTGGATTACTGGGTTCGGCGGACGGAGGAGCTGGCTGCCGAGCAATGGGTCGCCAACCGCGTCGCGATGATCGGCCGCAACGACACCGACCTCGGGCTTCGGGGCCCGATCGACCGTCTGATGCGGAGCGAGGACCCCTACGGGACCTTGGAGTTCGTCGAGTTCGGCGTTCAACGCGGCGAGGTCCGGGCCGACGTCGACGTGGAGATGATCGCGTCCGTTCTCGATTGGATGGCCGAGCGGTTCCAGGACGCGCTGGCCTCCGAGGAGCTCGATCCCGGCCTCGTCCACCGCCGGCCCTTCGTCCCGGAACGGCGTGAGGTGCGGATCGGAGAGTTCCTCGAGCTGCTCCGGGACGGGATCGCGGCTCGCTGAGTAGATTGTCCAGATGAGCGACGTAGGCAGGGTGGCGTTCCTCGGAGGGGGTCGCATGGGCGAGGCCCTCGTCTCCGGGCTCATCCGCTCCGGGGGCCGAACCCCCGATCAGATGATGGTCACGAGCAGGCGGGAGGAGCGAGCGCTCGAGCTGTCGGATCGATACGGCGTGACGAGCACGCTCTCCAACGCGGAGGCGGGCGCCTGGGCGAACGTGCTGGTCCTCATGGTGAAACCGCAGGACATGGATGGGCTCCTGTCGGAGATCCGCGAGGGGTTGACCACCGAGCACCTGATCGTCAGCTTCGCGGCCGGGATCCGGACGTCGTTCGTCGAGAAGCGCCTGCCCGACGACGTGCCGGTCGTCCGGGTGATGTCGAACGTGGCGGCGCTCGTCGACGAGGCGATGACGGTTGTGGCGGCCGGCGCGAATGCGGAGGAACGGCATCTCGAGATGGCCGAGGAACTGCTGCGGTCGGTGGGCAAGGTGATCCGGCTGAAGGAGGTTCACCTCGACGCCATCACCGCGACCTCGGGGAGCGGTCCCGCCTACTTCTTCCTGCTCGCCGAGGCGATGATCGAGGCGTGCATCCTGCTCGGCTTGTCGAGGGACGTCGCGACCGAGCTGATCATCCAGACGATGCTCGGCTCCGCGAAGATGCTCCGCGACACGGCCAAGCACCCGGTCGAGCTGCGCGAGATGGTGACCTCGCCCGGGGGGACCACGATCGCCGCGATCCGTCATCTGGAGGAGGCCGGCGTCCGCGCGGCCTTCCTGAACGCCATCGACGCCGCCCGGCATCGCAGCGCGGAGCTTTCGCAGGGCGGCGACGAGGACGGCGAGCGAGGAGCGTGAACGATGGGACGGGGAGATCGAGCCAGGGTGCGCTGGTCCCACGATCGCGAACGCAGGAAGAAGCGCGCGGAGCGTCGTCGGGCGGCCGAGCGGGGCGCCGAACGGAAGGCTGCGAAGAAGAAGTAGCGCCTCAGGCGGCGCCGCGCGCCCGGCGGATCTGCTCCGCATGGTCGAAGGCGTGCGCCGCGTAGATCTCGAGCCAGTCGTCCATCCCGTACGCGCCGCTCTCCGTGTGGGTTCCGGCGCGTGACCAGTCGGCGTCCTCGAGCCGATCGAGCAGTTCCGCGTTCGAGGCACGGATCGCTCGGAACACCGCGAGCGAGCGTTCAACGGGACGGTCGTAGTGCAGCCGCTTCGCGAACTCCTCCTGGTCGTACCCCTGGATCAGCGGCGTGTCCTCGGCGAGCAGCTTGCGGATGCGGAAGTAGGAGTTCGTCTCCGAGTCGGCGAGATGATGGATCACCATCCGGATCGTCCACCCGCCGTCGTCGGGGACGGCGTCGAGCTCTCGGTCGTCGGCCCCGGCCAACGCGGCGTCGATCTCGTGGGCACCCTCCCGGTACCGTTCGAGCAACGCCATCCGGCGTTCGCGCTCCATCGGCCCAACTGTACTTGGGTTGACGTGCCGACACGCCTGATGCTTAGTACCGGTTGACGGACGCGACGACCGGCTCGGAGCTCGACCCGCCTTCCCCCCGCGCGTCCTGGCTCAGGCTCGTGGTGGCCGGGGTCGCGACCCTGGCCGCGGTCGGGGCCGCCACCCTGGGGGTCGTCTCGGGGCACGTGACCTACCTGGCAGGCGGGGTCATGTTCGCCACTGTCCCGATCGCCTACGGCGTCGCGTCGCTCGTCCTTGCGAAGCCGGGTCTTCGACGGCCCGCGTTGGCGTTCGTCGCGCTCGGCTGCGTCGGGGCGCTCGTTCCGGCGACGATCCTCGTCCTCGGGTCGTGCAACCGCAGGCTCGAGGCCGGCGCCGATCTGTCCGGTTGCGATCTGTCCGGCCGGGATCTGTCCGGGCTCGATCTGTCGGGCACCGATCTCTCGGACGCGGACCTCGGCGACGCCGACCTGCGCGACAGCGACCTCACCGATGCGGACCTGTCCGGCGCGAGCCTCGAGGGCGCGAACATCGAGGGGGCGTCGCTGGACGGCGCGATCTTGGTCGACGCGAACCTGCCGGGCCAGGACCTCTCGGCGATCGACCTCACCGGTTCGGACCTCTCGGGTGTGAACCTCGCCGGCGCGACGCTCGTGGATGCCGAGCTCGCCGGCTCGGACCTGACGGCCGCCGACCTGACCGGAGCCGATCTGTCGCGCGCAGACCTGTCCGATGCGGCCCTCGCGAACGCGGATCTCACTCGCGCCTCCCTCGGATCCGCGAACCTCGAGGGTGCCGATCTGTCGGGGGCCGACCTGACCGACGCCACGCTCGACGGGGTCGCCATGACGAACGCGGACCTGACCGACGCGGACCTCTCGAGCGCGTCGTTCCGAGACGCGCAGATGGACGGGGTCGACCTGACCCGGGCCGTGCTGGACGATGCGGACCTGGGCGGGGCGCTCGTGCGAGATGCCGTGATCGCCGACGCGGCGCTCGCGGGCGCGATCCTCGTCGACGCGACACTCGACCGCGCCGACCTGTCCGGGACCCAGATCTCCGGCGCGTCGATCGAGCGGACGTCCCTCATCGACGTGACCGGGCTCGCCGATCCCGATCTCGCCACCGCGCTCGGGGTCGGCGTCGACGAGTTGGGACCGACGCTGGCCGCCCACGACATCCGGCTCGAGGCCCGCGAGGACATCCTGGAGGCGCTGGCCCCGGCGTGTGGGGGCGAGGCCGTCGCCGAGGCTGCGGCGTTCCCGACCGGGAGCCTGCGCTCCGTGGTGATCCTGTCCGATCGCGGGAAGCCGATCTCGCTCACCGACCAGACGCCCGCCCGCTGGGAGCCGGTGGCCGTTCGCTTCGCGCAGCTCGTCGCGTGTGCCGGGCCCCAGCGGCGCGAGACCGTGGAGGTGTGCCGGTACTTCGTCCTGGAGACCGGTCAGCGAGGCGAGACGGTGAGGCGCATGCGCTACAGCCTGCCCGCCCGCATCGTCGAGGCGCGGACGGGCGCGGCGATCGACGGCCGCGTCTTCGAGGGCAGCGCGCCCGAGTCCTGCGCGTTCGAGATCAACCCCCCGTTCTTCGAGGCGACCCTGACCGGCAACCACGTGGGGTTCGCCCGCCTGGAGCCGTGGCTCGACGGGTTCGTGCGATGAGTGAGCCGTCGGACGCGCCGGCGATCCCCCCCGCACCGCCGACCTCCGACGGTCGCGCAGCGCGACTGCTCGAGGTGATCCTCGTCGCCCTCGCGTTCGGCGCCGGTGTGGGACTCACCGCGTTCGCGATGGCCACCGAGCCGGAGGAGGCAGTCATCGCGTCCGCCCTTGCTCCCCCGAGCCCGGATCCCATCCCTTCCTCGCCCGCTCCCTCGGCCACGGGCGGAACCGGCGCGCCCCCGTCTCCCGAGCCCGCGAACCCGGGCCCGGTCCTGTTCGCCTCGGCACGTTCCGGCTTCGTGACGGGCAGCGCGATCGGTTGTGAGGCCGACGTCTACTGGGAATGGGAGCCGGATCGATCGAGCGACCCGCCGTTCGGCGATCGGGCGCGGATCCGGGTCACGGGACCCGGGATCGCGGGCATCCACGAGTCCAAGCTCACGAGGAGGGGGCTGCGGCTCGTCCTACACGTCCCGCTCTCCGGGAACGATCGTTGGACCGCGCGCCCGGTCTCGGTGGGCGACCGCCGGATCACCGAGTTCCCGCTCGAGGTCAGCTCCCAGTACCCGTTCTGTTGACGGGGCCCGTCAGCGTCCGAGGCGGTTGCGGAGGACGCCGATCCCCTCGGCCTCGAGCTCGATCTCCGCGCCGGGCCACAGGCGCTGTTCGAAGCCGGGGACCTCGAACGGCCCCGAGGCGAAGGTCTCCCCGGGTTGGAGTCGTTCACTCCTCGAGGCCCTCGAGACGTCGTCCAGCACGCTGCGCGCCGTCCCGTTGAGGTTGCCCTTGACCCATTCCTCGCCGTCGACGCGAACGCTCACGAAGACGGTCTGCGGCTCCAGTTCGTCCGCGGTCACCAGGCTCGGGCCGATCGAGATCGGCACGCCGCTCGGCGTGGGGATCGGATCGCCGCTCGCGCTCCGAGCGAACCAGTCGGCGACCAGCGTGTACCCGAACAGGGCGGCCGGGGCCTCCTCGGGCGAGATCTCGGCTTCGATGGGCCGGCGGAGCACCGCCGCGATCTTCGGCCGGAACTCCAGCCAGCCGGCGCCCGAAGGCCACGGGATCTCGTCCTCGGGCCCGTACACCGCGCGCGCTCCGTCGGACGCGTCCGCCGAGCGGAGCGAGGAGGGCAGCAGGACCGCGAGCAGGCGCGCTTCTTCGACGACGAAGGATGTTGCCTCGTCGCGCTCGAGGGCGGTCCGGGCGGCATCGAGCACCGTCCCCCCGTTGCTCTTGACCAGGCGCTCCATCGTGTCGGGGAAGGCGGGGTGACCGACCAGGTCGGGCAGGTCCACCACCCTCCCCTCCAAGATCGCTCCCAGTCGCCGGTGCCCCCTCCGGTCGAAGGTCACGAGCCTCAAAGGGAGGCCGATGATACGCCCATCGAAGCCGCTCCCGGTGGAGATCCGGCGACCGGATCGCCGACCGTGGGAGAGTCCGAGCGCGACCGCTACGATTGGGCTCGCAGGCGACCGCATCCCTCGCGTTCACAGGAGGCGCCGCATGGCAGAGCAGGGGTTCCGCATCACCTACGCCACGATGTCGGCCGACAACGAGCAGCTCCAGCGCAACTACGACGAAGCCGCCGAGCGGGCTCGCGCGGAGCTCGGCAAGGAGTACCCGATCGTCGTCGACGGTCAGGAGCGATGGACCGACGAGAAGTACGAGGAGCCCTCGCCGATCGACTCGGAGATCGTCATCGGCAGGTTCTCGCAGGCCACGGCCGAAGACGTGGAGGATGCCGTCGCCGCCGCGAAGGCGTACGCACTGGAGTGGGATCGGACCGGGTGGGAAGAGCGCGTTCGGATCCTGCGCGCCGTCGCGGACATCATGGAGGAGCGCCTGTTCGACCTCGCGGCGCTGATGGCGTACGAGGTGGGCAAGAGCCGTCTCGAGGCGCTCGGGGACGTCCAGGAGACCGCCGAGCTGATCCGCTGGAACTGCGACGAGGTGGAGAACCACGATGGGTTCCGCGTGCCGATGTCCGGGCTCGGCGCGCCGGGCAACTACTACGATGTGATGCGCCCGTACGGCGTGTGGGGCGTCATCAGTCCGTTCAACTTCCCGTTCGCGCTCGCGGGCGGCCCCTCCTCGGGGGCGCTCGTCGCCGGCAACTGCGTCGTGCTCAAGCCGTCGAACCAGGGCGCGCTCCTCGGGTACAAGCTCTACGAGTGCTACCGGGATGGGGGCGTCCCGCCGGGCGCGTTCCACCTCGTGATCGGGCGCGGGGCCGTGGCCGGCGAGGCGCTCTGGCGACACCCGGACGTCGGCGGGTTCACGTTCACCGGGTCCTACCCGGTGGGCATGGACATCTACAAGCACTTCGCGACCGACGTGCCGAAGCCCGTGATCTGCGAGATGGGCGGCAAGAACCCGGCGATCGTGACCAAGCACGCCGACCTCGATGTGGCGACCGACGGCGTGCTGCGTTCGGCGTTCGGGTTCGGAGGACAGAAGTGCTCGGCCAACTCCCGCGTGTACGTAGAGCGAGAGGTCTACGACGACTTCCTCGGCCTGCTGAAGGACAAGACCGAGAAGATCAAGGTCGGCAATCCCCTCGAGCGCGACACCTACCTCGGACCGATCATCAACGAGGCCGCGATGGAGACCTTCGAGCAGGCGGCCGCTGAGGCGAACAAGAACGGCAACGTCGTGACCGGCGGCGAGCGGATCGAGGAGGGCGATCTCAGCCGTGGGCTGTTCGTGCAGCCGACGGTCGTCGAGGCGCCGCCGGACAGCTGGTTGTGGAAGAAGGAGCTGTTCGTGCCGTTCGTGGCGGTCGCGCCCTTCGACGAGCTCGACGAGGCGATCGCCGAGGCGAACGACACGGAGTACGGTCTGACGGCCGGCTTCTTCAGCACGGACCGTGTCGAGATCGACGAGTGGCTCGACAAGATCCAGGCCGGCGTCGTCTACGTCAACCGGCGGGCGGGCGCGACCACGGGCGCGTGGCCCGGCGTGCAGCCGTTCGGCGGCTGGAAGGGCTCGGGGACGAGCGGGAAGGCGGGCGGCGGCCCGTACTACGTCCAGCAGTACCTGCGGGAGCAATCGCGCACGGTGATCGAGGAGTGAGCACGGCCGAGACCCTGGACCTCGCGCAGGCCCAGGCGCCACGCCTGGTCACCGAGATCCCGGGACCCGCCGCGCGCGCCCGCATCGAACGCGACCACAAGGTGACGAGCCCCTCGTTGCCGCGCGCGTACGCGCTCGTCCCCAAGCGCGGCGCCGGCTCGGTGATCGAGGACGTCGACGGCAACCTGTTCCTCGACGTGAACGCCGGGATCGCCGTGACCTCGACGGGCCACGCGCACCCGGCGGTGGTCGCCGCGATCCAGCGGCAGGCCGAGGAGCTGCTCCACTACTCGGCGAGCGACTTCTACCTGCCGATCTACTCCGACGTGTGCGAGGAGCTGGATCGCATCGCGCCGTTCGGCGAGGGAGCGCGGAGCTTCCTCACCAACTCGGGGACCGAGGCGGTCGAGGCCGCGTTGAAGCTCGCGCGCTACGCGACCGGCCGCCAGTACGTGATCGCGATGCTCGGGTCGTTCCACGGGCGCTCCTACGGGAGCGTGTCGCTCACCGCGAGCAAGGCGAGGTACCGGACGGGGTTCGGGCCGCTGCTGCCGGGAGTGCTGCACACGCCCTTCGGCGACTTCGAGCACATCGAGGAGGTCCTGTTCAAGCGGCTGGTCTCGCCCGAGGAGGTCGCGGCGATCGTCGTCGAGCCGGTCCTCGGCGAGGGCGGCTACGTGTTCCCGCCGCAGGGCTGGTTCGGCTACCTGCGCGAGCTCTGCGACCGCCACGGGATCCTCCTGATCGCGGACGAGGTGCAGTCGGGCATGGGCCGGACGGGCAAGATGTGGGCGATCCAGCACGAGGGTGTCGAGCCCGACGTCGTCCTGGCCGGCAAGGGTATCGCGAGCGGCCTGCCGCTCGGGGCGATGATCGCGCGGGAGCGGCTGATGACCTGGGAGGTCGGGGCGCACGGCTCGACGTACGGCGGCAACCCGCTGTCGTGCGCCGCCGCGCTGGCGACGCTCGAGCTCATCGAGGGCGAGCTGATGGACAACGCGCGTGCCATCGGCAAGGTCCTGTTCGAGGGGCTCGGGAGGATCCAGGCGACCCACTCCTTGATCGCCGAGGTCAGAGGTCGCGGCCTCATGATCGGGATCGCGTTCGGCGACCACGACACCGCGGTCGCGGTGGAGCACGCGGCCTTCCGCCGCGGCCTGCTGGTCCTCGGCGCCGGCGACGACGTGGTACGGATGTCGCCCCCGCTCGTGTTCCGCCGGGACCAGGCGGAGGTGGCGCTCTCGGTCTTCGAGGACGCGGTCGCCGAGGTCGAGGGCGGCGCCTGAGGCCTCCGTGACCTCGACGGTCGACACCCTGACGTTCGATTGCGCGGACGCTCGCGGCCTGGCCGAGTTCTGGTGCGCGGCGCTCGACTACCGGCTCGACGAGGTGGATGAGGACGGCGCGTACGCCGTCGATCCGACCGGCCGTGGCTGGAACCTGTACTTCCAGATCGTGCCCGAGGGCAAGTCCGTCAAGAACCGCCTGCACCTGGACCTGCGACCCGAGACCTCGATGGCCGATGAGATCGACCGCGTGAAGGCCCTGGGCGCGACCGAGTTCCGGTTCGTCGAGGAGGGCGGAAGCTTCTGGACGGTGATGGGCGACCCCGAGGGCAACGAGTTCTGCGTGCTCCGCGGACCGAAGGACGGGTGGACTCCGGCGCCATGAGCAAGCTCGCCACGATGCGCGACGCCGTGGCCGAGCTCGTCCGCGACGGCGATACGGTGGCCATCGAGGGGTTCACGCACCTGATCTGCTTCGCCGCCGGACACGAGATCATCCGACAGCGCCGGCGCGATCTGACGCTCGCGCGGATGACGCCCGACGTGATCTACGACCAGATGGTCGGGGCCGGCGTCGCGCGCAAGCTGATCTTCTCGTGGCTCGGCAACCCCGGCGTCGGTTCCCTCCACGCGGTTCGCCGGCGGATCGAGCATGCGGACCCCGAGCCGTTGGAGATCGAGGAGTACTCGCATTTCGGGATGGTGTGCCGCTACGTCGCCGGCGCCTCCAACCTGCCGTTCTTCCCGATCCGCTCGTACTTCGAGAGCGACATCCCGAGCGTGAACCCGAACATCAAGCCCATGCGCTCGCCGTACGAGGGGGACGACGAGGTCTACGTGGTCCCCCCGCTCCGACCCGACGTCACGATCGTCCACGCGCAGCGCGCCACGGCACAGGGCGATGCGCAGATCTGGGGGCTGCTGGGTTGCCAGAAGGAGGCGGCGTTCGCGGCTGAGCGCGTGATCGTCGTGTGCGAGGAGATCGTGGACGAGGACGTCGTCCGCCGAGATCCGAACCGAACCGCGATCCCCGGGGTGGTCGTCGACGCCGTGGTCGAAGAGCCCTTCGCGTGTCACCCCTCCTACGCGCAGGGGTACTACGACCGTGACAACGCCTTCTATCTGGACTGGGAGCGGATCTCGAAGGACCCCGACGCGTGCGCGGGTTGGATCGACGAGTGGGTGTACGGCCTGGAGAACCACACCGAGTACGTCGAGCGGATGGGCGAGCGGTGGGAGGCCCTGCGGCCCGGAGAGCGCCTGTCGGGCCAGGTCAACTACGGGGACTATTCGTGAGCTCGGCCCGGCCGGCTCCCGAGCCCGGCTACACGAAGAACGAGATGATGATCGCGGCAAGCGCCCGCACGCTCGCCGGCGAGCGGATCTGCTTCGTCGGGGTCGGGCTGCCGAACATCGTGTGCAACCTCGCCCAGCGAACCTCGGCACCCGGGCTCCAGCTCGTGTACGAGGCGGGCGTCTTCGGCGCTCGCCCGGCGCGGCTGCCGCTGTCGATCGGGGACCCGACGCTCGTGTCGGGCTCGACAGCCGTCACCTCCATGTTCGAGCTGTTCGCGTTCTACCTCCAGGCCGGCCTGATCGACGCCGCGTTCCTCGGCGGCGCGCAGATCGACCGGTTCGGCAACCTGAACACCACGGTGATCGGGAGCTACGCATCTCCGAAGGTGCGGCTGCCCGGCTCCGGAGGAGCGTGCGAGATCGCGATCCACGCCCGGCGGATCCTCGTCATCATGCGCCAGGCCGCGCGGTCGTTCGTCGAACGCCTCGACTTCCGGACCTCGCCGGGTCATTCGGGCGATCTCGCGCACGACCGCTCGCGCGGCTGGTCGGGCAGCGGACCGACGAGCGTCGTGACCGACCTCGGGACCTACGGGTTCGACGAGGAGACCGGCGAGATGACGCTCCTCACGCTCCACCCGGGCGTGTCGATCGACGACGTCCGCTCGAACACCGGATGGGACCCGAAGGTCTCGGGCGAGCTGGGGGAGACGCCGCGACCGAGCGACGAGGAGCTGCGGATCATCCGGACGGAGCTCGATCCCGAGGGGGTGGCGACGTCGTGAGCCACGTCTTCCATCGCGTCCTGTCTCGCGAGCTGCCGAGGGCCGTCCGCGCGGAGGGTGCGTGGGTGGAGGATGCCGATGGCCATCGCTACCTCGACGGCGCCGGCGGAGCGATCGTCTCGAGCCTCGGCCACGGGGACCGAGCGTTGATCGACGCGATGGCCGAGCAAGCCACCCGGACCTCGTACGTCCACGGGACGATGTTCACGACCGACGTGCTCGAGGACTACGCGGACGAGCTCGCGCCCTTGCTGCCGATGCGCGACGCGAGGATCTACCCGGTGTCGGGCGGCAGCGAAGCCGTGGAGACCGCGCTGAAGCTCGCCCGCTCCTACCACCTGGCCCGCGGCGAGGAAGCGCGAACGCTCGTGATCGGCCGTCGAGCCTCCTACCACGGGAACACGCTGGCCGCCCTCGACGCCGGCGGCAAGGAAGTGCTGCGGCGTCCGTACGCGCCATGGCTCGGCCGGTTCGCGCACGTCGAGGCGGCGTACGAGTACCGGTGTGCGATGCCGGAGCATCCGCACGGGTGCGGCTCGGCGCTTGCGGAGGCGCTCGAGCGGACGATCGCGGAAGCCGGCCCGGAGCGTGTCGCGGCGTTCATCGCGGAGCCGGTCGCCGGAGCGACGCTCGCCGCCGCGGTCCCGACCGACGACTACTGGCCGGCAGTGGTCGAGGTGTG
>Ga0187893_10012126_pt1 | contig 12313 bp, 3 predicted proteins | sample MA1701074metaG_FD_139574 | JGI IMG/M metagenome (GOLD analysis project Ga0187893, IMG submission 139574) | White microbial mat communities from a basaltic lava cave in the Kipuka Kanohina Cave System on the Island of Hawaii, USA - MA170107-4 metaG ... | reverse complement strand
TGTGCGGGGGGGGGGTGGCCGACGCGGGTGAGCGGCGGGGTGGGGGCGGGGGCCAGCGGCGGGGGGCCGGGGGGCAGGGGGCGGGGGGGAGGCGGCAGGGGGGGGGCGGCAGGGGGCAGACGGCTGGGAAGAGGGGGCAGGCGGCTGGGGGCAGGCGGCAGGGCTACCGAAGGCCGTTGTAGCAGCCAGAAGCACCAAGGCGGCGCACTGAAAGAATGTCCATCTCTTAAACCAACACACAATTTTTTCCCAAACCATTCCTGCCCTGCCTCCTGCTGCTGCCTTTTCCTCCTGCCTCCCGCTCCTGCCCCCTGCTCCTGCCCCTCCTGCCTCCTGCCTCCTGCCTCCTGCCCCGGCCTCCTGCCCCTGCCTCCTGCCCCCTGCTCCCTGCTCCTGCCTCCTGCCCCTGCCTCCGGCGGCTGCCTCCTGAACTAAAACGTCTGCGTAATTCGGAAATGCAGCTGTGTTCGGCTCAACCGGTAGATCGCCGGAACGCCATCGAAGCCACCGTTTGGCCCCCTCTGGGGTATCAGAAATTCTGGCGGATTAAATAAAAAGCCATAGTCGATCGCCACCGCGCCTCCGAGCGGGGTTTGGATCCGAAACCCGAGTCCTACTGTGTTGGTCCAATGGGCCCGCAGATTCTCGCGGTTAATTGCCGCCACAATGTCGTTTGGCGGCAAAGGGGTCTCGTCCTTTTTGCCGAAAAGGTCACCAATGCGGCGAAAGACATTACCGCCATCATAAAACGGCACTACCTGAAAGGTTCTTCCCAGCGGAATGCGCGCTTCCAGGTTCACTATTGCCAGCGCGTTTCCGCCCACCGGCACCGTGAAGGGATTTAGAAACACCGGATTTCTATTTTGATCGCGGAAGGTGCCCTCAGGAATGATTGCTTGCCGTGGGCCAGCTTCTTCGGAAGCGAAACCACGCAGAGTAGTTGAACCTCCCGAAAAGAATCTTTCGCTGATTGGCAGCGTGTGATCGATCTCATCAATCGTGCCGTCACCGTTTCTATCCCTGGGATTGAAGAGGTTTGCCAGACCCAGAGTGAGATTACCGGCTAAAACCGTTCCGCTGAGGAAGTCCGCCTTGTAGTAACGACGGTAATTGGCCTGAAAACGATTAAAAGAGATATTTCCGCCCAACTGGCGCAGAGCTACCGCATAGTCGAGAGTTAGAAAGTCTCCACGGTTTGCGTCAACCTGATTGTACCGGCAAACCTCGCCTGGAGCCCCGGGTTGATCATAATCAAGACGATAGACTCCCAGCAGACCTCGCTCACACCGCTCGCGGGTATCGCGCACAAAGCTGCCACCGAACCGCGAAAGCCGGATGGCCCGATCCGGCTGGAGAATTGGCTTGAGCAGCAGGCTTTGCAGATTGAATATGCGAACATCTTCATAGCTGTAGCGAGCGAAGACAATCGTCCTGGTTTTCTGATCCAGCACCCGCTGCGTCTCTGCCACTACCGTGAACCGATTGATTGTTGGCACGCCAACCCTATCGCCAAACTCGTCAATCGGATTTCCTTCTTCGTCCAACCGTTGCACTATCCCCATCGTGCCGCGGTCAATCGCCGACCGGAAGAATCTGGTAATCGTTGAATCACGTTGGTATTCAACCGACAATGCCAGCGGAGCAAACTGGCGTTGTCTGTAGCGCGTAAAGCGGGGATCAATAAGCTCGAGTCGGACACGCTGCTGGCGCTCGCTGACGCGCAGACGCATGGCCGCCTGGCGCAGCTTGTCCATAAAATTAACATTGCTAATTTCGAGTAAGCCAAGCGCCCCGGTATCGGTGGAAAAACCGCCGCCATAGTCAATAACGCGGGGTTTCTTCTCTTCGACATCGATGATGATGTCATTCTTCCTAAATCCCCCGACTGTTTCTCCTGCCGGTTCCGAACGGATGATGACCTGCCGGTAAGCATCCGTTAAATAGAGTTCCCGTTCCGCCTCCGCGATTCGATCCGACCTTAATACGTCGCCCTCAGCAATCGGTATGGCCCGCAGGATCGCCCGCCGTTTTGTCTCCTGTGTATTGGCATCGCCAGTAACCCCGTTGATGATGATTTGATTAACAAAGACCTTGTTGCCTTCGTTAGTGATGGAATAGATCAATCTAACTTGTTCGTCGTCACCCTTGTTGGGCAATTCGACGACGGAAAAATCGAGTTGGGCGTTGACATAACCCTCACGGGTATAAAGGGTGCGCACGCGTTCCGCATCGAATCTGGCCTGCGAACGCGAAAAAGGTGCGCCGATTACAATGTTAAGTTCATCGCGAATGCTCTTTTCAGTGTAGATCTTGTTGCCACGCACCTCGACGCCGGCAATCCGCGTGAGGGGGCCCTCTTCCACATCGAAGGTGATGATCAGGTTCTCACCATTAAGCGACACACCTTGCAAAACCGAGGCTTTGGCCTTCAAATAACCGAAGTCCTTCATAAAAGCTTCCACCGTACGCCGGTCCTGCTCAAGCAGTGCCTGGCTGGTGTAGCCTCGGCCATATCCCAGGAATGGAATCAATCCCACAAAGCTGGCCTTTTGCGACCGCAATTCATCCTGGACGTCTTCATAACTAAGCTTATTCGTTCCCGTGATGCGTATGTCAGTAAGCCGATAGCGTCTGCCTCGATTAACGTCATAAACAATCTTTACGCTTGCGCCGCTCAGCGACTCTGGATTCAGGCTCTGACACATCTCGTCAGAGCCATTGGGAACCGTGTCAGCAGGTTCGGGGGTAACCGTGCAGGCAATCGCAATTTCGGTGAAGAAATAGCCTTCTTCCTGAAGACGGTTACGAAGCCGTCGCTCGCCCTCCACAATAGCTGAATAATCGAGCGTGCCCTCGCGCTTGACTGGTAATACCTCGCGTGCCGATTTCTCACTGATTTGATAGTTTGCGACTTCCACCGTCACCCTGGGCCCAATGGCTCCCGTGAGACTTACAGTAATGCGATTGGCTTCAGGGTCTCGCACGACTCGCGGGTCTCCCAACTGCGGCGACAGGAACCCCTGACCGATGATGGCATCGCGGATGCGTTTGACATCCTCTGCCAATGCCTCTCGAGTGAAGGGAGCCTCAGGCTGAAGTTTGAGTTGTGGCTTTATGGCCGCTTCATCAAAACCGGTTATGTTTACGGCGAACGAGGACACTCGAGCCTGTTCTCCCGGGACGATTCGATACGTGATAGCAGCACGAGTACCGGTCGGCTCGATCTGTTCCACGGTCTCGACGGTCGCATTAAAGTAACCGCGATCTCGCAAATAGACCTGAATATCATCCGCCAGACGATTGGCCACTTGCCTTGAAAAGCGGCCGCCCGGCTGCAGCAGAATGAGCCGGGCTCGTAATTCATCTTCAGATATCGGCGTGCCCGTCGCTTCCGTTAAATCGATATTCACCTCACCAACCATTACCTGGCGCTGAATGACGAAGCGAACCCGAATTGATCCGTTTGGCCCACTGCCGGTTTCCGAAACCTCAACCCGAGCATTGGCCACTCGACCTGAGTCAAACAATGCTTGCAGCGAGTCTCGAACTCTGACGGCCGAGAAATCGGTATTTGCGGTAACGCGAAGCAGGGAAAGAAACTCAGTTTGAGCGGCTGGATCTTCCGCGGTGCGTTCGAAAACTATCTCCACCGCGGAAATCGGACGACCTTCATATTGCACCAGAGGAATTTCAGCGAAAGCATTAGACGCAGCCCCAAAGGTCAAGAGCAGTGCGAGGGTGAGTGAAAGGGCCGGAGGAAGAACGTCGAACAAAGAGATCACTTTTCGGCCTGCATCCCACATTCTATTTACGGCTTTTAGCCCTGTCCGCATCCTCCCGCTTTGTCCCATGCTCTAAAACCGTTTTCTAAACCTGATCTCAAAACTAAAACTGTTGTTGCGGGAGCTGAGCTCCCTCGTGGAGGCCTGCTCGTACTGGGCGATGAACGAGAGACGGTCAGAGAGGCGATACTCGACAGACAGTATTTGATTTGGATCCGAGGCAACGTCGGTCGAGTAAGTAACGGATAGCTCTCGACTAATGCGTCTCCCCAGAGTTAACCGAGCGGCTGGGCTCGAGCCCGTGCGCCCCAGCACTGGATTAATCTCGAAGCGCGTTAAACCAAAGAGTCTGCTGGTTGCCCTTTGAGCGGGAGCGTTAATTAGCGCGTCCGTGAGCAGCGAGGTTGCTGTGCCAATGCCCGACTGCGAAAGAATCGAAGCACTGGTATCCCCCGACACCAGTTGTCCCGTAGTAATAAGAGACACCACGTCTGCCTGGGGCAGGGCTGGCTCAGAGCGGACGATGGCCTGTGGTTGAGACAAGGGACCAGTCAAATTAACGATTACGCGATATCCTCGGATTTCACTTTCTCCTTGAATGTTTATGATTGGATCGGCGCCGGCCGCAGGCGGCAGATCCACCAGTGCTCGAGTAATGTCGTAGCGATCGTTGCGGAAGTTCAAAGTGCCACTGGTGGCCGAAATTCTTCCCGAGATCACCGGGTCCTTTACCGGACCGTTTAGTTGCAACGAGACGGAACCCACCAAATCGGCCAGGTTGTTTCTGACTACCAGGGCATTCCGACCTTCGACTCTCAAATCACCAAACAAGGCCGTGCGGGTAAGTTCAACCTCACCCCCCTCTTCAATGGATTCCCGGCGGCGAAAGTCGATCAGATCCGCAAGTTCGATGTCCTCCGTATACTCAGCCCGGCGCAAGCTAACTACGCCGCTGATCAACTGTTCGCGCGAGGTGCCTTTTATTTCTATGTTGGCGTCAAGGGTAGAGTTGAAGTTCTCGGGGAACGGTGCGGTTACATTCTCGCCGTGAAGATTGATCAAAAAGCGGGATACCACAAACCTGTCCAGCAGGGCCCCACCTGAGGCTGTCAGGCGGCCGCCACCCAGATTGCCTGTTGCCGAGTCAATTTGTACCTGGTTTGCAGTAAATCGCAGAGCCGCGTTGAGGTTTGAGATGTTCCAGCTCTCACTGCCTAACAAAACTGTTAATGAAGCACCCGCAACCGAGGCCGTTCCGTTCAAACGCGGCTGCGCGTAGGTGCCTCCGATACGAATCGCCACCTCGCCCGTGCCGGAGGAGAAGAAGTCAGGTGACAGGCCGTTGAGCACCCGAAGATTCAGTTGTCCTTCAATCGATAAAGCCTGGGAACCGGCTGGCCCGATAGCATGAGTACCATCAATCATCACGTTAGTTCCCGGACCTGTAAACTGCATCCGCTCAAAAACAACTTCACTCCTCGATAAGCGCACTTTGACCGGGGTAGAAGCAGTGAGTTGTACGTCTTCAGCCCGGAAGCTCAGCTCGCTAAATGTGGCGGTTCCCTCCAGTCCCTCGGTAGAAAACTCGCCGTCCTCATTTACCAGATACCCGCTGGCCTTCAACGTTCCAGACGCGTTTCCGGCCAGTCTGAGGGTGCTTTGAGGAATAACAATCCCGAGAATGTTCGTCAGGTCGCCGTTACGAAAAGTGGTGTCTAGATTAAAGGCCAGACGGGGATCGCCAAGGTTTATCTGCGCCGCAACCACTTGTGGCGCACCTAGTAAACTGCTGGTTAAAGTCAGATCTAATTGATTATTTTGAGTTCTTCCAATGAGATCCACGTTACCCAAAAAGCGACGATTGACGGTCACCTCGCGGGCCTTTGCATCAAAATTGATTTCGTAACCCGAGAAATCGTTGGCTACTAAACTTCCCTTGATGTTTGCATCGAGGTCCGCCACCCCAGTCACATTTGAAAGGGCGGGGTTGTTGGTCAGCGCAGCCAGACGGTCCAACTGCAATCCTTCAGCCCGCGTTTGCAAGGCGAAAGTCCTGTTTGAGAGATCAAAGTTTCCGCTGGCTACCAGATGCCCGGCGGCGAGGCGAACATCTATGTTCTCAATGTTCACTTGCGAGCCAGTAAATGTGGCGCGGGCAGTTAACCCTTCGAGTTGTTCACCAGCCAGTCGGCCAGCACCAAAGCGCAGGTCGGCACTTCCGGTCATAGCATTAGGTATTCCCGAGATAACTACGCGGCCAGATACCTCAGCCTGAGTATCTTCCAGTCCTTCGCGCAAATCTCGGGGCAAGGCGGCAATCAAAGAGCGCGCGTTTGCCCGATCGAGTGTGGCCTCAATTGTGGTCTTGTCATTGGAAGGACGTGGCGCTATGAGCGAAAACTGAATCCCACCGCCGTCACGCTCCACCAGTCGTCCATCAGCTATGCGCAGTTCAGCTGGAGTCATGGCGAGAGTGGCCGACAGCGAACCCAGGTCCGTGCCATTTACCAGCAGCGAGCCAAGCGAAAGCCTTCCATCTACACTGGGCGACTCAAGCTGTCCTTTTAAAGTGCCATTGAAAGAGAGTTCACCTGCTGGCGAGAAACCCGAACTGCTAATCTGTTCGCTCAGATCCCCAAGCACTCCCGAATCCACTAATAGCGCCTGGAACTCACTCGCGTCAGTTGAGGAGAGATTGACCTGAAGGTTCGATTCGCCCGTAAAGGAAAACTGACCGGTAGCGCTCAACCGGCTGGCTGCGGTCTTCAAATCTGCACGTTCAATCTGGAAATTGCCTCGATTGGCCTGGACGGTCAGTTCGCCGGAGATTGGGATGGCGCCAGCATCACTGGCTTCGCCTCGCAACTGAGCAGTCACAGCTCCCGAGGCCTGTCTGAAATCTGTTCCGGGAAAACTCAAGTCAACACGCCCGCTGGCACGACCACTTAGTGGCACCGACCTGAACAGTACGGTCAATGGACCTACCAACTCGAGTTCCGAGAATTGGGCTGCAATGCGTGATTGTCCGGTTCGCACCGTCGCAATTCGAGCGCTGCCGCTGGCCTGGCCGCGAAAAACCTCGGCCGCAAAATCATTCAGCTGAATTTCAGTGTTCGTGGCAACGACGCTTGCCCGCGCCTGTCCCATGTTCATGCTGCCCAGGACACCGCCACCAATGCTCAGGTCAGCACTGGCGCGATAGCGACCTGATGGTTCAACGACAAAGACAGGTTTGGTTAGTTTAACGCCTTTAGCCTGACCCTCTGCATGAGCGACCGTACCGACATCAATGTCTGCTGTAGAACCCTCGATCCGGCCCGCTCGAATCGACAAGCGGACTCCGGCGATGTTCAGGCTCCCAATTTCTGCCCCCACCGCGCTGGTGCGGCCGAGCTGAACATCGTTCACCACCACGCTAGTGACCCCCTGGCGACTAGAAACTTCTATTTTGTTTGCCGTTGCGCCCTCGACGCGGGTATCCGCCCCAGTGACAGTGCCTACTCTGACGCTAGCAACGTTCGCAGTAGTAGTCTCGTTCTCGTTGCGCACACGCAAATCAGACGCAGTGATTCCTGTTGCACTTGTACCGGCGGCCCTCAGGCTGTCGGCGGTGAACCGGCTCGCCGAGGCGGTTAACACACCATCCCGCGATTCCGCCCGCGCATCTTGCAGAATCAAACCAGCGATTGTAGTTCCGTAGCTTCTCTCAGCAGCCGCGCGCAGCTCACCCACCCAGCGAAAATCAGTACCGGTCCCCATCACCCGACCCATCAGCTGCACTGAGCTCAACTGAAAGTCACCGGCGGTGAGCAGTTCCGCGATGGCTCGACCATTTGCGTCGTAGCTTTTGCCCTGGCCAGTAGCGCTAGCGGTGACGTTCAGTCCTTGCAATCGGACACCATCGGCTGCCAGAGCGTCCGACTGGATCTTGCCTTCAACTTTGTATTTGTCTCCCTCGCCGCTGACGGTGCCGGAAAAATTCCCACTTCCGCGCAGGGTTGCTTTGGGTTGAAGTATCTCTGAAACCTGAGTGAGGTCAATCGAAGAGGTTACATTCATCTGGTAGCGAAGGGCGCGCCAATCGCTCAGCGTCCCTGTCAATCGCGCTTCGGCGACGGGTGAACGCAAAACCAAGTCCTGAATCTCTGCACTTATCTGATTAACCCGCGCCTTGAGCTGGACGTCTATGTCGTTTACCGGACGGCCGTCATAAGTAAACGTCGAGTCTGTAAGCTCCAGGGTTACCGTGTTCATCCAGCTAATGTCTGGCTGAGTTGGATCCTCCGGCTGGATTGTTACCTGAAGATTTCGCGCCTCACCTGAGATCTCATGGCGGGCGTCGCCGTAATGAATGACGCCATTTTGCAATTCGATGCGAGCAGTCGAGTAAGCAAAAAGAATTCTACGGTTGGGTTCTGGGGGAGGAATCCGCAGGTTGCGGAAGTTTGAGCGGCCCTGCTCATCGAAAGTCACCCACGCCTCGAAACCCTCGATCTTGAGATCCTGAAGATTAATATTGCGGCGCAAGCTCAAGGCATAAAGATCTTCGATACGAACTGTTGCCAGCAGGCGATCAATCTCTCCGAGCTTCTCGCCAGTCTGGGCGTCGAAAAGTTCCAGGCCTAGCATCTCGACCGTTTGCGGATTAAAGGCGGTGTGAAATTCTCGGATTTCGGCACGGATGCCGTAGTTTGAGAAAGTGGCCTTAATCTGCCCGGCCACATAGCGATCAACGTAGCCCATCCGGTAAAACAGCACTGCCAGCAGAACGACTCCGACCGTAGCGATGGCGGCCAGGGTCAGGATGATTAGCGCATTACGCCAGGTTATATATTTTCGGCGTTTTGATGCCGGGGAAGGGGCCGGTGGTGGGGCGCTCTGTCCGCCGTCGGCCGATGCATCTTCAAGAGGCTCTGTTGAGCGGTAATCGCGGTCTTTTAGACTCATAATCCAGTGGCCGCCTAAGGAGCGGCAACAAAAGCAACCTGTTGAGTGCGGGAGAGCCGTTGAAAACTACCCGAGGCTTTCGACGGACAGAGGGAAGATAAAGTTCAATGACCCGAAACTCAAGATGAGAGATGGCCCAACGGTCAGGGGCGTTGCTCCCGCTTGTTGACCGGGGACAATTTCTCAGTGGTCGGGTCTCTCGGGGACGCGGGTTCACCCAAGGGCACATTGTCGACTACTTCCAACTCAAAACCCTCGAGGCCCGCAACTTTGGGGGGATGATTTGTCAGCAAACGGATACGATGAAGGCCGAGATCGTGAAGGATTTGTGCGCCCACTCCATAATCACGATCTATGCCATATCCTGTTTCCAGACTCGCCTCTTTCTTATCGATCTTGCGCTCCTGCATAAGGGCGTAAGTGCGGAGTTGGTTCACAAGATCCAGGCTATGGTTACTCTGACGCAGGTAGAGGACAACTCCCTGACTGGCGGCTGCAATTTTTTCTAAGGCACCGTGGAGCTGGAAGCCAGTGTCGTCAATCATCGAACCAAACATATCGCAAGTAACATTTTCCGTATGAACTCTCACGAGAACTGGCTCGGTAGTTTCGACCTGGCCCATCACCATTGCCAGGTGCACATCTCCATTTATGACATTTTCGTATGCGATGGCCCGAAATGTTCCATAAACGGTCGGCAAATTAGTCTCAGCCACACGCCGCACCAGCATCTCTTTACTGATACGGTAGCGAACCAGATCAGCCACCGTAACCATTTTGAGTCCGTGAACCACTGCAAACTCTCGCAGCTGTGGTAAACGGGCCATCGTACCGTCTTCGTTCATGATTTCGCAGATAACGCCTGCTGGATAGAGGCCTGCCAGCCGAGCGATATCGACACTTGCCTCAGTTTGACCGGGACGCATCAAGACTCCCCCGGCTTTGGCTCGCAAGGGGAAAATATGTCCCGGGCGCGCCAGATCCTGAGGTCTAGTGGCTGGATCTACTGCCGTCAGAATGGTGGTTGCCCGGTCAGCAGCCGAGATTCCGGTAGATACTCCTTTGCGAGCATCGATGGAAACGGTAAAGGCTGTGCCCAGGAAAGAGGTGTTATCGGCGACCTGGGTGGTGAGGTGCAGTTCGTCGCAGCGCTCCTCGGTTAAGGGCAGGCAGATCAGGCCGCGCGCGTGGCGGGCCATGAAGTTTATGATTTCCGGGGTAACTTTCTCAGCGGCGCAGACCAGATCGCCTTCATTTTCGCGATCTTCATCGTCGACAATAATGATCATCCGCCCTTCACGGATGTCCTCTGCCGCAGCCTCAATAGAAGAAAATGACATAAAGATAGTCCCGGGCTAAATGTCCAGCGATTTCACAAGCTTGTAGTCGTCGGGGGTATGACCATTCTACCTGAATGGTTCAGATTTCCGTAACTACCTCACCGTAAATGCGACCGGTGCAACTACTGCCCGTGCTTCCGGGTTGTAATAATCGTAAATGAGCGAAGCCGCCGTTTTGGCCTTTATGCCAAAGCGAAGGTGGAACTGGAAATCGAACTTAGTGCCGCTGGGTGGTAGCCACAGGTACAGAATTACGCGGTCAGGCAATATCTCATACCGGTCGATGGCTCTAGTTGGACTCTTTATCGCGGTTTCAAGCGAGGCCCGATCGACTTCGGCGCCCGGGGGCAATCCAATCTCAGCTAGTAACATTCCGTGACCTTCTGGGATCGTGCGCCCCACTTCCACTTGACATGTTATCTTTTCGTTAATCTTTGCCTCGGTTTTGTCGAACTTAACAAGCAATCGCAATCCATTACTAATTCCAGCGATTCTGTCATCCTCATACCAGGGAATGTAGTATCGGGAGACCACTTGTACTGAAGCATAGGGGGAGCCCGTTGCACGTCGAATCTCGACAGTGTTCTTTCCAGTTTTCAGAAATGAGGAAATGTCGGTGATGATCGGGGTGGTAAATCGGCTGGTTGGAATTTCAACAGCTTTTCCGTAGCGACCGTTGAAGAAGATCTCGGTCCGTGATGAAGTTCTTGAATCGCCCACGCTTTCAGAGACCGATGTTAGTAAACCAACCATTGCACTTAGAACATTGATCGTCGCCTGCGATGAAAACCATACTCCATAACGATCCTTTTGTTTGTGGAGAAACAGCAGCGCACGAAAAATCAAATTAGAATCCAGGTTGAGATTTTCTGAGCTCTGCGACTGCGTGAAGGCCGATGACCGAGTACCTTCTAACTGGCAGTCTGATGGGTTGAGATCGCAAAATTTGGACAATGCTTGAACGACCAGACCTGTAGTCTCAACTGTTCCCGCCAACCCCCAGCCATAAAACGGTGTGTTCGTGTACGGAGACCAGTAGGTGTTTCCCTGTTCTGTCCGGGACAACGATAGCAGCTTCTTAATCGCCTCGGCTCCTCGAACCTTATCGCGGACTTCGATGGCTGCCAAGGCGTAAGAGGCCAGCAGGTATGGGTCGTTGAAAGACTCCAGCCGGCGGCTGAGATAATCGAGCCCGTTTTTCAAGGCTAAATCCAATGGCGAGGCCTTTGGTTGACTAATTTTGGTTTCTGAGGCTTCCTTATCACGCTTTGGATCCGTCAAAGCCAATACGCTTACGAGGTAAGCTGTCAAAAGCGCCCTGGAGTGCTGTTCGTCACTAACCCGCCCCAATGGATTTGCCCAGCTGCCATCTGCCTGCTGCAGTTTTAATAGCCAGTCACGCGCCTGATCGATAAGCCCCTCATCCATCGCAATTAGTTGCCGCGCATCACTTAAGAAACGAAGGGCATAACCGGTCAGGGCTAAGTCCGCGTCTCCATGCCCCCAGTAAGAAAAGCCACCAGTCGAGTGTCTGTAACTGAGTAAGCGACCGTAGCCATCCTCCAGGTAGCGTTGAGCTCGGGCCCGAAGAGGAAACGTCTCGTCTCTCTGTTTGTAATAACGTAAGAGCATCAAGCTGGGATAGGTGGACGAAATCGTTTGCTCGCCACAACCGTATGGACGAGCCATGATTGCTTCGACACTCTCGATCACATGCGATAACAAATTTGGGTAGATTCGTAGTTCGGCGCGAGCGGAGTTGGAAATCACATTTTCCGGAACGTTAAATTCCAGAGCCTTAGAACTTCCTACAATGTCACCGACGACCGCGGTCACTTCCTCCCCGTCGGGATGTACAGTAATCGGCTTCTCTATTGCATCCTGGCCCTCAGATCCGATGGCTGTGACGCGTTGCTTACTCTCCTTTGTTGGAGTAAGCACCTGAAAATCAAATATTTCCCGTGCCGCATCTCCGGGTCCAACTCTGCTGTGCTTGCGGGCCGGGCCAATTAACGAGAACCAGTTCTCAGGCTTCATCTCAAGGTCAACCTGCTGTGCTCGATCCAGGTAATTGCGCACAATCACTGGCAGGGAAATTTCATCTCCTTCCGTTAGGATGCGTGGTGGATCGTGCTCCACAAAGAATGGCTGAAACGCCTCAATTTCCTTTTCTACTACTCCGATGCGGCCATCTTCAGTGGAACCAATCACGGCCAGCTTCCAGGTGGTGATGTTATCTGCGAG
>Ga0187893_10012125_pt1 | contig 12316 bp, 10 predicted proteins | sample MA1701074metaG_FD_139574 | JGI IMG/M metagenome (GOLD analysis project Ga0187893, IMG submission 139574) | White microbial mat communities from a basaltic lava cave in the Kipuka Kanohina Cave System on the Island of Hawaii, USA - MA170107-4 metaG ... | reverse complement strand
TATGTCATCCGTATCCCTTGCGTCGCATGGGCGTCATCACCTGAGGCAAGAGCCCAGTGCGGTAATCCCGCTCGCTGGGATCCGTGGAGGGGGTCATGAGCAATCATGATTCCTACTCCGACTGAACCCATACGGTGTCGTGAGTTTCCTAGCCCATCGGCATGGTGTTATACCTCAAACGCCCTAGCGGCGGGAAGGCGATCCATGAGCAAATCCAACCGTGGCGAATCAAACAGCCCGAAAAAATACTCGCGCCCTTGGGCAAGCCGGTTCTGGCGTTCGGCGAAGAGCGCTGCAGCCAATTCACGATCCAATTCCGCCGTCCTATCGGCGCAGAAGCTCCGCAGTCCATCGAGGGATTGCCGATGCGCGTGGAACGCCTTCGTCCGTGCCGCATGATCGTGCGGAGAGGTCTCGCGCAAAAGGATGGACTGCCGCAACGCGTCCGATTTCTTCGCCGCCCACACGGCCGCGTCGCCCTCCGCACGAGCAAATCGCTGGGGATTCCATCGAAGGTCCCGAAGCGCCTGGCGCACTTCCGACGCCGAGCGGCCGCCTGAACCCTCGGTGGGCAGTCCAAGGTGCAAGGTTGCGGAAACACAAACATACTCCGGCGGCTCCACGCCGAAAAAACGGTGAACGATTTCATCGGTGATGCCGTCGTAACGTGCGCCGCCGATCCCGTGTATGAACAGGTCCGCCACGAAAACCCTCGCCCAAAGCGTCAACAGGAGTGCGCGAGGCCGGAATCGCCACTCGCCCCACGCGGGACTCACTAGGTTCCGCCGCATTTCATCCGCGAAGCGCATTGCGCTCCATTCGTGTATGGGCAGTGCTTCCGCCGAAAGCCGGATTCGATCGCCGCGATGTTCGACGAAAAGTCGACGGCGCGGTTCGCCCGGGCGATAGGCCCAGATCGGCAGTTCGACACGATGCTCGTAGTGTTGCAGCGCCGGGATCGGCCGCCCGACTCCGCGCACGTTGAACCGACGACGGTACTCGGCGATGGCTTGGTTGTACGCCGCGGTGAAGGGCCGCGATCGGGTGACGACCTCGAAAAAAAGTGGCGACCACGGCGCCATGCTTACACGAAGATCGTTCAGCGTGACGCCGAATAGCGACTCGATCCGCCGCCGCCCACCCACGAGTTGATCCACGCCGTCCGCGCCGGGACCGCATGACTTCATACCGTCAAAGAAGTTCGGCATCTGCGAACCCGCATACGAAGCCTCCATGGCCTCGCCGACGCGCGTTGCGAGCGAGTGAAGTTGATCGCGGTTCCACGCCGGATGATGCTCGTACGGAAGATTTGGCTTTCCCGTCAAAAAAGGAACCGCCGCCACAGTCAAACCGTGCGGCCCGACATGAGGGCACAGCAACGATGTGCTCTTCGGGACATCGCTATCGACCACGAGCTGAATCGCCCGGCCGCGATACGCCTCGGCGACGCGACCGGCGACAATGTGTTTCGCCCAGACTCCCGGATGAATGAACTCCGGTTGGTGGCCAAGGAGGATAAGGGAAACGTCGCCCGAGTCCGCCAGTTGTTCGCGCGTTCGGCGGCGCCATTCTCCAAGAGTGGCCCCCGCGACGGGGAGGTCGGAACTATTCAGCCGATCGGCGTTGGCTCTCGCCAAGCGGCGCCACGAACACGGTTCGGGAACCACGAGCGCGTCACCGTGCTTCGGCGGTGCGGCCAATCGGCGGAGCTCGGGCATGGGGCAAGTCAGCAGACCGATGGGCAGCGAACCGGGCACGACATCCGCGTAGCGCTTTGCGCATCCACCTCGGCCTCGAACACTTTCAGGTAGTGCTGGTAGCGAACCGTGGGATCATCCAGTGTGCCGCCAAAATGACGCGAGGGGTCGTTGTAAATCAGCCGCACCGGCAACTCCCGGATGCGCAGGCCCGCGGCGGCCGCCTGCACCCAGAATTGCATGGGCATCGCGTAGCCCGGCACCGTGATTTGCAGCGTGCCCAACGCTTCCACGCGATAGGCCTTGAACCCACAGAAGGCATCGCTCAACGACAATCCCAGCCGCCGGTTCAACATCGCGGTAATCTTCAGATTGATCGCCCGCCGATCGGGGGGTACCGAGGCATCCACCCGGCGGCCGCGCGGATATCGGGTTCCGCTGATAATATCCGCATCTTCCCGATGCGCGGCGGCCTGAAAGCGCGGGATCGCGTCCGGCTCGTGCTGCTCGTCGCAATCCATGGTAATCAGCCAGCGATACCGGCGGCTGCGGGCGAATCGAAACGCGTCGGCCAGACTTTTTCCGTATCCCCGGTTCACGGCGTGGGTGATGACCTTAATGCCGTCGATTTTGCGCAAGAGATCGGGGGTGGCGTCCGTGGAACCGTCATCGATCACCAGCACATCGGGGCAATACTGTAGCGCCCGCCCGATCACCCGTTCCACGAAACCCTCTTCGTTGAAAACAGGGATGGCCAGTAGAAAACCGTCGTTCGCATTGGAAGCGTTGCTTTTCATGAAAAGCTCCGTCATCGATCTACGAATCCTAGTTCGCGTCAGGGCAAAAGCCAAACTGCGGATTTCCAAACGTCGGCCCGGGCTCGTTCCGTCACCTTGTTAAGGCTTTCCGCTGAACGGTTTCCGGCGGCACGGTCGATAAAACCAGTATGCCACAAATCCGTATCGGAGGCGTCACTATTCGACGGGCAGGCACGCTCGTAATGCTTGTGTTGATGGCCGGCGATGGTTGCACGCCGGTCAACGAATGGGAGGCCCACCGGCAAATCCGTGCCGGGAAAGAGTCGCTCGCCCGGCAGGACGTGAATGCCGCCCTGGTGAGTTTTCAGCGTGCCGCCGAACTGGCTCCCCATCTGGCGGTCGCCCATTCCGAACTCGGCTCGGCCTACCGCAGGCTCGGTGAATACGATCGGGCCATCGATTGCTTCGTCGAAGCCGTCCAATGCGACCCTTTCTCCTTCGACTATTCGATCAACCTCGCCCAGCTTTATCACTTCACCGAGCGGTTCAAGGATGCCATTCGCGCCTATCTTCATGCGGTCGAAGTCCGCCCCGGAGATTTTTACGCCCAGCTCAATCTCGGCGTTTGCTATCAGCATTTGGGAGATGCCGCCCAAGCGGTGGAACGCTTCCAGAGGGCGATCGAAATCAATCCCCAGCGGCCGCAGGCTTTCGTGAACCTCGGCGTTGCCCTTGACGCTCAGGAAAAGTTTTACGAGGCCATCCACGCCTACAAAGAAGCATTGGAGCGCGACAGCCGTCAGCCCATGGTGCTCGTAAACCTGGCCCAGACCTACATGAAACAAGATCGCCTCAAACTGGCACGCCACACGCTCCAGGAGTCCATCGAGTTGGACTCATCGCTTGCCGCCGCCCACGAAGCCCTGGGCTACTGCCTGTTTCGAAGCCGGGACTTGGGCGCTGCGGAGCGGAGCTACCATCTGGCCCTATCTTGCGAAGATCGACTGCCGCGGACCCACGCCGGGCTGGGTTCCATTTACATGCTCCGCTACTTGGAGGAGTCAAACCGAGCCGATTGGCGTGACCGAGCTCTGGAGCATTGGCATCGATCGTTGGAACTGGAACCGGAGCAACCTCGAATCCGCAAACTCATCGCGGAATACAAGCCGGCAGTGAACACTCCCGACGAAGCCCTCCTCAGCGATCGAAAATGAGCGTCGATCCATCCAAGCGGCAACGATCTCGCATCTTGGAACGAAAGCGGCCCGCCGAGACGCTTCAAACGCCACGGCGGGCCAAACTCTTTCGGCTGCCGAAAGGCAGCGACGTCCGCTGCCCTACAGCAGCCTACCTATGTTTGATACCAACGGAGCACCTCCCTTTCCGAACACGGGTTTCCCGGAAACCCTTTAGGAGCGGTCTCCGGCCAGACCCCCCTGCAAGTCGTCACTCGCAGGCCCATCGCGCGTTCCCGAATACCCGAAGGCCGGGTCCGCTCGGCGAAGATTCTCCGGAGGCATCTCAACGCCCGATTTTGCGAAGCATGCCACGGATTCTCTTCAACGCTGGTCATTATAATCAAAAGGGTCCGCAATTTCTAGTCCCTGAATGGGAATACCTGGTTGGGATACTACCCGGCGCCTGTGAAAATCCGGCCGCGTCCGGCGGATCGGCGGCACCCTGCGGCGGTGGCCCGCGGCCGGCTTTGTTATGGGCCGTAACGTGAGCTAGAATCCGGGAGATTCCGGTTTGGACCGAGGGTCGGGTGATCGGCGCGGAACTTCCCACCCTGCGGTTCAAGAAAAACGAGACCCGTCGCGAGGTGCGCGGGTCGATTTCCAGCAAAACTAAGGAAGACGAGAACAGACGTGCAACTTGACCACCCGATTACGTTTCTTAAAGGTTACTTTCGTAATCCTCGTTCCGTCGGCGCGTTCGTGCCCAGCTCGCGGGCTCTGGCCGCGGCTTTGTGCGAACCGTATCGCCGTTCCGCCAAGCGGGCGGTGATCCTGGAGCTGGGAGCAGGGACCGGGCCGGTCACGCGGCATATCGGGACGTTGCTCGGACCGCGCGACGAACTGGACATCTGCGAAATCAACCCGGATTTCGCAGATGTGATCGAGCGCAACGTCCTGACCAACGACGATTTTGCTTCTTCGGTCTCGGAAGGGCGTGTTCGTCTCCTGCGACTTCCCGCGCAGGACCTGAATTCCGAGAGGCGATACGACTTTGTCATCTGCGGCATCCCCTTCACGTCGCTGGATTTGGCCCTGGTCCAGGAAATCATGGCCGCGATCCGTCACGGGTTGAAGGCCCGGGGCGCGTTCAGCTATTTCGAGTACCTGGGTTTGCGGCGGCTGGTTCGCACGTTCGCGCCCTTCGATCGCAAACGATTCCGCGAGGTGTCCGACTACATGTCCGGAAACATTGCCGACTATCAGTTCGAGCAGAAGCTCGTCTGGGGCAACGTTCCCCCGGCGCGGGTCCGGTACTTGAGATTCGATTCGTGACCCGTTCACCCAGGACGATCATCCGGCGTTTCGGGAGTTTTGTTTGGTTGACGGATTCGATTGAGTCAAGGCCGGATTTCGGTTCTCAGAAACCATGATTGAACTGGCCTGCGTCAACGGTGTTTTCAGTTCCATCGCGGACGCCCGCGTCTCCGTCGAAGACCGCGGCTTTCAGTTCGGTGACAGCATCTACGAAGTGGTGGCCGCGTACGGCGGCAAACCCTTCCTGCTTGATCGCCATCTGGTTCGTTTTCGGCAGAGCGCCGCCGCCATTCGGCTTGCGTTCGACTTCGACGGTGGACTGCTCGAAAGGATGGTTGCCGAAGGACTCCGGCGAATCGGCCCTCGCGATGCGATGGTTTATCTGCAGTTGACTCGCGGTGTCGCGCCGCGAACGCACCTTTTTCCCGTCAACGTGTCCCCCACGGTGGTGATGACCGTTCGCGATTTGCCGCGCCTCACCGCCGAGCAACAGGCTCGCGGCGCCCGAATCATGACGGCCGTGGACACGCGTTGGACCCGTTGCCACATCAAGGCCGTTACGCTGCTCCCCAATCTATTGGCCCGCAACGAGGCCGTCGCCAAAGGATTCGACGATGCCCTGTTCGTTACCTCCGAAGGCGCCGTTCGGGAATGCACCGCCGCCAACGTTTTCCTGGTTCGAGAAGGCGCTTTGTTTATGCCTCCGCGGGACGAGTCGGTGCTCCACGGAGTCACTCAGGGATTTGTCCTGGTATGCGCGGAGTCCATCGGCCTGCCCGTCCGCGAAGGCCCGTTTGACCTGGAAACTCTCCGCTCCGCGGACGAGGTATTTCTGTCCAGTACCACCACGGAAGTCTGGGGCATAACGTTTGTGGATGGCGAGCCGATCGGCACCGGCCGCGTCGGTCTCATCACCCGGCGCCTGCACGAGACTTTTCAAGCCCGCGCCCGACGGCTGCTGCAAGTCTGATGCCAAAGTGCGGCGGATGAGCGAATCTCGTTTTCCGCTGCAAAACGAATGATGTCCAGAGCAGGCGGATGCGTCCGACCGTGCGGGGTGATCTCCCGAAGTAAGGGGCCCTCCGCTCGTAATTCGTAATTTGTAACTCGCAACTCGGCCTGCGTCACAGGCCGTCACGCCACTCGGCACGCCCGCGGTTGCCGGATTCTTGTCATGGCTGATTCCATGATTCGCCGCATCAACTCCGCATAGGTAATGCCGACTTGCGTGCAGAGTATCGGCAGATCGGAATGCAGCGGGTGCAGCCCCGCCAAAGGATTGACTTCCAGGAATTGCAAACGCCCGGCTTCATCCATGCGCAAGTCTACCCGTCCGGCATCGCGGCAAAGCAACCCGCGATAGGCGGCAAGAGCAAGCTCCGCCGCCTCGCGGGCTACCGCGCCAATTACGGGGACGTATTTCACCAGCTCCTCGCAGCGTTCCTTGTTCACGTAGGAATAGACCTCCGCCTCGGCCTCGGGCAGGAGCACGATCTCCATGGTCGCGACGGCTTCCGCGGTATCACCGGTGCCCACGATCCCTACAGTAAACTCCCGGCCGGGAAGATAGGATTCCACCAGAACGGGTTGGTTGAATTCGTGCAGAAGTTTGCGGCATTGAATCCGAAGCTCGTCTTGCGTCAGGATCTTGGAGGCCGGCGTCACACCCTTTCCGGTCCCTTCCGCGACAGGCTTTGCAAATAGCGGAAAGGGCAGATCGACCGCGGCCGCATCCGCTTCGCTTTCCACGACGCGAAAATCCGGCGTGGGAAGTCCCAAATCGCGAATCACGCGCTTGGTCATCCCCTTGTGCAGGGTCAGGCTCTGCACAAGGGGGTCGGAGAACACATAGGGGATGTCATAGGCATCCAGCAACGAAGGGACTTGAGCTTCGCGGCCGATTCCGTGCAGCCCCTCGGCGATGTTGAACACCATGTCCCAACGGTCCCCTGCCGCCAACCTCCCGACCAACGCCCGCACGTGCCCAATCCGGTCGGTCTCAAATCCCAACTCCCGCAGCGCCCCTTCGATCGCCGCAATCGTATCCGGACGATCGAACTCCGCGGTTTCTTCTTCCGTATATCCTTCAGCGAGATAGTCATCGCGAAGGTCGTAGGTCATCCCCACCAACATCGCAAACACTCCAAATGCTCGAAGCGAGTCGTCTTGAACAAATGAGACACGGGCATCCACACGCGGCTCTTACACCGGGTCGAAATATTGATATTTCTTCCCTTCGTAATTCCGCAGCACCACCTGGTTTCCGTCTCGACCCTGGAAATAATCGGGGACAAGCGGGATCTTTCCACCGCCGCCCGGAGCGTCGATTACGTAGTGCGGGACCGCGTACCCGGTGGTGTGGCCGCGAAGGCCTTCGATGATTTCCAGGCCCTTTTCCACGGGAGTCCGCAGGTGCGCCGATCCCTGAATCGGGTCGCATTGATACAGGTAGTACGGGCGCACCCGGCTCTTCAGCAGCCCGTGCGAAAGCCGGCGCATGGTCTCGACGTCGTCATTGACTCCCTTGAGGAGCACGGTCTGGCTTCCGAGGGGAATGCCTGCATCGGCCAGCCGCTCGCACGCTTGCGCGACTTCCGGCGTCAATTCGTTGGGGTGCATGAAGTGCACGCTCATCCACAACGGATGAAACTTGCGAAGCATCCGCGTCAGTCCGTCCGTAATCCGCTGCGGCAAGACGGCCGGCACCTTGGTTCCGATCCGCAGGAATTCAACGTGCGGAATCGTCCGCAAGCGCGAAAGCAGCCATTCCAAGCGGCGATCGTCCATGGTCAGCGGGTCGCCGCCGGAGAGCAACACGTCGCGAATTTCGGGATGTTCGGCGATGTACTCGATCCCGCGCTCCTGCTGCGCCGTGTTGAAGTGAAATTCGCCCGTCTGACCCACGAGTCTCGCCCGCGTGCAGTACCGGCAATAGGTCGCGCAGAAGTTCGTGACCAGGAACAATACGCGGTCCGGATAGCGATGGACGAGGCCGGGGACGGGGCTGCTGTGGTCCTCCGCCAATGGGTCGGCGGCCTCCCCTTGTCCAAGGGTCAACTCGTCGGATACGGGGATCATGGTCCGCCGCAGGGCCTCGTTCGGATCTTTTCGGTCGATCAGCGAAGCATAAAACGGAGTGATGCCCACCGGAAGGTGCCCGCCGAGTCGTTGCACGGCGTCGCGCTCTTCCGTCGAAAGGGTAAAGATCGACTCCAGTCCCTCGAGGCTCCGGATGCGGTTGCGAAGTTGCCATCGCCAATCGTTCCACTCGGCAACGGTGGAATGAGGATAGAATTTCTTCCTGAAGCGGGCGACGGACGGGCTAATTGTAAACTCGGTGGAATCGGCCGGAGGTGGAGGCTGGGGGGCGGCGGGGCCGCGATCACTCCTATATTTGGCCCTACGTTCTAAAGGGGCGTGAGGTAGGGATTCCCCCATCATCAGCCCGCTCCGATCGAGGACCGGGAGTGCCATGATTATGTCACTACTACTGGGGGGTTCCGTATCTGAAAGCGCTACTTCTCCGTTCATTCTTTTGCTCGTTTGGGGACCCGACCAGGCCCGTCCGGTCCGCCGTTTCTTTGGTGTCCGCCGCAACTCCGCGGCAGCAACCACCGGCCCGTCATGCTGCCAGAGAAATGTACGTTCCATTTTTCGAGAGTCAACAAAAATCTCCACAATTTCTTGTAGCTCAAGTCCAAGCCCCCCCACAAATGGCGTACGCCGAAATTCGCGAGCCAACACCGCAACCCGTGAGTTCCGGCAATTCACACGGGCTTTCGAGCCTCCGTATCGCTGCAATTTCACGGAAATCTCCGCGTTCCCAACCGCTGAATTCCCATGGATTTCTTTCGGTGGAAATCATACGATCACCCCTCTCGCGGAAGGCGGCGGGAAGGACTGCGGCACCTCCCCAGAAGAATCCCCGATTTGATTCGTTGAGTCGGGTCTGGATTCCTTGGGCACTCCGATTCCAGAAGCCGTTCACGCGAATCCTTTTCATTCTTCCGTTGACACCCGCTTCCCTGAACCGTTAGGGTACGGCCGAATCGATGGAACGGAGCACGCTTGGATGTCCATAGAACGTTGGTCCGACGACATTTCGATGGTTGAGCTTCAGGACGATCCGGCCTTCACCGACGACGTCACGGCCTTGATTGAACAATCTGAAAACAACAAGCTTGGCCACGTGGTGCTGAATTTCTCCGCCGTCGGATACGTGAACTCGTCGAACATCGCCAAATTGCTGAAGCTTCGGCGGCAACTCCTGGAAAGAAAACGGCGGCTAGTGCTATGCAGCATCGACACCTCCGTCTGGGGCATGTTTTTGGTGACCGGCTTGGACAAGGTCTTCGAATTCGCCGACAACCTCGCCACGGCCTTGACCTCGGTTCAACTGTCCGAGCCGCGATGAGACCTATCCCGCTACTTCGTGCCGTCGTCTCCCGGCGCGCCGGGATCCCGACTTCGGTCGGGACTGCGCTCCAGCCTTCGTCCCTCCGTCCCCTCGTCCCTTTCCCGGCGCGCCGGAAACCCGATGAATCGGGACTACCGCTTCGCTTTAGCCTGAGCTTCGCATCGACGTGCCTCTTTGTCATTTCCTGTTCCGCCCCGGCACCCACACCCTTGAACTACACGGTACGTACGGTCCCAGTGACGGACCGATCTGCCATTCTCGATGCTGCGGAAGTGGCATTAATCGACCGAGGGTTTCAGGTCGAACGCCGCGACGACCGCGTCGGGATCCTCACGACCTTTCCGGTGGAATCCATGCCCGACGACTCGTCTCTTCGCCACACTCGGATCCTCCGGACACCCAATCCGATCCGAACCCGCGCCGAAGTGCGCCTCGAACCGGCCGGCCCGTCGGTTCGCATCCATTGCAAGATTGTGATTCAGGAGCAGGACACCGAGTCGGCGAAATTGTTCATCCAGCAGCGCGCCGGGGCGGACGTGCCCCGCGAAACGCCCATCGATCGCGACGCGGCCACCACCGACGAGCAAAACACGTATTGGCGCACCGTCCGCCGCGACAAGGCCGCCGAGCGCGAACTTCTAGCCGATATTCTCGAGAAAAGCGGCGTACCGTCTGACTCCAACCCGTAGCGTGATTCACGTGAAAACCCGGCGCGCCAGGACTTCCTGTCTGAGCTTGAATGGTAGGGTTCATGGTGAAATCGGCCTGCCCAACAGATTCGTGGCTTAACCCAAGTTAGACACTTGGCGACGGTTTTCGCGATTTTTGGGTGGGGGGAACCGCGTGGGCGGGGTCGTCGGTGCGGTTTTTGTCTGCGAATGGCGATGTAGTCACGACCTACCTACTTGCCTCGGTGCCATTTTGTGGCATTCTTGTAATAGGAGGATGATGAATCCCCCGCAAGGATGCGATGTTTCTCAAACGGCTGGAACGACGCAAGAACGGCAAGGGGCACACGTACTGGGCGCTGGTGGAATCCTACCGCACGGCGCAAGGCTCGCGTCATCGCGTGGTGGCGTACCTCGGGGAACTCAAGAAGAGCGAACAAAACGGCTGGGCTCAGTTGGGCCGGCGATTGGATGGACAAGCCCGTCCTCAGCCGTCGCTGTTCGATCCGCCGCATTACGACGATCCGTCCGACGACGAGCCGGTCCTGGTCAAGCTCAAGGGCATCCAACTCGATCGGCTGCGGGACTTCGGAGAGGTATGGCTGGCTTTGGGGTTGTGGCGGTTGTTGAAGCTGGATGTGCTGCTGGCGGAGCTCATGTCCACGGGCCGCGAAGAGGTGCCCTGGCCGGTGGTGGCCGCGATCCTGGTCATCGCCCGGTTCTGCGAGCCGTCCAGCGAATTGCACATCGCGGACACCTGGTTTCGGCGGACGGCCTTGGAGGATCTGCTGAACGTCACGGTCGAGCAGGTTCATACCCGACGGTTGTACGAAGGGTTGGACATGCTCCTTCTCCACAAGGAAGCAATCGAGAAGCACTTGAAAGAACGTCTCGGCGACCTGTTCGATCTGCAATACGACCTGTTGTTGTACGACGTGACCAGCACCTACTTCGAGGGGGAGTGCCGGGCCAATCCCATGGCGAAACGCGGCTACTCCCGCGACAGCCGCCCCGATTGTCCGCAGGTGTGCATCGGGCTGGTGGTGACCACGGATGGGATTCCGCTGGGCTATGAGGTCTTCGAGGGCAACAAGAATGACACCAAGACGGTCCAGGAGATCGTGGAGGCCATGGAGAAGAAGTACGGCAAAGCGAATCGTGTGTGGGTCATGGATCGGGGGATGGTCAGCGAAAAGAACCTGAAGTTCCTCCGGGAACGGAACGGTTCCTACATCGTGGGAACCCCCAAGGCGATGCTGCGGCAGTTCGAGCAGCATCTGGCGAGCAAGGATTGGCAGGAGGTTCAGGCCGGCGTCGAAGTAAAGCTGGTGCCGGGACCGGCGGGCGACGAGACCTTCATTCTGGCCCGCAGCGCTGATCGCCGTGAGAAAGAAAAGGCCATGCACGGCCGCTTCGTGGAACGGATGGAGAAGCAGCTCAACAAGCTCCAGGCTAGCGCGGAAAGCGGACGGCTCAAGGAGGAGACTGTGGCTCATCAACGGTTGGGGCGACTCAAGCAGTGCTATTGGCGAGCGGCCAGGGCGTTTGAGGTGACGATCGCCACGATCCCGAATCCTCCCGGAAAACAGCGCGTGTCCATCGTTTGGCAACGAAACGCCCGTTGGAGCGAATGGATTGCGCTCTCAGAAGGTTGCTATCTCCTGCGAACCAACCTCCAGGATCTGGACCCCGCCACGCTGTGGAAACGCTACATTCAACTGACCGAGGCGGAATGGGCGTTCCGCATCACCAAGGACAAACGGGTCCTGCGGCCGATCTGGCATCACAAAGAGAACCGGGTGAAGGCCCATATCCTGATTTGCTTCGTGGCCTACGTGTTGTGGAAAACACTCGCCCAATGGATGCGCGGCGCCGGACTGGGGGACGCCCCGCGCACCTTGGTCGAGGAGCTCGCCAAGATCAAGAGCGGTGACGTGGTGCTCAAGGCCCGGCATACCGACGGAAGGGAAAACGGAATCCGCGTGCGCTGCGTGACGACACCGGATGCATCCCAAAAGGTCCTGCTCCATCGGCTGGGTCTGAGATTGCCTCAGCGGTTGAGAACCGTCCATGAGATCGGTCAAATGTAGTCACGACTTTTCGCTCCCGTCGCCCCTGGCGCCCCCACCGCCAGCGATTTGGGTTCGAAAGTGTCTAACTTGGGCTAGTGGATCGTTCCGGCTGAAGTTGCGGGTTTCGGAGGTAAAGAGCCGATCCTCTTGATTGCGGGCACGTTGCCCGCGGACAAGGAGGATCGGCATGAAAAGGTGGATCGTTCGGCTGG
>Ga0187893_10012124_pt1 | contig 12317 bp, 10 predicted proteins | sample MA1701074metaG_FD_139574 | JGI IMG/M metagenome (GOLD analysis project Ga0187893, IMG submission 139574) | White microbial mat communities from a basaltic lava cave in the Kipuka Kanohina Cave System on the Island of Hawaii, USA - MA170107-4 metaG ... | reverse complement strand
TTGCTGCATGATCGTCTCCAGTAGGGCGCGATTCTTTATTGCGGCGACCGGCAAGGGCATGTAATCGCGGTGGGCTCGTTCGGTGAAATCGTCGTAGTCAGTGGGCATTGGAAGCTCCCGACCGCTTGTATCGACCAGGCTGACATCCACAGCAACGCCGCGGTTATGGCGTGAGCCCTTCTTGGGATCGGCGACGTAGCGTTCGTCTGGCACGAGGTTCCATAATTTCTTCTGCACGGACAAGGGCCGATAACAATCGAAGATCTTCAACCCGAGACCTCGTCTCGTAAGCACGGCTTGCGCCTCTGCGAGCTTTCTTGCCACGGGGGCGCGCAGGTAACAACGGGCTCTGGAATAGAGAATGTGTTTCGTGAAATTGTTTTCCGTCGCATAGCGGATGTCCAACACAACGCCGGGAATGAGCTCCGCGACGTTCACTAACGTCAGTTCGTCCTCTGAAACTTTCTGCAACGGGTAGGCTGGGCTCGGCAGCAAGATCAAGCTGATGATCCACACCAAATGGATTTGCCTGCGACAGCGGGACCAAGAAATGTCAAAGCGTTCCGCCGTCATGTCTGCGCGCTTTGTGACATATGGGTCGCGAACAAACATCCGCTCCTGTTCCTCACGAAACCCATCGCGCCGCATAACCGGCTACCAACGACGCGAAGCGATTGTTCGGAACCTGCTAGCCATACCTGCTATGTCTGTGAAATATCCGGCGCACCATCGACATATGGCTTCAGCGCAGCGTACATGGCAAAGGTAAGGGGTGTGGAAACTTCATGCTTTTCACCCAGACGCACCACCACTCCAATCATGTCTTCCAATTCCAGTGGTTTGCCCGCTTGCAGGTCATAGTACATGGACGGTCGCACCATTGGATTTATTCCAGCAACAATGCCTCGGATCTGATCCAAGAAATTGTCAGGCATGGCGACTCCACTTGCCCTCGCGACTGCAAGCCCTTCCTCCATTGCGCCCCAAAACAGGGCAGACGTTTCCGCACAGGATATGATTGCTGCACCAGGCAGTCTCGTCACACAGCACACAGCCGTATAAGCGCTGACGCAAAGGAGCTTGCCCCACATGGTAACGTGAATGTCAGGCGGGATCTCGACTGCCAATTCGGCTCGCTCGAAGGTCTTGAGCAGTTGCTCGGTGCGGGGACTCAGTTCTCCATCCAACTCGCCCAGGTAGGCTTTATGATCCCATATCTCGTTGATGATCCCAGGCGACTCAATCTTAGAGGAGACGTACGTTGTTCCGCCGATAACATGCTCCTCTCCTACAACGCGCCCGATTCGCTCTGGGCTCTCGACCCCGTTCTGCAGCGGCAAGACCACGGTTTCCCGGCCGATAAGGGGGCGAATCAGTCCTGCTGCGGTATTCGTATCGTAGGTTTTGACACAGAACAGCACGAGGTCCACGGGTCCGATTTCGTTTGCATCGTCCGTGGCTTTTACTGGGATGGTGAACTCTCCTACGTGAGCGGTTTTCACCACCAATCCGTTGGCGCGCATAGCATCCAGATGCGCCCCATGAGCGATGAAGGTAACATCCTCACCAGCCCGAGCCAGCATCCCTCCATAATATCCCCCCACTCCCCCTGATCCCATTATAGCTAGACGCATAACTCACCTCCATCTGAGCCTAACATCTAGCTATGGCCCGAGAACCACGGCTCGGTATTGAGCGTGCGAAGTCTGCTTTGGTTGCCAGCGTGCACAGCGAATAGAAACGCAGGAAGCTGGAGCTCATCGCTCGAGTGGGCCAATGCCAGCGGTGGAGATCTGCGCTCAGAACATTTTGAAAGACCTCCAAACCTAATTCGTCAGCTAATGCGTATACGTCGTCGATCCCGGTGATCCACGGTGCGCCTAAGCGGGCGAAATGCTCGACCAGAGCGGATAGGCCCGCATCGCCCGTGCGCTTGTCGATCATTTTTGTCGACAGATAGTCAAACGACAAGGTCGCAGATCGGATCTGCTCGCGAATAGTCACCATGACGTGTTTCATATCGCTGCGCCTCAAGTACATGGTGTTGCCTTCCCAGATGAAATGCGTGGGCAGATCGAAGTCGAACCCGTTCTGCGCGAGCAAGGCAATCCAGTCGTCGGTGATGTAATTGGCCGGAATGAGGGTGAGTGCCGCCTGGATGCTATGCTCCGCAAAGCGCGCTCTCTTTAGGTCCAAGGTCGCCTTGTGGTCGAGCTCAAAATAGGCAACGCCGGTGGCTTGCTTGCGGACCGCCCGAGTGTCCAGACCGGAGCCCAAGATCACGACCTGTCGGCAACCGTGCGCGATCCGCTCTTCCAGTGCATCGTCGAGATACCGGGTTCTAAGCTTCACTGCCTCTTTCGCCGACGGGCTCGCTACCGTCACGTTTGCGGCCGCTTGCCGGGTCGCGTCATTGAGAAACAGCTCGACGATCGAGTCGCGGTACAGAGGATCCGGCGCCGCGTTCTCCTCGGCTCGGTACTCAGCCACGATAAAAGCCGTTCCGGTTACGTTCTTGATCTCTGCCATGGTGTCTCCTCAGTTCGTCAGATGGGCTCGTCTAAAACGACACGCAGTCGATAGTGTCGGTACGCAACACGGATCGTTGCTCGAACTCCCCTTTATACGTCTCCCGAATCGCATCGATATTTTCGCTGGCGCCAGCCGCATCGAGCGGATAGAGCAGAATCACGAGCCGGGCGCCCTCCCGGATGATGCGGCCCGACGGATCCTTGAATTGGCCGAGACCGGCTAGCACCGTTAAACCATCCGGAAACAGCGGGGTGACCGTCTCGCGGAGGAACCGTCGAAATTGGAACTCTGAGATCGTGGAGCCATCCGATTTGGACAATCCGAAGAAGAGCTCCGTGCGGGCGAAGGGCTCGCCGGAGAGCGGAGCGTCGCAGACCGAGCGATCGTCGCGGTAGGTCGACGCCACCAATGCCGGGTCGGACATCGTGGGTGTGGTTTGATCGGCGTACGCCCTCCCATAGCTCAGCGATAGTGCTAACAGCATGCTGGTAAACAAGGTGTTGCTGGTGCAACGAATGCTCATGTTATGTCTCCTATGGTTTTGCATTGTGGTCCAGGCCTCGGTGGCCCGGCGCGTAATTATTGAGAGCCCTATCCAAAGAATGTCGTTGGACAGATCAGCTCTTTGTACGGTTATTTCGCTGGACTAACATAAAGGTTCAAACCATGACCTAAGGGATTTCCCACGAGTCGCGCAAAGCTCGGCGCCCGCCATTCTTTCTCCCGCGCATCTTCGGCGATTGCGCGAGTCTCAGCCTCGGTACTGGGAGCAAGACGGTCTTCCGAGCCGTTGTTGTTTCCGGTATGAGTTTGTATGGCACTTCGATTGATTCGAAGTGCCCGGATATCGAACAGACGATTGAAGGGTCAGTTCGCTGGCATCGGGGCCAGGTCCGTTCTGCGGCTGACAAGGGTGCGGAAAACAGCGGTGCTATCGCCGTTCTTGATTATTCGTCGGCAAAAACGGTTGCCGCTTTCACGCCCAGGCCAATTCGCCTGCGCCCCGAGATGACCATTCTCTGCAGGCAAGCGTCCGCAGCACGACGCCAGGAAATCCTGGATGAGGCGGTTCACTTCCTCGGGGTGTGAGACCGAGCCCATGAGCTCGGCATTGGGAAGCTGCCGCCATCTCGCACAGGGAAGCGCGCGGATCAGGATCTGCGCGAGCTGTCGCGCTGGAGCCCCGGTTCGGCTGCCGCTCAGGCACAGCACGGGGGTCTCGATCTTCGCATATTCCGACAGGGGGGTTGGGTCATCCAGCAGAGCGTCCAAGTGCGCCTGCACGGCGGGCATGCTTTGCGCCATCGCGTGTTGCTGCCAGAAGTGTAGACTCCGCCAACTCCCGTTCCCCGAGCAGTAGTCCACAAAACGCTGGGCGGCGGTTAAGCGATCATGGGCTCGCAGAGAGTGGTGGATAGTCAGCCTGAGCGTGCCGATCTCCAGGGCGGCTGGCTGGCTGCTCTGGTCAGCGTAGAGCAGAGCGAACGGAGTGGGCTCGTACAAGACGAGGCCCCGGATGTGGTTCCTGTGTGCGAGCGCAAGTTTTAGGGCTACCACCGCTCCATATCCCTGTCCCACCAGGTATACGCCTTCGGGAACTCCCTCAACCAAGGGCTCGATCAAAGCAACCTCGTCATCCACGCTCAGTGAGCGCTCGTGTTTCCAGTCAGGGGTTAACCCGTGGCCGTAGAGATCGACCGCCATCACCCGGTAATGGTTACGTAAGCGCTTGATGAGCGGTTGCCATTGCCTAGAGGAGCCGGCGCTCCCGTGCAAGCAGATCACGGTTGGTCCGAGGCCTTCGCTGCGCACGAAAGGTTTCGTTTCTTGGTTCATGGTTGCGGTCTCTGAAATCGGTAAATGGTGGTTGTGGTGTCGTTGCAGGTGTTCATACTCTTGCCCTCTACGGGGTTTAACGTCAGCGCCAGCTCACGCCAGGAGACGATGGAGCGCAGCCTACGCGGTTTGTGTTTCGCGCTGATTTCGTGCCGGTGGCATTTTTGTGTCATCTGTTTCATGCACTAGGGTTTCTGTTAGCGCAAGCCCCCAGGGGAGCCATCGAGCTGTCACTCGTGGGCTCCGTGAATAAAACGCTTCTGGTTCTTATCTACGGAAGGGATGAAAAATCGGAGGCGGCTTTGGCCCTTTAGCTTCACCGCTTTAGCTTCACCCTACTAGATCCGCAACCTTGTCGGCCGCTCCCCTAAAACGCACATGCCTGGCGCCTACTCTGCTCTTGGGCGCGCGGGACAGGTGCGCCCTTGTAGACAAACCTCTGCCGCGCCTCGTGGTAGGCGGGATCTGGGCCGAAGAAATTGGCCCGCATCTTCTTGAGTTCTTCGGCACGGTAAGCCGCCAGGGGCTTGATGCATTCGCCCGCCAGCCGCTTCTCGTGTTTCTCGCGCAGTAGCCGCCAAATGTGCGGGTGCTGGGCGATCCCCTTCGCCCGCTCCATCAGCTCCTGCTCGAATTCCTCGACGCGGTCGCCGAAGGCGTCATCGAGGAACCCCATCGCCTTGGCGGCCTGGGTCCCGACGGGCAGACAGCGCTCGGTCAGCTCGCGCGCCTGCTCTCTGCCTACCCGCCGCGGCAAGGTATAGGTCCAGTACTCTGAGCCGTAGAGATCCCCCATGCCCTTGTAGTGAGGGTTGAGCACTACACCCCGGTGCGCATAAACGTAATCGGCGGCAAGCGCAAGCATCGCACCCCCCGCCCCGGCATTGCCGCGCAGGCCCGCGATCACGATATGCGAGACGGTGTTGAGGATCTCGTAGATGAGGTCGTCGATGGCGTTGATGTTGCGCCAAGACTCCGTGGCCGGATCAGCCCCCGCCTCGATCACATTGAGGTGGATCCCGTTGGACCAGAAGTCGCGCCCTCCTAAGAGCGCGATCACCTTGGTGGGACGGGCCCGTGCCGCTAGAAACGCATCGCGAAGCCGGTAGCATTGCTCCGTGCTCATGGCCCCATTGTAGAAATCGAAGGAGAGATAGCCGACCTGCTCATGCTCGAAGTAACGGATCTCGCGGAAGGTCCGGAACTCCATCGGTGCCCCAATTGCAAGCCTCGAGGTGGGGGTGTGGAAGAATTCGCCCAGCACCTGCATCGCCGGTAATTTGATCCCCGCGAAGGGTCCGTGGTCTTTGGCTTTGAGGTGGGTGATCCAGATCGCACCGTCGGTCGTGCCGCGGCAGATGGCCCCATGCCGTTGGGCGAGGATCTCACCGGCCGCTCCCTTAAGGCGGTCTTCCTCGTGCGCGCCGTAGAGGTAATAGGGCTTGCCGAACAGGCTATCCAAGACGCCAGGAGCGCTGTCGGCCGCACGGATCTTGCGCGCGATGGTCGCAGTCGAGTCGCTGGTCCAATCGATGGCACGGTTCTCTTGTCGCATGGGCGGGCGCAGACAACCTCGGACGTCCTCGCGGCGGTAATCGAGTGGCTCGGACCTGAAGTTCAGCGAATCTAACTTGCCGATGGCCTCAAGTATGCCATGCACCGCTGCTTCGGTGACCTCCTGGCGATAGAGACTGCTCTTGGTGAGCGAGGGATTCTTGATCGGGAACTCACGCGCGGCCCAGATGGGCCCGGCGTCCATCTCCGCTACAGCTTCAATGATCGTGACACCCCAGCTCTCTTCGCCCACGGAAATGGCCCAATCCAAGGACGAAGGGCCGCGGTCACCCTTGACCCCCGGGTGCACGATGAGGCACCTATGATGACGCCACACCTCTTCCGGAATGGCCACCCGAAGCATCGGGGCCACGACCACGTCAGGCCAATGCTGGGCCACCGCGCTCTTCATAGCCGTCTCACTCGTGGCCAAGGCCACCTCCACCTCGTGACCGCGCTCGGTGAGTTCGATAAACAGCCGTTGGCTCAGGCTGTTGTGCGCGGAAGTCATAAATAGAACTTTCACAGAAATTCTCCTCTCAATTTAAACCGCTCAAGCGTAATTTTTATAGGGTGCAGGGCAGCGCCTGCGGTCTTCGGAGCGTTTGGCGCTTAGGCCTCCCGCTTGCCCCACCGGCCCTCCGTAGGCCCGGTCAGTAAAAGCGCTCCTTGCAGACAGATGATTCCCTTTCACGATGAGTAATTGGCCCCGAAGCAGCAAAAGGTTCAAAGTAGTTCGGGATACGAAGCGCATGCACTTGGATGGAGCACCGCAGTTCGTGCTGCAACTGTCAGGTTAAGAAATGCGCGGCAACATGTGTCACTCGGTTCAGATCAATCCGCCCCGCTCTGACGCCGCGTACGCCTCTATAGACGAGAACGTCAACGAAACTATTCCATTGGGCCGTGGCAAAAATCGTCGGCAGAAACTGCCGTCAGCTCGAGCACATTCTACCCAGTAATTGGCGCATTCTTTTTCAATTGTTCACCGTCTTGCTGTCACTGGGTATTCCTGATGACGGGGCGCGCACCCGTAGTTGGACGTCGCCGGCGCAGGGCTAGCCGAAGTTGATACGCGCCGTTTGGCAGTGCGATCCAGCCGGGGGAGTCGAAGGACTCAAATCTGATCGTTCAGTTCCTTCAAGCGGATACCGCGCCATGCTGATCAAACTTACAAGCAGCCCTCCGGCTGCTCCGAAAAGCGCCACGACAATTCCCGCATGTTGGGCTACCGCGCTCCAAAGGACACTTTAGTGCGGCGCAGTCCCACGTGTGCCATGGAGCGCCGGAAAGCCTCCCGGATTCGGATCATCGGTGTGGCGCAGGATGGCCAGGCGCTGCCGTATCGCTCCGATCTCGGCCGCCTGCGAGGCGATGATCTCCTCGGCAAGCCGGCGCGTGAGCGGGTCCCAGCCGTGGATGAGGACCAGCCGCGCCATCTCCACCGCCCCTTCGTGGTGCGGGATCATCATGGCGAGGAAATCCACGTCTGGATTTCCTGTGTAGCCCGGCGCGTGCATGTCGTCCATCATTTTCTTCATCCCGGCATCCATCTGTCGGATAAAGCGCTGCGACTGCGGCGAAGTTGTGACACCCTGCGGGAGCGGAGCAATGTGATGATAGTAGTAACAGGCTCCAAGCGCTGGAAGTACGCACGCGAGCAGCATTGTCATCATCCTCGCTTTCATGGCTGAGCTCCCTTATGCGGTTTGGCTGCGCGCGCCCGGGCGCACATAGACGAGATTGATGCTCTTCTTGTTGCGCAGCTTCCCAGAAGGCAGGACCAGCTCTCCCAACGGGATTTGCGCGACAAAGCCTGGCTTGAACGGGTCACTCACATCGAACGCGCTGCAAACCGTCTGGCCGGCATTCGGCGTGTTCGGCAGCTCATCCTGCTCGTGCGCGACGTAGAGCAGTGTATTTTCGGGATTGGTCCACAGTCCGTGCGCCTCGCGCCCCCGGGTGAAGAAGGTGCCCACGACCTTACGACTGCCGGCTGCGCCTGAGCGGTCAATGATGGCGATCTGGCTTGATGCCACGTCACCGGGTCCACCGTCATCGACGCGCGCGCGAGACGCATAGACGACCTTGCCTTTGCCGTTTTGCACGAACTCAACATGATTGGGGCGCGCCATCTTGCCGAGCGGAATGGTATCGAGGAGCCGTGGCTCGGGAACAACCGACCACGCTGAGAGGGAATCCGCCAGCTTGTGCGAAAGCCAGAGTTCCTTGCCATCCGGTGTGGTTTTCTCAAACGGCGTGAAGCCGAACGGGTCTTGGTTTTTGATGTCGAGGAGCGCGCGCCGTTTTGGCCGACTGAAACCGTCGCGGTCGACATTGGTCTCAAAGACCTCGATCTGCGACGCTTTCTGGGAGATGACGTACGCGAGTTTTCCATCGGCGGAGAACCAGGCTTGCGCCGGCCCGTTCAAGCAATTGACATACAGTCGTAGTGCGCCAGAGGCCGCGCCGCGCGATTCCTTGATCGCCGCGGCGGTATCAAGAGTGGCGATGCGGTTCTCGCCGCGAACCGCCACCCAGATTTCCTTGCCGTTGCGGCTGAAGGTCGGTTCGTGCGGCTCGCGACCGACGAGCACGCCGCTGGTGAGATGCTCGGCATTCGTCTGATCGCCGGTCTGAGGATTGGGCGTATTCCCGATCACCTTCATGGTCTCGAGATCAATCAGATAAACGTTGCTCGTCCCGCGCCCGGTGCAGGCCAGCAGCTTATTGTCCGGCGACGGCGCCGCTCCGTGAATATTGATGGCGCCATGGTAGAGCGGCTTCGTCACCATAGCGGCATGCGTGGGCGTCACGCCCCCGGTCGCCAGCCGGAATGGCGGGCGTGGGTCCTCGTCGAACGAAGTGAGGTTAATCGTAGTGGCCACGGTGTTGTTGTTCGGGTCAATCACCGACAGGGTATTAGAATCCTCGTTACAGAGGATTACGCGATCCCGGGTATTCGCCCCTGAACCGGTCTGGGCGAGCGCGCGGCCCAGCGGAAATGCGGTCGCGAGCGCCGCTGCGCTAACGCTAGTGATGAATTCACGCCGGGTCCATTCCATCGTGTTTTCCTTTCTCCAATGCGGGGGTCATCCCCGTTGGTTCAGCTGGCCATAAAGGTCGGTTTAATGTAAAGCGACTCATGAGCAATGTACCTCCAAGGACTACTTTGAATCTCCAGTTGGGGTCGAGCCTTCGGGCGAGACCTGGCGATAGACCTCTATCGCGACACGCGCAAGCTCGCCCTTGTCGATCCCGGCCGACAGTGCGTAGCCGAAGTTCCTGTCGAGCCAGTAGAAGACGTTGACCAGGCCCTCCTGTGCGAACTGGAATGCCGTTTCCTTGTTATCCACAAACTCCGTCGAGACGTACAGCGTGAGCCGCTTGCCGGTGACGTCGTGATACATGAACTGCGCGACCGGGCCGTGCGCGCCCGGAAGCAGGCGCCCGCCGATGAGCTCGTAGCCGAGCCCTCCGAGCTTCGGCGGCTTGAGCGGCGTGCCGAGCCGCTTGGACAGCCAAGCGACGAGCTGGTCTTCCTGGTCGGCGCCGATCTCCACTGGACGGCGCACGTCGGGGCTGTACACCACGTGTGCGACCGCGGCTTGGTGCGGCAGACTCGCGACCGGCGCGGGAAGCGCGCTCGGTCCCAGCGCCACGACCGGCGCCGACTGCATCTCGCCGCGCAACGTCCAGCCGACCCCGCCGCTCATGAGCGCCCAGGCAACGAGCGCTGCATAGCGTTGCCAGCGAGGCGCACGGGGCGGTGCAAGCGGCAAGCCCCGGGGCAGCGGCTCGTCGAGCACGCCTTGGTACGCCGCGCGGATCGCGTCCTTCTGCTCGCGGTAGGTGCGCAGCCGCTCAGCTTCACCGGGCTGGGATGCGACATAGGCCTCGATCTCGGCGCGCCGCACCTCGGGTAACAGGCCGTCGACGTAGGCGTGCAGGTCGGCTTCAGTGATCGGTAGCTTGCTCATTTGACTACCCTCAGTGGGGATACCATTGCGCGCCCTTCCATGACGGCGCGCAACTTCTCGCGGCCGCGCGAGAGCCGGGACATCACCGTCCCGACCGGGATGCCGAGCGTCTTGGCGACTTCGTCGTAGGTCAACTGCTCGAGCGCGACGAGGAGGACGATCTCGCGCTGCTCGTGGGGAAGCAGCCGCAGCGCGGCGTCGATGTCGCGAACGGTGAGCGCGTCGCCCTGCTCCGCGCGCACCGATACTTCCAGCGCCTCGTCGCCGAGCGCCTCGGTGGCGAGCCTCGGTCGGCGGACCTGGTCGATGTGGAGGTTGTGCATGATGCTGAAGAGCCATGCCCGCACGTCGCCTGTGCGCCGCCACAGCGTAAACTTGCTCCATGCGCGCTCCAGCGTATCCTGGACGAGGTCGTCGGCCTCAGCGCGGTCGCCGACCAACGCCCGCGCGTAGCGCCGCAGGCGCGGGATGCAGGCGACGATCTGCGAGTTGTCGTCATGCATAGGAGATCACCTCGATCGTCTTATCCTAGCGCAATTCGATCGCATCGTGGGACCGCGTGTCCTCAGCTGTAGTCTTCTGTTTAGCACCATTGTTGAGGTCCCTGCCTCGTCCCGTGGACAGAGACCGATGCCTGAGCGATCGGCTGGTGTTTACGGGTTTGTGCTGAGGTCTTGTCCACTGACGGTGTCGCTTACTGAAAACACGCTGCGTGTAACGCCGGTGCGCCCGGCGTTGTCCGTCACCGAAGCGATGATCGTAACCGTCTCCTGGCCCGGGGGCAGAACCAACGAACCGCCGACGACCCAATCGGCGGTGGTGCGGATGGCGCCGCTCGCGGCGTCCACCTCACTGCCTGCGAGGTCGAACAGCGGGGCGAGGTTTACGCCGGCGGGAACCACGTTGCCGCTCGGCTGGCGAAGGGGAACATCGAACGTGACCCGCAAACCGGGATAGTTGCGGTTCGATCCGCCAGGCGTTGGTCCACCAGGCGTCTCTGGCGCAAGCGGGATTTGGGCGGGATCGAAAATGAGTCCGATCGGGAACGCACTGCCCTCTCCGGTCTCGTTCACCGCTATCCCTGCACCGCTGCGGTCCAGAGCGGACACCTGAATGAAGAAGAGCGAGCCATTGTTTGCAGTCAGGGAATCATCGCTTGGCCCGATCGCGAGTGCCGTAGGAACGCGCGGTGCGATCATGGACAGTTCAGGTCCAGCCGGGTCTTCAATGCCTTCGCCGCCCGGGAAATCCTCCGTTGCCGGCGTCAGAGCCTGACCGGACGCCTTGGAGCGGTCCATTCGCACCTTGACCCGATCAAGACCGATACGACCGGCGTCATCCACGACGGCGACCGTGATCGTCATCTCGTCAACGTCGTCGGGAATGGACTCGAGGACATGCCAGCCCGCCCAGAGAGTCACTCCGGGTCCCGGCGTATCATCCGTGCCCAGCACGTTGAAGGCGGACGCGAAATTGTTAAATTTCGGCAGAATGGTCCCGTTGGGAGTGATCAGGTCGGTGTCGAAAAAGACGAACAAGCCCGGAAAGTCGGGATTGTTGGCTCCGCGCTCCAGCTCGGGCACGTGCCGGATACCGAAGACCGGCGGGGCGAGAGTTGCTTCACGCGCCTTCACCTTGACTTCGTCACGCGTGACAATCTCCAGGTTCAAGGCAAATGCGGTTCCGTTCGGACTTCCCGCTCCGATCCTCGACTCACCAGGAGCCACCAAGGCACCGTTTAGTGGTGAGACGATGCGAACGATAGGAGCTAACTTTCCCCGTACACCCTTGGTTTTGCTGATGTGGATGAGGTCTAGGTACGTTCGACGCGTACTACGCGATCCCTCACGGTCATCCGCGTGTGCAACCACGCTCAGGCTGCTGGCCGCGATCAGCGACAGCAGGCTCGCCAATAGTGTCTTTTTCACCATGTCTTCTCCTTTGGTTCGGAATAGTGTCTTTGTGCACCGAGCGCTTGGCTGCAAACGGGTGCTTCAATCCTGTAGACGAGGATGTCGACGAAACTATTCCATCGACGAGTCATGGAAGGTCGAAGACCGGTGCTCAGGCGAGAGTTGCCGGAAGGCGGCCATCAGCTCACGGCCGAGCTCCCAACCGAGGACCGTCGTTGCTGGATCGTGGGTGCTCTCGGGTGCTTCGTGATCGCCTTCCTCACCGAGGGGGAGCGGCGTACCAGACTCTTTGGCCGAACGCGCGAGCGCCTTCAACCCGACATGGTGGGCAATGCCGAAGAGCCAAGTGGAGAGGCGCGCGCGTTCGGGATCGAACTCACTCGCCTTGTGCCAGAGCACGAACATGGTATCGTTCACGGCGTCATTGACCAGCGTGTGGCTCTTGAGAGACTTGCTGAGAAACCGTCCGAGGCGGGGGGGGGGGGGGGGGGGGGGGGGTGTA
>Ga0187893_10012123_pt1 | contig 12317 bp, 9 predicted proteins | sample MA1701074metaG_FD_139574 | JGI IMG/M metagenome (GOLD analysis project Ga0187893, IMG submission 139574) | White microbial mat communities from a basaltic lava cave in the Kipuka Kanohina Cave System on the Island of Hawaii, USA - MA170107-4 metaG ... | reverse complement strand
TAGACGCCGCCGGTCAGCGCGAAGGGCACTGTCAGCAGCACGTGAGCGGCGTCGAGCGCCGAGTGATAGGTGAAATAGAGCAGCGCAAAGATGACGAGCAGGACAATCGGAAGAATGATCTGGAGCCGGCGGCGCGCGAGCTCCTGATTCTCGTAGCGGCCGCTCCAGCCCACGAAGTAGCCGGGCGGCAGCTGCACTCCCCTGCTCACTGCCTCTCGTGCGTCTGCCACGAACCCGCCGACGTCGCGTCCCTGCACATTCAGCGGAACGGTGGCGAGCAGTAACCCGTTCTCGGAGGACACCATCGCGGGTCCGCGCCCGTGTTCGATCCGCGACAGTTGCGCCAGCGGAACCTGCGTGCCGCTCGGGGCAGTGACCAGGACATCTTCGAGCGATTGCGGATCGGCACGAAACTGCGGCGCGTAGCGGACCCGCACTGGAAAACGCGAACGACCCTCAATCGTGGTGGTGACGACGGTTTCGCCAATCGCGGTCGAGATCACGTCCTGGATGTCGCCGACGCCGATGCCATAGCGGGCCGCGGCGGTGCGATCGATCTCGATATTCAAATACTGCCCGCTCGTGACCTGTTCGGGATAGACATTGCTCGCACCGTCGATCCGCGCCACCGTGTCGGCGATGCGGCGCGCCGCCGCTTCGAGCACGCCCAGATCGTTGCCGAATACCTTCACTCCGACCTCGGATCGGATACCGGTGGTCAACATGTCGATGCGATTGATGATCGGCATCGTCCAGATGTTCGAGACGCCTGGCAGCTGCACGGCGCGCCCCATCTCGGCGCGCAGGCGGTCAAGCGTCATCCCGTCGCGCCATTCGCGCTTCGGCTTCAAGTGCACGATCGTTTCCGTCATGTTCAGCGGCGCCGGATCCGTGGAGGTATCCGCCCGCGCCACCTTGGCGACGACGTACTCCACTTCGGGGAGCGCCATCAGCGCCGCGTTCTGCCGCGCGGCGATGCCGGTGTTCTGCTCCAGCGAGATGCTCGGATCGGCGATCGGCATGAACATGAGGTCGCCCTCGTTCAGTGCTGGCATGAACTCGCGGCCGATGCCTCGAGCGACAAGCAGCGCGCCCACGAACAACAGGGCGGCCACAGCAATCGTCGCGATGCGGTGCGCCAGCGCCATGCGCAGAGCGGGTTCGTAGAGGCGACGCAGGCCCCGCATGACCGGATTGGCGTCTTCCGAGTGGAACCGGCCACCAAGCAGCAGCGAGCAGAGCACCGGCACGAGCGTGACCGCAATCACGGTAGCCGCCAGCACTGCGAACGTCTTGGTGAACGCCAGCGGGTGAAACAGCTTGCCCTCCTGCCCTGTCAGGGCAAAGACCGGGATGAAGGCCAGCAGGATGATGGCCATCGAGAAGAAGACCGGTCGCCCAACCAAGCGTGTGGAGTCGCGGACGGTGTCCCACACGCGACGCCGATCGCGCGGGTCGACGCCACGCTGTTCGACGTAACGGAAGGCGTTCTCGGTCACCACGATGCCGGCGTCGACCAACACACCGATGGCGATCGCAATGCCGGCGAGACTCATGATGTTCGACGAGAGGCCCGCGTAGTACATGCCCAGGAACGACGCGAGCACCGCGAGCGGCAGCGGGATCGTCACGATCAGAATCGATCGGACGTGCATCAGGAACACGATGTGCGCCAGCGTCACGAGCGCGATCTCTTCAAGCAGGGCCGTGCGCAGCGTGTCGACGGCTTGCTCGATGAGCTCCGAACGGTCGTAGAACGGAACAATCGAGACGCCCGGAGGCAAGCCGGGCTGAATCTGCGCGATCCGTGCCTTGACGGCGTCGATCACCTGTTTGGTGTTGACGCCCGTTCGCGCGACGACGACACCGCCGACGGCTTCCGTGGTGCCCTTGACCAGGGATGCCACGCGGAAGGCATCTCCCACCTGGACGTCGGCGATCTGGTCGACGTACACGGGCACGCCATTCGAGGCGCCGACCACGATGCGCCTCACGTCATCGACGGACTCGATCAGCCCGATGCCTCGGACGATCAACCAGGCGCCGTTGGACTCGAGGACGTTGCCGCCGACGTTCAGATTGCTGTCTCGCACCGCCGACACCACGGCACTGAGCGGCAGGTTGTACGTCCGCAGGCGATTGGGATCGACGTCGACCTGGTACTGCTGCACGTGGCCGCCGACCGAGGCCACTTCCGCCACGCCCGGCACGGCGTTCAATTGATACCGGATGAACCAGTCCTGCAGCGTGCGCAGGTCGCGCAACGAATGGCTGGGGCTCTCGACGGTGTACCAGAACACGTGGCCGACGCCAGTGGCGTCGGGCCCCAGTGTCGGCACGACGCCGGCGGGCAAGGACTTCGCCACCAGACTCATGCGCTCCAGCACGCGAGTCCGGGCGAAGTACAGATCGACGTCGTCTTCGAAGACGACGTAGATCATCGAGAACCCGAATGCCGACTGCGATCGGACGACGCGCACGCCCGCGAGTCCCTGCAGATTCGTGGTGAGCGGATAGGTGACCTGGTCCTCGACCTCCTGCGGGCTATGTCCCGGCCAGTCAGTGAAGACGATCACCTGGTTGTCGGAGAGGTCCGGGATCGCGTCGATCGGTGTGGCGCGCAACGCCCACCAGCCCCAGCCCGCCAGGCCGAGGGACAGCGCGATCACGATGAAGCGGTGCTTCAGGGCAACGTCGATGAGGCGATTGATCATGGGCCACGACACTCGTCATGCCGCGCGCCTTCGCGCGCGAGTCCACGCGCTCGGACGACATGTCCGAGCAGACACACGACGACGGTCAGTGGTTAAACGAGGAAGACGGACAGGAGGAGGTGGCGCGGAACGGGAGGGATCAGGCTGGGTGCTTCCGTTCGCCACCCGTCGTTCAAGACACGCGCGGGGACGGGTGCGGGAAGCACGATCCCGGTCACCAAGACGGGCGCAGCAATCGACACAGTAAGAGTCGGATGTGGTGTGTCGGACTGCTTGCGCTCCGAAGCCGCGCAGCAGGCGTCGGCCTCATCTTGCGTGAGCACGCGTTGGGATACGGATTCGTCGGACCCGCCCTTGTGCATTGGGCAGTCGGCGTCGGCACAGCACGCCATCCGGGCTTCCGGCGTGGGAAGCCAGCCAGCGCACACGGCGGCGTTCCCGGCGACGAGGCCGAGACACAGGAGCACGGCTGACAACCGATGAACGATCACCACCACCTCAAGGATGCTTGACAGTCGTCGGCGCTGTCAAACAGGCCGAGGCTGGCTCAGTGGCCGTGCGTACCGGAACCCAGCAGATTCCGCACACGCCATCCTTCTCCACGCTCAGCCTCCTTCAGTGGGTACACAACGGAGACGTCGGGAGTTCGAGATACGTGATGGTGTCTGAGGCATGCGCCCAGCCCTTCCAGCGGGCTCCGCTGGCTGCCCCGCGAGTCCTCCGGCGTCGCTTCCGGCCAAGCCACACGCCGCGTGGCAGACGACGTCAACAGACGCCGTGAGGGCTCACATGCCGGGCTTCGTTACTTCGCCGGCCTCGGTCGTCCGGACGTGTGCGAATGCCTGATCTTCCAGGCGCCGTCGGGCTGCTTCTGGACCACGAGCGTGGCCCGGCCGACGTTGTCGATCATCCGCTCCTTCATCTTGGCCTTGATGAAGTACTCGGAGATCACATAGGCCGTGCGCCCGTCGAGCATGTGCACCCGGCGATTCATGTGGCCGAACTGGAGATTCTCGAACACCTCGAGTTCCGGTCCGAGGTGATGGTCGCGGTAGTCGACCCATCCGTTGTTAACCCCTGCGCCCTCGAAGATCGTGACGTCAGGATGGTAGTAGGTCGCGAGTTTGTCGAGGTCTTTTGCCACGAGCGCCGCGTCGAACCCCTTCAGCCACTCGTCGATCCGTCGGGCCTCGTCGTTCTGCGCCGAGACCGGCGTCGTGATCGCGAGCGTTAGAAACAGCAGTCGAGTCAATGTACCGATCACATGTCCTCCTTGTCATCAGCGCCGCCAGCCGCACGATCCGTACTGCGTCAACAGAACGGCTGAGAGATCCTCGACCAGCCCGGTGAGCGTGCCGCAAGCGGAGTGGTGGTTGTCTCCCATGTGGTCCGTCTCAGCTCAGAAGCGGACGCCGATACCGCCGACGGCACTGACGCCAGGCATGGGGTTGAAGAATCGCCGCGCGCCATCGTTCACCTGTGGGAGCGAGGTGTATCGCTCGTTGAACAGATTGTTGATTGTAGTGAACGGCGAGAGGCTGACCTTATTGGAGAACAGGTGCTCGTACCCCGCGGACAGATTGACCACAGTATACGGCTCGTTGGTGAACTGGTTCGCGTCGTCCACGAAGAACCGGCCGACCGACTTCATATCGATGCTGCCGTAGAAGCCCTTAGCCGGTTGGTAGCGCACCTCGCCGAAGAAATCGTGACGAGGAATGCCGGCCAGCTTGTTGCCGGTGAGGTTCTGGCCGAGCGCCTCGAAGCGAGTGAACGTGTAGTCCGAGTATGTGTACGAGGCCGACGCGGTGAGGGAAGGACCGAACCGGACGGACGAGCCGATTTCCAGGCCGTTCTGCCGCACGGCAGCGGCGTTCAGCGAGGCCGTGAATGTCGTGCCGCCCACGGGTCGCAGGATCTGCCGTGTGACGATGAAATCGTCGATGTTCTGCCGGAACACCGCGAGCTCGAGTGAGACTCGTCGACCCACTTGTCCCTTTACGCCACCCTCCACGCTGCGGTAGATCATCGGCTCGAGCCCGACGTTCAGGACGAATTCGCCCGTCGGGAACGGCGAGTTGCGGAGCTGCTCGCTGATCGGCGCCTCGAGGCCTTCGCTGACATTCCCGTAGATGGAGAGCGACGGCCGCGCGCGGTACGCCACTCCGAGCTTCGGCGTGAACCGGTCGAACCGGCGCGTGAAGATGCTGCCGGGCTGTCCGGTACGCAACACGTCCTCAAAACCGAACGTGATGGCCTCGAAGCGGCCGCCAAGGTTGAGGAGCAGGCGGCGGAAGAGCGTCAGTTCGTCCTGAACATATACGCCGACCGACTGCAGATCCTCCTCGAGCTGCTGGAGCGTTGCGCCCGTCGTGCGGCTCCAAATGGCGTTTCTCAGGGGTGTGTTCTGATAGTCCACCCCGACAGTAACCCGGTGTTCGGCCCCGGCGAGCGGCCGGGCGTTCAGGTACCTGACGTTGGCGCCCCGGTTGATGAAGAACTGGCTGTTGCGGAGCGGTCCCGAGAGAAGAGCGTAAATCGGCCGCGGAATGTAGTATCCAGTGAACTGGAACTGATCCTGCCCGAAGAGGGATCGGGTGTACGTCACTCCAGTCCGGAACTCGTCGATCTTCGCCTGAGCGCCGCCTGTCGCGACCAGCGCCGGATTGGCTTGGCGCGGGTTCGCGGCGACTTCTGCAGCCGTGAGGGTCCCTGGAATCACCTGCCGACTCAGAGTCTCGTAGGAGATCGTGGCCCTCAGGCTCGCCCCGCTGTCCGACGTGTACCGCAGGACGCTATGAAAGCCCGTGCTGCTGTATTCGGAGAGATCACGATACCCATCCTGGTCCGTCCGGAACGCACTGCCGAGGTAGCTGAAATTGCCGACCTGACCGCTAACCTTCAGGTGCTCCTTGAAGAGACCAAAGCTACCCAGCGTCTGACGAAACTGCACGAAGGGCACCGCCGACCCTTCCTCGGTGATGAAGTTGATCACGCCGCCGGCCTGATTTCCATAGAGCGCCGACGAGGGCCCCCTGACGACCTCCACGCGCTGGACGGAGGCGAGATCGATGTTAATAAAGTCCTGCGCGGACCCGCCCGCGTTGTTCTTGGGAATACCGTCGACCAGGATGCGCACGCCTCGTGAACCGAAAGTGTTCTGCGCACCGGCACCACGAATGCTCGGAACGGCGCGCGAAGAGCCGTCGAGGTGCACGCGCATGGCCACGCCTGGCACACGCCGGAGTACTTCGTTCACGTTCGACGTCTGCTGCCCGCGTAGTACCTCCTGCGCCTGAACGACGGCGACGGCCGCGGGAATCTTGCCAACCTCCTGCTCGGCGCGCGTCCCCGTGACGACGATGGTCTCCAGCAAGACGCCGAGCTCGAGGACGAAGTCGATCGTCACCGCCGTCGTACCGGGCTCGACCCGGACCCCATCGCGTACCGCCGCACGAAAGCCGCTCAACTCCGCACGTATCGTATACGTCCCCGGCGCGACGCTTGCGAACTGGTAGCGACCGTCCGCGCCTGTGAACGTGGTTCGAGTTGCAGAGCCACCTATCTCCGTCAGCGTCACCGTCGCGCCCGGCAGCACTGCACTCTGTGCGTCGCGAACGGCGCCGACGACGACCACGGTATTCGGTTGAGCGAATGCAGAGGTCACGAACCCTGGACCTGCTCCCCAGGCGAGCGCCATGCACACCAAACCCTTGAACATCAATGTGGCCTCCGTTGGCTCCGCACAGTGAAACACACCGACCACCTCCTACAGAGTGTGCCAGCGGCAGCAAGCGCGGCGAATTCGAAGCCACGCCGGGGTGGTTTTCGGGTCAGCTTCAGCAAGTGGGCGCCGCCGTGCTTCCTCGTCGAGAAGAGAACATTGAGTAGCGAGCATCATATGAACTTCAGCAGCCGGTGAGATTAAATGTTGTTCATTCTGCTGGTCGTTGACGGTAACGCGACCTCTACCTTCACGGCGCGTTGACTCGAGTGCTACGCCGGAAGCACGAATGTCGAGCTGCACGCGGGGCCAGGGATGCGCGATGGCCGGGGCAACGCGAGCGCGGCCGGGAACGCAGACGCTCGCGCAGGCTCAGGCTGACCGTTGTTCTGCATCCTCGGAGCGCGAAGCGTCGAATCGCTCTGACCAGATCCCCTCCGGCCCAGTGCCAGGTCACGCACCTTGGTCTGGTGCTGTCGTTTTCCGGTTTCGCAGTCGCACCCTGTGCCTGATGACACGACGAAAACGGAGGGCAGTAGGCGGGTGGCGCGGCGGAGCGGCGGTGCCAGCAGCGGCCGTAAGAGCCCAGTGCGGGGAATCCCCTTGCTGGGATCTGTGGAGCGGGCGCGAGGCAACTCGCGTCCCTAGCAATCCATTCGCGCTCTGGCGGAGGTCTGCCACCCTGCGCAGACCGTCCACTGACACGAATCTGGAATGCGAAAGGACCGTTCGGATGTCAAACGGCGAACGGCCACACTTCAAGCAGCTTCTTCATGGTCACGCTCTAGAACACCAGTCGCAGCGTCAGCTGCCCGCTGCGCGGCGGTTGCACCGACGACCCGATGAAGGTTCCGTCCGGCCGTTTGGCAAAATTCGGGCTGTAGGTCTGATTGCCCCCGCTGAGGAACGACTGCACGGCCCCGCGATTGGTGATGTTGAAAACGTCGAACGCCGTCTCGAGACGACGGCTGCCGAAACGAAAGTCGCGTCCCACGCGCGCGTTCCACGAGACGATCGCCGGGCCTTCGATCTGCCCGTCGCCCCGGTCGGCGTTCGCGAATCGAATCGTCGTGGCCAGCGGATTCGACACCACGCGTCCGTTCGACAGCGTCACCGTTGGCGGGCCGAATCTCGCATCGGCGGCGGCAATGCGCCTCACCACCGGACCGGAGCGCGTTCCCGACTGTGCGCTGACGGTGCTCGCGACCACCATGTTCCACGGCGCCATGTGCACCACCCCGACGCGGCCGATGTGACGCAGCCACATCTGATTGCGGACGTCGGCGTTGCCCGACAGGCTGTTGGTTTCGTTGGCGCGTGAAATCGAGCCGAGCCCGGCGTCGTTGTTGAATTTGTCCGGCTCGAGGAACGATGCCGGATCGTTCGGCTGCCAGGTTCCGGCCAGGTGTTGAAAGGCGCGGGTATAGCCGGCGATCAACTGCGTGCGCCGGGTCTGCTTCGAAGCGGTGAGCTCGATGCCGGAGTAGACCGGCCAGTTCCACTGGTTGCTGGTGATCAGGAAAATGTTGTTGAACGCTTCATTGCGGTAGCCGCGAAACACCCCGCCGTCATAGAGGCCGTTGACCTCGACGAGCGCCGGGCGGTGCTTGTAGCGCCGCTGGATGAAGCTGGCATCGATGCTCACCTGTCCGGCGAACTGCCGGCGGTAGCCGACCAGCCACTCGTCGGCGAATGGCTGACGGCGGTTCGGATCGATCTCGCGATCGGTCGATCTTACCGTGCTGGCAGGCTCGACGAACTCGGTCTCGAACACACCGTCGAGGTTGAGATCGTAGAGGTCGCGCTGATTGGCGCGATTGGTGCCGGCCGCGCCGATGCGGAGGCCGATCGGCGCCTCGTGCACGCGGCCCCAGCTGGCCCTGACCACGTTCGCTGTCCTCGGTGATCTGATAGGTGCCGCCGAAGCGCGGGCCAACGGCGATGTCGTCGAGCACCACCGCATCGAACAGCCGATCCTTGCCTTGAATCCAATCGATGCGCAGTCCGGCGGTCACCGTCAACCGCGGCGACGGCCGCCACGCGTCCTGCAGATAGACGGCGTTGTCGCGCGCCCAGACCGAGGCGCTCGTCAGTTCGCCGACACTGAAGATGCGCCGGTGGAAGGGAATGGTGCCCGCGGACAGGTCGGCCGGGTTGCGCAGGACCACTTCCTCGAGTTGGAATCCGCCGTTGGCGTAGCGGTCGATGGTATCGACGCGCAGGCGAGGCTGCAGGTAGACGCCGGTCTGGAATTCGTGCGAGCCCAGCCAGCCGGTCTTGATGTAGGTGAGGTCCGCGCTCAACGTCAACTTCGACGTCGGCCACAGATTGCGGGTCGGCAGGTTGTTGAGCTGCGCGATGCTGCCCGAACCCACCAGTCGTCCCGACGAGAGAAAAGTGTCGCGATGCACCAGCGTCGCCGGGCCGTTGTCGACGACGCGACCGGTGAAGATGTCGAAGCTGGTGTTGATGCCCTTGTTGTTATACGCCGCGAGTACTCTGGTCGTCACGGAGTTGCCCCAGATGGAGCTGATCCTGGTGCCGTAGCCGTAGCCGCCGAAGGCGAGCACGTCGAACGGGTCGGCCCAATCCGCCGCGTTCGAATCGCGCGGATCGACGTCGCGCTGCGCGAACACGTACGCCTGGTGATTCTGCGACAATTGCGCCGTCCCTTTGATGTACCAGAATTTCTGGCTGCGTTTGTTGTCGAATGGCGTGAATCCAGGCCGCAGGGCGGTCAGGCGATTCACGACGTCGACGGTGCGGCCGATGCCCGCGCTCTCCGATGAGAACCGGGCGGCGCCGTAGAACCAGACGCGATCGCGCCGAATCGGGCCGCCGACGGAAATGTCCGGCTGTACGATCTGCACCGTGCGCGGCGTGCCGCCCGGCACGTTGTTGCTGTTCCAGCGCTTCGACGTATAGACGGTGCCGCCGGCGCCGCGCAGCTGATTGGTGCCCGCCGCGGCCGCGATGTTGATCACCATGCCCTGCGCCAGCGGCGAGGCGGCGTCGATGCCGGCCGTCTTGACCTGCACGTCTTCGAGTGCTTCGGTGCTGATCCCGAAGTACGCCGCCGGCCACTGCTGGCGGAACGATCCCATGTCGGCGCCGTCGACCTGGACCACGTGACTCTCGTTGTCGGTGCCGCGATTGAAATAGACGCCGCCCATGCCGGCCTCGGCGGCCTGCGCCGCCACACCGGGCGTCAGCAGGGTCACGCCCGACCAATGCCCGCCGACGGTGAGCGGCAGCCGCCGCTGCATCTCGCCGCTGACGTTCACCGCCTGCACGGTGCGCTGCGTCTCGAGCATCGGCGTTTCGGCCTCGACGCGAATGACCTCCTGGAGATTGCCGACTTGCAGGGTCAAGTCGATGGAGAGATTCAAGCCGGCCCGCACTACAACACCGCTCCGCGAAACCTTGGAGAAGCCCTGCAGCTCTCCCGTGATGGTGTATTCACCCGGCGGCAGGTCGGTGAGCCGGTAGTCGCCCTGCGCATCCGACACGGTGGTGCGAAGGCCCGCGACCGTCGGACTCGTTGCGGAGACGGTGGCGCCGGGGAGGACCGCGCCCTGGGCATCGCGAACGACGCCTCGGATGCTCCCTTCAGAGACGATTTGCGCATGCGCGGTCGAGACGATCGAAATCACGATGACGACGAGCAGAGTGCTTATTTGGCGCATACCCCCTCCTGACCCGAGCGGAGTTGAGTGCTGGGCGCACGCATTTACCACCGCGCAACCGGCACCGGCAAGAATGCCGGGGCGTTCATGGCCTGTCAATGGCTCCCGCGCGCCGTTGGCCACTGCTTTCGATTAATTCTCATTAATATTCGGCCGCGGCCGTGCCGCTCAGCCCCGCGGATGCTACGCTCCCTACCGCAGTCGCGCGCTGCACAGCCGTGAGGAGAAGATGATGAAGCTCACCCATGTGGTTGGTTGGACGCTCGTATTGACCGTGCTCGCGCCCGGCGCAACCGCGGTCGCCCACGAACGCAAAGAAGTGGCCGGTCTCGAGGTGGTGTTCGGCGCCGAACCCGAGCCCGCGATTACTGGCGACAAGCAGTTCCTGCGCTGGCGTTTTCTCAAAGACAAGCAGCCGTTCGGCGACATTGAAGAACTGACCGCCACGGTGAAACGCAACGGCAAGACCTACGGGCCGTTCACCGGCCGGATGACGCCGCGCGAGCCCGGCGTCGTCTCGACTCAGCACATCTTCACGAGCGCCGGCGAGTACGAGGCGACGTTGTCGTTCAAGAAAAAAGGCGAGCCGTCCGTTCACACCATTACGTTCGCCTTCAAGATCGGCGACCGCAAGCAACTCGAAATCCCGTAGCCCGAAGACCGTCATCCCGGAGGCGACGTCCTCCGGGGTGAATCCGCGGCGCGATACCTGAGAAACATCCCGGCGCCCACGGCGCCCAGCGACGCGTTGTGGGCGATCGTCAACGGACCGAGGACGCGTTCGTGGACACGGACCGAGACTGGTGATCTCGAAGTCGCCGATCCGAAACAGAACCGGATAAATACCAACCCCTTATGGCGCCGGCCGTCTGGCGCGGCCCGAGGTGTGCGAGTGACGAATCTTCCATCCGTCGGGTGTCTTGATCAGCACCAGCGTCTCGAGACCTTCATTGTCGAGCAGGCGGTCACCCATCTTCGCCTTGATCGTGCTGCCAGTCTGCGTCTCATGGCCACCATCTCCCTGAGTGGGGTTACTTCGTTGCCGGATCCGGGCCGAGCTCGATGACCTTCGCGATCGCCGGGGCGTCGTTCTCGCCGGTCACCGCCGTCACCACGACCCTCATGCCCACCTTCACGTCCGAGACCTTCATCGCCTTCTTGGCACGAACGAACTTGGTGTCTTCGTTGATGCCGACGGTTGCGTCCTTTCCGTCTTTGTCCTTGAGCATGACGTGATCCGCCGCGGCCATGGTCACCGTGCCCATGATCTTGTGCTCGTGACCGGGATGCGCCATCGCCACACCGCCCAGCGTCAGCGCGGTGGCCGCCGTGATTGCCACAATGAATCGTCGTGTCATCGTTACCTCTCCCCATGAAGAATCTAAAACCACGTACGCAGGCCAGCCACCCCACGCCACCCGCCGATGTCCTGGCCGGCGGCTCTGGAGAAATCGGCGGTGCCGCCAAACTCGCGATGCCACACCACGCCGACATACGGCGCGAACTCGCGTCGAATCTCGTAGCGCAGCCTGAGTCCGGCTTCCGCGGCGCTCAGGCCAGCCCCAACGCCGCGTTCAGGAATCGTCTTGCCGTAGAGGTTCAGCTCGACCAGCGGCTGCAGCACGAGACGGTTCGTCATCAGCAGCTCATACTCGGCTTCGAAACGGGCCAGGGTGGTTGCCGATTCGCCAACGTAGAGCGTCGCCTGCACTTCGAACCACTGCGGGGCGAGTCCCTGAACGCCCACGGTGGCCCAAGTCTGACCAGGGCCTGGTCGAAAGTCCTGTCGCACACCGGCCACGACGTCCCACCATCGTGAGAACGAGCGGCCGTAGGTCACGTGCACCTCGGCCTCGTCGAGGCTGGACCCGTCGGACGCCCCTTCCGAGTGAATCCACACTCGATTCAGGTCGCCGCCCACCCACGACTTGACATCCCAGATTCCGCCCTTCGCCTCCCGCGAGAACTGCCACTCGAGCTGGTCGAACAGGACATAGTGATTGATGGCTCGGTCGTGGACCGTGTGGCCATGCAGATCCTGCGGAAAGGCCCCAGCGCGATCCTCATCGGTCAGCGGCGGAATCGGGGTCGCCGGCTCGCCCGATGCGTTTTGCGCAGGCTCGAGGACCGGCATCACATGACCAGCGTGGGGATCGGGCTGGGTCACCTGGGCGAAGCTGGTTCGTGCCGAAC
>Ga0187893_10012122_pt1 | contig 12317 bp, 6 predicted proteins | sample MA1701074metaG_FD_139574 | JGI IMG/M metagenome (GOLD analysis project Ga0187893, IMG submission 139574) | White microbial mat communities from a basaltic lava cave in the Kipuka Kanohina Cave System on the Island of Hawaii, USA - MA170107-4 metaG ... | reverse complement strand
CTATTATTTCTGATGGATCCTCAACTGAAACACACTTCAAATTCCTTTCTTATTTCGCAAGAGCCAACTACAAATTTAAAGATCGTTATCTATTTGGCGGCAGCATAAGATTAGATGGATCAAGCCGTTTTGGTGAGGATAATAAATATGGATGGTTTCCTGCTGTTTCAGCAGGATGGATCTTAAGCGAAGAAAATTTCCTTCAAGGCAATAATTTCTTGAGCTTCTTAAAATTGAGAAGCAGTTATGGTTTGACAGGTAATGCAGAGATTGGTAATTTCCCTTCACGTAGCTTATATGCCGCCGCTGCTTATGCAGATATCAGCGGTCTTGTGCCTTCTCAGATTGGTGATCAAAGTTTGAAATGGGAAAATACAACTCAATTTGATGTAGGACTTGATTTTGGATTTTTACAAAATCGTATTTCCGGTGAATTTGATTTCTTCTATAAAAAAACAAAAGACCTTTTATTAAATGTTCCGGTGCCATCTTCCAACGGTTATACGTCTATCACAAAGAATATAGGTGATATGAAAAATAGAGGTATTGAGTTTGTTTTAAATGGAACAATATTAAAGGGGGAATTCAACTGGACTTCTTCTTTTAATATTTCAACTTATAAAAATGAGGTTACAAAACTTTTGGCTCCTGTTCCTCCAGGTCAAAGAACACTGGGCCGTTTAGCAGTTGGAGCTCCCTATGGTCAGTTTTATGGTAAGAGGTATATGGGTGTTGATCCCGATAATGGTGATGCACTTTATATGGGAGCGGATGGAAAACCTACAAACTTATACTCATCTGCTGTTGATACTGTGGTAGGTAATCCCAATCCTGATTTTTATGGCGGCTGGAACAACCGGTTTAGTTATAAAGGATTTGATCTTGATATACAATGTCAATTTGTAAAGGGCGGTGATCTGTATAACATTGCCGGATTCTTCCAAAGTGTAAATGGTGACTATTTCGATAATCAAACTGTTGATCAAATGAACTTTTGGAGAAAGCCCGGTGATATAACCGATATTCCCCAACCAAGGCTATATACCAGTAACGGTGCAGGTAAAAGCAGCCGGTGGGTGCAGGATGGGTCCTATTTCAGGGTGAAAAGCGTCAACCTGGGATATAATCTTTCCAAACGTACATTAAGACCGCTGCATATTGAATCAGCAAGAGTTTATGTAGCAGCCAATAATCTCATTACCATTACTGACTATACAGGTTACGATCCCGAGGTTAATACACAATACATTGGTAATATAAACCTGGGTCATGATTTTTATACACCGCCGCAGGCCCGTACTATCACTGTTGGTATAAACATCGGTTTATAATCCTAACCTTTAAATTCAAATTAAAGAATATGAAAAAGATAAATATAGCACTGATAATATTGATGGCTAGTATGATCACTGCCTGCGAAAAGACACTGGATGTAGAGCCGAAACAAACTATTGATGCCTCAACAGCGCTGGAAAACGATCAGGATGTTAATTCATTAGTGGTGGGCGGCTATGCCACTTTGGGTGGTGGTTCATTGTATGGTACTAACTTATTGATGGTGCCGGATCTTCTTGGCAGTAATGGTGTATTAACATGGCGTGGTACTTTTCAGTCGCCAAGGCAAATAACCAATAAAGCAATGACAAGAGATAATGCTGATGCTAACCTGATATGGACTGCTGCTTACGACGCTATCAATACTGCCAATGTAGCATTAAGTGCATTGAGCATTGTAAAAGATGCTGATTTAAAAACACAGTTGGAAGGTGAGGCTTTATTTATTCGTGGTATCATGCATTTTGAACTCGTTCGGTTATATGCATTACCATGGGGAGCTACTGCAGGTAATACTCATCTGGGTGTTGTTGTTAAAACCAAGCCAACAAATACGGAAGCAGAAGCTTTTGAAAAACATCCAAGAAATACAGTAAAAGAAGTGTATGACCAGGTAATAGCCGATCTTACTAAAGCTGCAACATTATTGCCAGATGTGATTGCAAAGAGAGCAAATAAATTTGCTGCTTTGGCTTTTTTAAGCAGGGTATATCTTGCACAAGGAAATTATAGCGCTGCATTGGCTGCTGCAGATAGTGTAATTGAAAGCGGACTTTTCAAAATGAATGCAGCCGTCACCGCTGTTTTTAGCAATAAGAATACGGCTGAGTCAATTTGGGAAATACAACAAAATGAACAAAATAATGCCGGAACTGCTAATAATGGAATGGCAACCTTTTTTGCAAGTTTGCCGGGCATTGGTCGTGCAGATGTAAGAGTTACAGCAAGCTTTGTTACTAATAATTATCCTGCAAACGACCTCAGAGTATCAGAATGGTACTACATAGGTACAGGAGCAAGACCGGGAAATACATATTCCGCTAAATGGAAATCATTCAGCCAAAATTTACCAGTGATTCGAATAGCTGAAATGTATTTAACAAGAGCAGAATGTAATCTTAGACTTGGATCTGCAGTTGGTGCTACCCCAGGTGAGGATCTGGCGCAAATAAAAAATCCTGTTCGTACTAATACTACTGCACCGGCAGTTCCAACCCTGGATACTATAATAGCAGAAAGGCTTATAGAGCTTGCATTCGAAGGTCAGCGTATTCATGATCTTCGTCGTTTGCGACTGCCTACAGGTACTTTTGAGTGGAATAGCGACAGACTTGTTTTTCCAATTCCTCAAAGAGAAGTAGATGCAACAAGCGGCGTCATTGTTCAAAATCCCGGGTATTAATAGTACAGATTAGAAAATAAGATAACTAAGGGTGAAAAGTAAAAATGAATATCCCACTATTCAGCTTTGCTTTTCACCTTTCTTTTTTGCCTTACTTCGTTAAAATTTTTTTCATGCGCAAAAAATATATCCCTTTGTTTGTTTTATTGTTTGTTAGCTCGTTTTGTTTTGCTCAATTAAAATCCCCAGAGGAATTTTTAGGTTATAAAATCGGTTCGAGATACACGCCGCATTGGAAACTGGTTAGCTATTATCAATACGTTTCTCAAACATTGCCCAAAACTGTAAAGCTGCAACAATACGGCGAAACCAATGAGCACCGGCCTTTATACCTTGCATTTATATCAACAGAAGAAAATATCAGCAACCTTGAAAATATACGGCTTAACAATTTACGGCTTGCCAATGTGGCAAAGGATAAAATGGCGCCATCTGAAAATGCTCCGGCTATTGTTTGGTTGAGCTATAATGTGCATGGCAATGAAACTTCTTCTTCTGAAGCGTCGCTGCTTACTTTATTTGCATTAGCCGATCCGAAAAATACACAAACAAAGGAATGGTTGAAGAATACGGTGGTGATCATTGATCCCTGCGTTAATCCTGATGGAAGGGATCGCTATGTCAATTGGTTTACTTCCGTGGTTGGTGAAAATTATGATCCACGCATTGATGCTAGAGAACATCGTGAAACCTGGCCCGGCGGAAGAACCAATCATTACAATTTTGATCTTAACCGCGACTGGGCATGGCAAACACAAATTGAAAGCAGGCAACGCATCAAAGTTTATAATCAATGGCTGCCGCAGGTGCATGTTGATTATCATGAACAAGGCGTTAACCAGCCTTATTATTTTGCGCCGGCTGCACAGCCTTATCATGAAGCTATTACACAATGGCAAAGAGATTTCCAGGTTACCATCGGTAAAAATCATGCGAAATACTTTGATAAAAATGGCTGGCTTTATTTTACGAAAGAAATATTTGATTTGTTTTATCCATCTTATGGTGACACTTACCCGGTGTATAATGGGGCTATTGGTATGACTTATGAACAAGGTGGCGGTGGCGCCGGCGGAATGGGCGTAGAAACGGATGAACAAGATACGCTGACACTTTATGACCGGGCTCTTCATCATTACACTACTTCGCTTAGCACCATTGAAATTTCTTCGTTAAATGCTGTGCAATTGGTAAAAGAGTTCAGGAAATTTTTTAATAACGCAGTGGCCGGTTCAATTGGTGATTATAAAACTTATGTTATAAAAAATAATCCCGGCGACGCAGAAAGAATAAAAGCACTTCAGGAACTATTAGACAAAAATGATATACAGTACAGCACAGGTTCAGGCACTGGAAAGGGCTATAGTTATCATTCAGCGAAAGAAGAAAATTTTTCAATTGCCCAGGGAGATATACTAATCAGTGCTGCGCAGCCAAAAGCAACGATGGTAAAAGTTTTGTTTGAGCCACAATCCAAACTGGTTGATTCGGTTACTTATGATATTACCGCCTGGTCGTTACCTTATGTATATGGTCTTACCGCTTCTTATGCAAGCAAAGAACGCATCAATGCAACAGGGGCAATACAGTCGCAACCGTTACAAAACAACACAACTGATGCTTATGGTTATGTTATCCGCTGGCAGGGGATATATTCGGCCAAAACAGTTGCGCAACTGCTAAAACAGGGAATAAAACTTCGCTTTGCCGAAATGCCATTTGAAATAAATAACCAGCAATTCGGAAGAGGATCAATCATTATTTTAAAAAAAGGAAACGAAAAATTTGGCAACACATTATGGACGATGGTAAGCAAGGCTTGTGATGAAAATGGAATTAAAATGAATGCCGTCAGTTCAGGAATGGTAGATAAAGGGTTTGATTTTGGCAGTTCAAAAGTTCATTTTATAAAAGCGCCGAAGATTGCGATGTTTACAGGCGAAGGAGTTGGATCAAATGCGGCAGGTGAAGTATGGTTCTTCCTGGAGCAGCAATTAAAATATCCCGTCACGTTGATAAATGCCAATGATTTTAACCGTGCAGAATGGAATAAGATTGATGTGCTGATCATGCCGGATGGTAATTACCGGTTTTTAAACGAGAAATCATCAACCGATCAGTTTGCTCAATGGATACGCAGTGGCGGACGGGTGATTGCTTTGGAAAATGCGGTATTGCAATTATCAAAGCTCGATTGGAGTGCAGTGAAACTTAAAAAGGACGATGATAAGGATACCACTTCAAAAAAAGATCCTTACAAAGCGCTGCTTGTTTTCGAAAACAGGGAAAGAGATGGTTTGCAAGCAATAACTCCCGGATCAATTTATAAAACAGATATTGATAATACGCATCCGCTGATGTATGGTTATCCTAATTATTATTACACGTTGAAAATGGATAACAATGTTTATGATTTTATAAAAGAAAACGGATGGAACACAGGTGTGATCAAAAAAACAAACCAGGTGGCTGGGTTTGTCGGTCATAAATTAAAAGACAAACTGCAAGACGGATTGCTATTTGGCGTGCAGGAAATGGGCCGGGGCAGCATCACTTATTTATCCGACAATGTATTGTTCCGCAATTTTTGGGAAAACGGAAAGCTGATGTTTTGTAATGCTGTGTTTTTGGTGGGGCAGTAGGTGCCTCAACTTTTCAACCTTCTAATGTAGTGAACAAAATACCTTATGGCGCAAATGCTAAAGCGGGGCATTATGTACAGTCGAAAGATGCGGTCCCGGGCGGCGTTTTGGCACGGAAGGCCCTATGCAAACAAAGCAGTTCTTTGATTAGGCGGCAACTGGTAAATGATGCTGAATAATTTTTGCAACTCTTCCTTGTTTTCGGCTGCTATACCAGGATGGTTGAAATGTTTGGCATCTTCCAACGGTTCGTTCGATTCTTTTGAAAAAAACGATACGATAAAGCCCAATCGTTTTTTGGTTTGCCTGGCTTTTATAAAATCAAGACATTGGTTAATGGCGATACGATATATCCATGTTTTTACAGAAGCGGCGGCGGCATCATATTTATGAAGATTTTGGTACAGCTTTACAAAAACTTCCTGAGTAATATCTTCCGCATCCTCTTTGTTTTGCACATAGCCAAGCGCCAGGTTATACACCATGTTCTTATAGTCGCTATACAATGAATCAAAAGAAAAATCGGATGCCACTGAGTTTTGCTTGCGTTTGCGAAGAAACAAATTTTTGAATGATATTGAAAGGGGCAACTACTTCATCAAACCAATGACATATGATAATATGGTTTATAGAGGCCAAGCGCCATTATTATTGTTTCCTCAAAAAGATGTTTCAACAATTCTGGTCTTTAATAACCTCAATAGCCACTATTTTTCCGCCGTATCAGGAATGCTTTCAACTTTACTATTCATCCCTTCTAAATCCGGCGAAATGCAAAGCGTTTATTTTCGTAATTTTAGACGCAAAGCGCTTAAATAATAATGCCCGGACAACCTGCGATTTTTTCCCTGCTTGAAAAATATATTCCTGCCCTGAGTTCCTACAACGAATTATTCAATGCAGGCAATACGATACGCTCCGACTGGCAAACTTTTTTTTCTTCGCTTCATCAATTAGGTTACAACGAACTGCAAAATCGCAATACTGATATTCTTCGTCTGCTGAAAGAGAATGGTGTTGCCTATAATATTTATAATGATCCTTCCGGCCAAAATCGTCCCTGGGAGTTGGATCCCATTCCACAGATCATTACTGCTTCTGAATGGGATGTTGTAAATGCTGGTTTGGTTCAACGTGCCATGCTGCTTGATCTTTTGCTTAAAGACATTTATGGCAAGCAACGATTGATCAGGGATGGTATCATTCCCCAGGAACTTGTTTATATGCATCCGGGTTTTTTGCGCAATTGCGTCAACATTCAATTGACCGGATCGCATCACCTCGTTTTATATGCTGCAGACATGGCGCGGGGAATTGATGGGAAATTATGGGTGATCAGTGACAGAACACAAGCCCCTTCAGGTATGGGCTATGCTTTGGAAAACAGGTTTGCAATGTCCAGTGCGTTGCCTGAATTGTTCAATGGTTTAAATGTAAAAAGAATATCGCCTTATTTTGATTCGCTGCAACTCGCCCTTTCCGGCATAGCGCCTCATAATATCGATAATCCGAGGGTAGTGATATTAACGCCCGGCCCTGAAAACGAAACTTATTTTGAACATTCTTATCTCGCTGCTTATCTCGGTCTCACACTGGTGCAGGGCAACGACCTGATGGTAAAAGATAATTATGTGTGGTTAAAAACAATTGACGGTCTCGAAAAAGTGGATGTGATACTTCGCAGGCTTGATGATGTTTATTGCGATCCGCTGGAATTAAAAAGCGATTCGTTATTAGGTGTGCCGGGATTGGTGCAGGCTGTCAGAAAAAGAAATGTTGCAATAGCGAATCCGCTTGGCAGCAGTGTTGTTGAAAATGCAGGTTTGGTTCCTTTTCTGCCTTCAATAGCGAAATATTTTCTGGATGCTGATTTATTACTGCCAAGTATTGCTACATGGTGGTGCGGTCAGCCACAGGAAATGCAATTCGTAATTGATAATATCGGTTCGCTGGTGATAAGAAAAATTTTTCGCAATGTTGCCGGCAGCAGCTCAACAATAGATGGCGGGGCGTTATCCAAAGCTGAAACTGCAGAGCTGATAAAAAAAATAAAAGCCAATCCTTATCTCTATGCAGGGCAGGAAAAAGTAAACTTTTCTTCTGCACCATCGTGGCTGAATGATGAAATTGTTGCAGGGCATTCATTGTTCAGGAGTTTTTTAGTTAGTCACAAGGATAGTTTTGTTGCAATGCCCGGAGGGCTTACCCGGACAAATACCGGGGACAATAGCATTATCATCTCTAATCAAAGAGGCGGCATCAGCAAAGACACATGGATATTATCTGCCGATGAAGAACACGAAAAACCTGTGATGCTTCAGTTGAATACAGACTCCGTTGCTAAAAAAATGCTTAAAAGATCATTACCCAGCCATACTGCTGAAAATCTTTTTTGGGTAGGACGATATACAGAAAGAGTTATTCATAATGCAAGACTGCAGCGAACAGTGATGCAGCATATACTTCAAAGCAACAAAAATATTTCCCATGATAGAGGCAGTGATGTAATACTGCTGCAAGCTTTTACACGTTGCACTTATTCTTATCCGGGGTTCTTAGATGCAGATCATCCGGATACTTTAGACGAAAAGTTTAGCCATCCGTGGCCAGAATTTATTGATGTATTATACAACGAAAGAAGAAGCGGAAGCCTTGGGCAAAATATTTCACAACTTATACATTCTGTATATAGTACCCGCAATTTCTGGTCAACAGATACGTGGAGAGTATTGCGGCAAATGGAAGATGATTGGAACAAAGCAAAGGCCGATAAACATACTGATCACCTCAAAATGATCGGTACTATTGATGCACTCAACACATCTATGTTCGCTTTTTTAGGAATGAACCGTGAAAGTGTGCGTCGTGAACAGGGCTGGAATATAATGGATATGGGGCGGAAAATAGAACAATCACTTTTTCTCATTACTTTAATTCAAAGTTTTTTTCAGGAAAAACAGGAAGAACAGGTGCAGCATGAACTGCTGGAATCAATCATGACAGCAAGTCAAAGCCTGATCACTTACCGTTATACATACAGGGATCATTTGCAACTGCCCCAGGCGCTTGAATTGCTGATGCTGGATGTCAATTATCCCAAATCACTGGCCTATCTCGTTAAAAAAATAAAAAGATATGTCACTCTGCTTCCCGGAGAAACAAGAGAAGTACCGCTTGGACATACACAGCGTTTTATTCATGAAGCTGACTTAATGCTAAAGCTTGCAGATATAATTGAGCTGTCGAAACATGATACGCAGACAGGTGAATATTCTTTGCTGCGCCAGTTTCTTGACAAGCTTTATTTATTAGTTGCTGAAACATCAACACTGATCAGTAAGACTTATTTCAAACACAATCAAATTCAAAAACAACTTTTTACAACTAACCTGCTTTGATATAAATATCAATGATCTATTCTGTAGAACATACAACCCGTTATCAATACCATGAGCAGGTAAGCCTTTGTCATAATATAGCTGTATTGGCTCTGCGAAATACGGATAAACAAATCTGCAAGTCCTGCAACCTCATCATTTCTCCTCTGCCCGATGTATTGGAAGAGCATACCGATTTCTTTGGCAATAAACTTTATTATTTCGTAATAGAACAAGAGCACAATGCATTAACCGTTACTGTAAAATCGCAGGTCGAAAAAATAGTTGCACCTCTTACAACAGAATTGTTTCCGGATCAAAGCTGGGAAGAAGTAAGGGATATGCTGCTTCATTCACGTGGCGAATTAATACAAGTAAGACAGTTCATCCATCCCACAGCCATTACTGCACCCAATGATGAAATAACAAATTATGCCAGCCCATCATTCACACCGAACAAACCATTATTTGAAGCGGTATTTGACCTCGTAAAACGTATATATAAAGATTTCAAATTTACTTCCGGCTTTTCCACTGTTTCAACTCCGCTTGCAATTGTTATGAAGGAAAGAAAAGGTGTTTGCCAGGATTTTGCCCATCTTGCTATTTCTTGTCTTCATGCTATGCAGTTGCCGGCCCGGTATGTAAGCGGATATATTGAAACAATTGCGCCGGAAGGAAAAGAAAAATTAACAGGTGTAGATGCTTCTCATGCCTGGTTTTCGGTATATATACCGGGGTATGGCTGGGCAGACTTTGATCCTACCAATAAGAAAATTCCCGATGAACAATACATTACCATTGGCTGGGGAAGAGATTATTTTGATATCATTCCGCTTAAAGGAGTAATCATGAGCGGCAGCCCGCATGATTTGAGAGTTTCAGTGGATGTAAAGAGAATAGCCTGATTAAAGACCTGTATTTTGTTATGATTGTTCCTGGCTTCTTATCGTTTCATGTATAAAATTCAATTTCATTTTTACTGTTTCGTTAATTACAAATGGATAGGAGTCCTTAAGTCCCATGCTCCGGTTCAGGCTGTTCATAACAAATGATAAAGGTATCCACCTGTCAATAATGTCCTTAAAATATTTTGTTTTGTATGGATCAATATTGATTCTTGCACTCAGATCATTTTCTGCATCACCGGCTTTTGGATTTAATGTCATTCCAAATGAATAAGCTGTTTCCATTGTATCAACAATATGCATATAATGCGCCCAGGTTTCCGCCCAGTCTTCCCAGGGATGTGATCCGGCATAGGCGCTGATAAATTTTTTTTCCCATGCATCAAAAGTCTTTTTGCTGTAATGTTCTTTTAATGCCCCGGCATAATCTGTCGTTTCATTGCCAAAAAGCTTACGGAATAGGTGTAACCTGTCTGTATTTTTTATTAACCTGTTCCAGTAATAATGTCCTATCTCGTGGCGAAAATGCCCCAACAGTGTACGATATACTTCATCCATATTATTGCGTGCCATTTCCCGGATAGTATCATCTGCTTCTTCAATATTAAGAGTGATCACTCCATTGTCATGACCTGTCAGCAGGCGATGGCCTGCATCTTTATTTTCGTCAGCTTTGAAATCAAATGCAATTCCATTTTCTTCATCCTGGAATTTGCTGACCACCGGCAGTTTGAATCTTAGCAAAGAATAAACAAGACGATGCTTGGCTATCTCGATATTTCCCCATTTTTCCAAATGATCCGATTGTGAAAGATCGGGGATCGTGCGGTTAAGATTGCAGGCGATGCAATATTGCGACTCGCTTTCAAAATGCAATAGCCAATTGCATACATTGTATTTCTTATTGATGCAGTATTTATAACGGGTGGCAGGTTCGTTTTTCTCACTTTTGTCAACCACGTAACTATTATTATCTGCTTCCCGGAGTGCAATCATGTCTAATTTATCCGGATCAAACCCAAGAAATGCATTACACTGCAGGCAAAAAATATTTTCGAAATAAACAGGCTGGCCGCAATGATCGCAATTAAAAAGTTTCATAAGAGAATGCTGTGATCATATAATTTCAGATAGCGAAATACCAGCTATCAATCAAGAAGCATGCCCGGTAATTGTTCTTGATTAATTTCTCATAAACGGCCCTTGCTTAACCGCAGATCAAGTGTACATGGAAATTCATGGTTGATCTCCGGTTCAGGTGCATCATAATAAAAAGGCAGGCGGTTGTTTTCTACATAATGCTGTGTAACGGTATAATAAGACCGGACAAACAAAGCTTCCTGGGTATGCTGCGTATTGCCGAAGCGGCTCACCCGTCTCGACTCAGCTTCATAGCTGTTTACCGGGAATGTATCATAGCTTCTTCCGCCGGGATGAGAGACATAATAAGTGCATCCACCAATAGAACGGCTGTTCCATGTGTCAACAATGTCGAAAGTTAGTGGTGTATCTACACCTATAGTGGGATGCAAAGCACTTGGCGGTTGCCAGGCACGATAACGTATGCCACAAACGTATTCTCCTTTAGTGGCTGCAGCAGTGAGTGGCACACGGTTGCCGTTGCATAATAATATATACCGGCTGCTGTTGATACCTTTTATTTTTACCTGCACACGTTCCAATGAAGAATCAACAAAACGTGCAGTACCTGTGCTTGACATTTCTTCTCCCAATACATGCCACGGTTCAATACCCATCCGTATCTCTATATCAATATCCTGTATCTGCACCGATCCGTAATGCGGAAAACGGAATTCAAAGAATGGCCTGAACCAATTAATATCAAAAGCATAGCCGGCATTATTCAGATATCCGACTACATCAGCTATATCAGCTTCGGCATAATGGGGCAGCAGGAATTTATCATATAAAGCAGTTCCCCATCTTACCAGTTTATGTTTGTATGGCTTTTTCCAGAAAGCTGCTATCAATGCACGGATCAATAGCATTTGCAACAAACTCATTTGTTTATGCGGAGGCATATCAAATGCTCTTAATTCAAGAATACCTAATCGTCCTGATGAAGAATCCGGTGAGTATAATTTATCAATACAAAATTCTGAACGATGTGTATTGCCGGTTATATCTGTCAGTAAATGGCGAAAGATCCTGTCTGTTGTCCAAAATGGAACGTATCCTTGTTCCGGCACCTGGCTGAATGCAATCTCCATTTCATACAATTTATCTTCGAGTCCTTCATCAATGCGTGGCGCCTGGCTGGTGGGCCCGATAAAAGAACCTGAAAATAAATAAGACAAACCGGGATGATGCTGCCAAAACGTAATTAAACTTCGAAGCAGGTCGGGCCTGCGAAGCAAAGGGCTGTTGGCAGGAGTTGATCCGCCAATGGTAACATGATTGCCGCCACCGGTTCCGGTATGTCTTCCGTCCAGCATAAATTTTTCTGTGCCTAATCTTGATAACCTTGCCTGCTCATATAGGGTGTCGGCATTAAAACAAAGTTCTTTCCAGCTTTTTGCAGGATGAATATTAACTTCGATCACTCCCGGATCAGGCGAAACAACCAACCTTTCCATGCGATTATCACGGGGCGGTTCATATCCTTCGATACGAATATGAATATTTAATTTTT
>Ga0187893_10012121_pt1 | contig 12318 bp, 6 predicted proteins | sample MA1701074metaG_FD_139574 | JGI IMG/M metagenome (GOLD analysis project Ga0187893, IMG submission 139574) | White microbial mat communities from a basaltic lava cave in the Kipuka Kanohina Cave System on the Island of Hawaii, USA - MA170107-4 metaG ... | reverse complement strand
GTAAGGATGTATCGCCACTTGGCCAACGTGATGGGCGCTCGTCCGTTTGAACTAGAGATGAGTGTTGATGAAACGGATACCATCACTTCACTGCCCGAGCATGTTTACATCGCGCACGAATTGGGTCGCCTGGGAGTCCGGTGGGTAAGCCTGGCGCCACGTTACGTGGGAACTTTCGAGAAAGGTGTGGACTACATCGGCAGCCTGGACGAGTTTGAGGAATCATTCGCCCGACACTTGGCTGTTTCACAAACCTACGGTCCGTACAAGCTCAGCCTGCACTCGGGTTCTGACAAATTCAGTGTTTATCCGATCGCTGCACGCGTGGCAGGAGAACTCGTTCACCTGAAGACGGCGGGGACGAGCTATTTGGAAGCTCTGCGTGCCATCGCAACAGTGAACCCAGGACTGTTCCGAGAAATCGCGTCGTTCGCGGCATCGCGCTATCCAACAGACCGCGCGAGTTATCATGTTTCAGCCGAGCTCGCCAAAATGCCCGATGCGGCTTCGGTTCCAGACGACCAGTTGACGACGCTGCTCGACAGTTTCGACAGCCGCGAGATTCTGCATGTAACTTTCGGATCGGTCTTGAACCACGCCCCCTTTCGTGCACCTTTCTTCGCGGCCTTGCGCAGCAACGAAGATGTCTACTCCGACATGCTGGAGAAGCACTTCGATAGGCATCTGGGCCCTTTTCGCGCAGCAGGAACAGGGGCAGTGAAGCGATGACGAATGACTAAGCACCAATGACGAAAGAATGTCGAATGACGAAACCAGAAGTGTTCGTCATTTGGGCTTCGGGCTTCTTTAGTCATTCGAGCTTAGTCATTCGTCATTGCCTGGCTGAGTCAAAGCCCAATCTCGAAATCCACAACTCCAACCAAGGAACTTCATGAATCTTTCTGACCTAACAAAGCTCTACGACTTCAAAGGGCGAACGGTGGCGATCACAGGTGCCACAGGCGTCCTATGCAGCAGCATGGCCGAAACCTTGACTGCTTGCGGCGCCAACGTGGCTTTGGTCGTTCGCAACCAGGACAAGGGACAGCAATTGGCAGATCGCTTACCCGGCCCGGGGCAAGCCTTCGTCGCTGTTAGCGACGCTCTCGATCGCAATAGCTTGGATCAGGCCGCTAAAACGATTGTCAGCAAGTTTGGTCAGATTGACGGCCTCATCAACGGAGCGGGGGGTAATCATCCGCAGGCAACTGCGCGTCCCGACCAGTCATTCTTCGATCTGACTCCCGAAGGATTGCGGAGCGTACTTGATTTGAACTGGATGGGAACCGTGTTGCCCTGTCAGTCTTTTGGAAAGCTCATGGCTGGACGTGGCGAAGGGGTGATCTTGAATGTTTCGTCCATGGCAGCGCTGCGGCCGCTCACGCGCGTTGTGGGCTACTCTGCGGCTAAGGCTGGGGTCAGCAATTTTACCACGTGGCTCGCTGTACATATGGCACAGGAATACTCGCCGCGCATTCGCGTGAACGCCATTGCCCCTGGCTTCTTTCTAACTGAGCAGAACCGCGCGATGTTGACAGATGTGTCAACAGGCCAGCTCACTGCCCGGGGTCAAAGCATCGTCAGCCATACACCCATGAAGCGCTTTGGCGAGCCTGAAGAACTGCTAGGAGCGGTCCTATGGCTACTCTCTCCGGCTTCGGCTTTTGTCACTGGAATTGTCGTTCCCGTAGATGGTGGCTTTTCGGCCTTCGCAGGAGTATAAGCTGGAAAAGCTAACCACAGAGACACAGAGGCACGCAGAGCTTTTGTTTCAGCCCCAGATGGCTTTGAGGTGTTGGGTGGCCTTCATGGCCAGGTTCACACCTTGAACTGCACACAAACAGAAGTGATGTTCGAAATTGCTTCAGTTTCTGGGTTCGAAGCGGTTGAAGGGTCCGAGCACCACTCTCTCTCCGTGCCTCTGTGTCTCTGTGGTTTGCTTTCTGGTGGTTGACGACTTCTCTGGCGGAGTTCCCATGTTTGGCAAGGGTTATGAAGATCGTTTCCTGAGCGAGAGCGAAATCATCGAGATTCTGAATGCCGCTTTGGCCAGCGCCAAACTGAACGGGAAACGGGTGCTGATCATCATTCCCGACAGCACGCGCACGGCCCCACTTCCACAGATGTTTCGGCTGTTCTATCAGGTGCTCGGCAAAGACGTGTCCGCACTGGACTACTTGATCGCGTTGGGCACACACAAGCCGATGGACGAGGAATCAATCGATCGGCTCGTGGGAATCACAGCCGCAGAACGCCAAGGAAGATACGCGGGCGTGAACATTTTTAATCACCGCTGGGATTTGCCGGAAACTTTCGTCACCGTCGGCCAGATCACTCCGGGTGAGATCGAGGATTTGACGGGCGGCCTCATGCGTCAAGCCGTGGACGTGAGACTCAACCGGATGGTCTTCGACTACGACCAGATCATCATTTGCGGCCCTACCTTCCCTCACGAGGTCGTCGGCTTTTCTGGAGGCAATAAATATTTCTTCCCAGGGATCGGGGGCGATACCGTAATCAATTTCTCGCATTGGTTGGGCGCCGTCATCACAAGCTACTCAGTGATTGGAACCAAACAGACACCCGTGCGTCGCGTCATCGACCGCGCTGCGTCCATGATTCACCTCCCGAAACTGTGTTTCAGCATGGTGGTAAAGGGCGAGTCGCTGGCTGGGTTATATGCTGGGTCACCGGAGGAAGCTTATGAGGCCGCTGCCGACTTGTCTTCGAAGCTTCACATCGTCTGGGTAAACAAACCTTATCGTCAGGTGCTATCTGTGATGCCCCGGATGTACGACGACATTTGGACCGCAGCTAAGGGCATGTACAAGATGGAGCCCGCCATTGCGGACGACGGTGAGGTCATCATTTACGCTCCCCACATTGACGAAGTGAGTTACACGCACGGCCACTTGTTGGACGAGGTCGGCTATCACGTTCGTGACTATTTCCTTAAGCAGTGGGATCGATTTCAGCACTATCCGGGCGGCGTATTGGCACACAGCACCCATCTGCGCGGCATGGGCGAATACGATCTGCCCACGAAAAAAGAATCGCCGCGCATCAAGGTTACGCTGGCGACGCGCATTCCCAAGGAGCGTTGTGATCGTTTGAGCTTGGGCTACTTGAACCCAGATGAGATTGACCTTGAGGCGTGGAGGGGGAGAGCCGACGAGGAGACGGTGTTGGTTCCAAAAGCAGGTGAAATGCTCTACCGGGTGCGAGCAAACTAAGTACAAACGATAAGATCGACTGAATCGTGCAGAGCCCTTGGGCGCGTCATCCGGCCTGGAACCAATCAATTCTCGACTTCGTCGGTAAGACCCGCCTACGGCGCGATCAGGCTACTGACATCACGCTTGCCGTTTGGCTGGAACTCTTTCGAAAGAAACCACGGAATATACTGGCCCACAGTGAAAACCGAGCCGAAGAGTCCCGGGTCCTCGATCGGCAGAGGTGTTTCGAGAGCTTTCAGGAAAACTGTCCTAGTGTGTTCAAGGAACTGCTCATTGCCCGTTTCCTCAAATAAGGCCGCCAGTCCTGGTGCCAAGACCAGTGTAGACTGCGCAGACCCAATGAATTCCTTCCTCTCTGAGTTCCACACGCTTGGGTTCTGATAGAGCCACTGGGCTGAGCGTTGCATCCGCGGAAGAACCGATCGATCGCCGCTCAACCTTTGATAGTACTGTAACGCGTTCCAGACTGCACCACACTCCCAAGGGGTCTTGCCTAGTCCCTCCTTGAGACTTTCCTGCGACTGCGCGGCAAGTGAGGGGGCCAGTCTGTGCAGTTTCTCGACATCGCCGTCCTGCCAGGCATACAGTATTTCAAGGAGTCCCTTGGACGTCTCGAGCCAGCGCCGGTCACCCGTGGCCTCGTATCCTTTCATGAGAGCGACCGACCTGCTGGCCACCGTCGCCATATTCTGGACTCCGAGACTTCCTTCCTTGCCAGTGCGAATGGCGAGAGAACGGCCGGCATTCAGGAAGCGACGGCTCCCTGTAAAGAGATAAGCGTCCATCAATCCTTCAACACCGTGAGGTTCAGCAAGCTTTGTCTTTGAATCCGATGAAGGCGATCGAATTTGCCCCACTGTTAGTGGTTCGTCGGCAATCAACCCAGCATCAGCGACAGCCGTGAGAGTCTCCTCGGCAAGTTCCAAGGACTCGAGGTCACCTGTCCTGAAAAAGTGCAAGTAGAGGGCACGGGCGAAGTCGCCCGGTGCAGACACGTAGTCCGCGTGCGTGGAATCAATCGCCCTCGCAGCCGGGAATAGATTGGCAAAGCGAAAAACACCATAACCCAAGGGCTCTTTTTTCCCAGCCTCTTCCGGCTTCTCGCGAGCCGCCAGGACAGCGCGACGGCTGGCCACCAGCCAGGCATCCAGTTTAGCTGTCAGGTTCTCAAACTCAGGTTTCAGCATCCCGGCTGAGGACTCCAGCAACCGGCCGAACGCTTGTGTGCGACTGCAATACCAGGCCGGCGGCGCCACGGCATAGACTGGCTTCTGAAACCCCAACATCACGTTCCGCACCTGCCCCGAAGCCAACTGTCGTTTGCCATGAAAGTGAAGCATCATCTCGTGCGTCTTGGCGGTTTGTGCAGGCAACGCTCGGGCAGACTGGCTTGCGGAGAAGAGCTTGACCACCAGCGTTGCGTCGTTGCGAACCTGGAGCGCTTTCGGATGAAGCGATCCAAACCATTTCACAGCGGCAGACAATCCATGCTCCTCATCCGACAAATCCACCCAGCCCACGCGCGCGCTCCTGCCTGGACCACTTCCCTGTACTGCTCCGGAAACGGAATACAAGTCTGTGGAATCCTGCGACAGGGAAGCCTGCGGCGCATTCTCGAAATTCCCCGTATAGTCCTGCGGCTCTCCCCCCAAAATAAACCTCTGCTGAGTCAAATCGAGGTTCAATTTAAAACTCAAACTCAAGTCGTCAATTGGGAACTCAGCGTCACGGCGATTCAGGAGGGTCAGCTCAAGCTTGAAGTACGTCTTTCCGCCAAACGTCGTCAGGCGGGCAATATAGTCCAGTCGTTTTTCCTTCGAATCCGTCAGCGCGAAGCTGCCGGTGATCTTCACCACCGCGCGCAGAGCATTGTGTTCTTCGACCTCGATCCGGTTCTGAGTCCAATGGCTCGTGCGGAAGGCACGACCACCGCTGGTCAGCAGCAGGTCAAAGTTGCCACTGTCGAGAATCTTGGTTTGCTCATTGAAGTTGTATCCCCAGCCTTCGTCAACCCAGACCTCGTCGAGTAATTGGTTGGACTCTCCGCCAATAACGAAGCGGAGCGGACCAGTAATGACTTCGAAAGCCTTTCCCCTTGGGATAAATCCCATGGGAGATGGGAATTCCGGCAACGCGGCAACCTCGCGAAGAACATAGCCAGTCTGACTGTTGGCAGAAACCGTGGCTGCGAAATCACAGTGCACCCACTGGACGCTGCCGTCTTCCCACCAGCGGTTTGCCACAGCAAACAAAGCCGGCACAAACCGCCCTTGCGCATCCAGGATCTGCAGCTTCTCGACGCTCTTCACGGCGCCTTTGGGCAACGGCACACCGGTGCGTATGGGCCATTGATGACGGTCAACACCAGCCATCTCGCGCACGGTCAAAGGCACTTCTACTCCCGCACCGTGGAATGGCGATACCAGCAATAGCAAGACGAACAAGCAGCGAACCAGGTACATTCCCTCTACCTCAAACAAATCAAGTGGAAGCACTGCACAAGCCAAAACTCTTGGCGACCTTCCCACTCAAGCAGGCTACCGATCTCTGCGGTCCAGAGCAATACAAAAAGTCCCTGGAATTCGCGCTACGCAAAACCTCGGTTTCGTATTTCTATCGGCGACGAGCACAGCTCTTGAAGGATCGGCTGGAAGCTATTTTCTCTTGTTCTTACCTATATTTAGATCAGTACACATACTTATGTCCAAGCAAGTTACTGCCGATTAAGCACATGACCACCTCCAAGATACGACCTGATGTTGGCTTGGAGTTCGTGAACCTCGTCAGAACCTGTAATGATTTTCATTGTTACCATTCTTGCCTTGCTCTTGAGCAGCCTCTCCGTTGAGGCGCAAGAGAAACAGGTTCCATGGCGTGTTGTCGATGCTTGGAAACAAACGCAAGGCTTGCCCCAGAACAGCGTCTATCGAATTCTGCAGACACGCGACGGATACATTTGGATTGGCACCAAGGGCGGATTGGCTCGTTTTGATGGTGTGCGCTTCACCGTTTTCGACGACCGCAATCGGAATCAGCTCCGTGACAACGAGATCTATGCGCTGGAGGAGGGAGACGACGGCAGCCTTTGGATTGGAACCTTTGGCGGTGGTGTTAGCCGATTAAAGGATGGGAGATTTACGGTCTTCACAACCCGCGACGGCCTGATTAGCGATTTTGTTACGAACCTACAAAAAGACAAACAAGGTTCGATCTGGATGTCGACCGATTTCGGCGTCAGCCGTTACCGAGACGGTCATTTTACGAATTACACCACGAAGCACGGCCTAGCGAGTAACGGTGTCCGAGCCCTTCACTGCGACGCTGACGGGACGATGTGGATCGGAACTAGTAGGGGCGAGCTCCATACCTTCAAAGACAACAAGCTGACCCGCCCGACATTTTCAGGACCGAGCCCGAGTCTGGGCATCACCTCGCTCTATGCGGACCGGCAGCAAGCACTCTGGGTTGCCACAGGCGACGGGCTGTTCCGGCTGAAAGGCGGAACCATGGTGCGCTATGCCACTGAAAATGGCCTATCCTCCAACCGAACTCTACTGGTGCACGAGGGACCAGGCGAGAATTTATGGGTCGCGACGCAGACGGGACTCGACCTCTACGACAGAGAGAGATCTGCATTCCGGAATGTCGAGATGGTCGCAGGCATCAATGCAATATCCAGCGATCGGGATGGAAATCTATGGATTGGGTACTACAGCGATGGAGTAGCACGTCTTCGGGAAGGGGCGTTCGTTTCATATACAACGAAAGATGGACTGAGTGACGATCAGGTCACCTCGGTTGTACAGGATGGAGCGGGCAACATCTGGATCGGCACCAGCAAAGGACTGGATCATTTCAGAGACGGCAAGTTCACATCTCACCCGCTTCCGAACCTGAAGACCAACCCTCGAGTTAACGCCTTGGCGCTGGATCGCGACGGCAAGTTATGGGCTGGCACCAACGACGCCCTATTTCAGGTGAAGTACGACAGGCAATGTGCCGCTGGAGCCTGCCGGGTTGAGTTCATCCGAATGGCGACTGAACTATTCTCTCATCGGCGTGTTCGAGTCATTTTCGGAGATCAACAAGGAGCCGTTTGGACTGGCACTGACGTGGATGGGCTTGTCAGGTACCAGAACGGTCAGTTCACCACCTTCACCCAGAAAGACGGGCTTGGAAATGACGCCACGCGGGGTCTCTGTCAGGACAAGGATGGTAGTCTTTGGATTGGAACACGCGGCGGCGGGTTGAGCCGCTTCAAGAACGGCCAATTTACCGTTTACACCGAGCGCGATGGTCTCGTCAGCAACAGCGTTCAAGCACTTTATCTGGATCGTGAGAACACTTTGTGGATTGCTACCCGTCAAGGCGTGAACCGCTTCAAGGATGGCAAGTTCTTCACCTATACGGCAAATGATGGACTCTTCTCGAGCTACGTTTACGGGTTCGTAGAGGACGGCATTGGTAATTTATGGATGAGCTGCAGCAAAGGCATCTTCCGTGTCAGCAAACGACAACTGAACGCTTTCGCCGACAGAAAAATCCGTGGGGTCGATTCGACGGTGTATGGCTTGGAGCATGGACTCAGCAGCACCGTGGGCGTCGTCGGTTTTTCTCCAGTTGCTTCCTACTTAACCGTTGATCGGCGCGTCTGGTTTTGTACAGCCAAGGGACTCAGTGTGATTGATCCTTCCCGCGTCATTGCGAACACGCCACCCCCTTCAGTCCATATCGAAGAAGTTCGTATCGACCAGCAAAGTTTTGAGCTGAACCAACCCGTTGAAGCTCCGCCGGGAAGAGGGGATCTCGAAATTCGCTACACTGGCCTGAGCTTCTTTGCACCGACCAAGATTCGATTCAAATACAAACTGGAAGGATACGATCGGGATTGGGTCGACGCTGGAGACCGTCGGGCTGCCTATTACAATAACATTCCGGCCGGTGACTATGTGTTCCGCGCCATCGCAGCCAACAACGATGGAGCCTGGAGTAAACTGGGAGAGAGCTTCACTCTTCAGCTCGCGCCGCATTTTTACCAGACCTACTGGTTCTACGGACTATCGTCCTGTTTGGTGGGCCTGTTGGTCATTTGCGTACACAGACTCAGAATCAGGACGCTCCAGACAAGTGAGCATCGATTGGAACGGCTGATAGAGAATCGGACCGCGGAGTTGCATGAGCAGAAGGCTTTCCTGAGAAGAATCATCGATCTGAATCCCAGCTTCATCTTTGCTAAGGACAGGCAGGGCCGGTTCACGCTGGCCAACCGTGCACTGGCCGATGCCTATGGCACGAACGTGAAGAATCTCATCGGGAAAACGGATGCCGACTTTCACCACGACAAGGAGCAAGCAGAGCAATTCCACCGAGATGATCTGCGGGTGATGGACTCGCAAGCGGAAAAGTTCCTGCCGGAAGAAGAGTTCACAGACAAGCAAGGCAACACGAATTGGCTGCAGGTTGCAAAGATTCCGATTGTTTCCCCAGATGGCAAGGCGTACCAAGTCTTGGGCGTCGCTACAGATGTTACGCTGCAGAAAAAGGCGGCCATCGAGATGCAAAGAGCCAAGGAGGCAGCCGAAGGCGCAACCCGTGCCAAGAGCGCTTTTCTGGCTAATATGAGCCACGAGATCCGCACCCCGATGAACGCTGTGATCGGAATGACAGGGCTGCTTCTCGACACCGAGTTAACCCCTGAACAGCGCGAGTTCGCCGAGACGATTCGTACCGGCGGAGACGCGCTCCTGGCCGTGATTAACGACATTCTGGATTTTTCCAAAATCGAGTCGGGCAAGCTCGACCTGGAAGAACAGCCCTTCAGCCTGGAGCATTGCATTGAAGAAGCTCTGGATTTGCTGACTGGAAAGGCGTCCGAGAAGGGGCTTGACCTGGCCTACATCATTCACGAGCCCGCGCCGCACCGCGTCGTTGGCGACGTTGCGAGGTTGCGCCAGATCCTGGTCAATCTTGTCGGCAACGCAGTGAAGTTCACTGCTCGTGGAGAGGTTGTGGTCAGCGTTCATTCGAACTTGATTTCGGAAGGTCGTTTCGAATTACATTTTGCTGTGCGAGATACAGGCATTGGCATTCCTTCCGACAAGATAGGCCTGCTCTTCCGTTCGTTTAGCCAAGTCGACTCATCCACCGCCAGACACTACGGAGGGACGGGGCTGGGGCTGGCCATCAGCCAACGTCTCAGCGAAATGATGGGCGGTAGAATGTGGGTGGAAAGCGAGCCAGGAAAAGGCTCGACATTCCATTTTACCGTTCGCGCGGAGCGGGCTACGGCCGACCCGGACGAGCCTGCTCGCGGGGAGCATCCGCAGCTCGCCGGCCGCAGTGTCTTGATCGTGGATGACAATGAAACCAACCGGCAGATCTTGACGCTGCAGACGCGCTCCTGGGGAATGAGCCCCCATGCGGTAGCATCAGGGCCCGAGGCTCTCGCATTGCTTCAGCGGGGAGACCTGGTCGACCTGGCTCTGCTGGACATGCACATGCCTGCCATGGACGGATTGACGCTCGCGCACGAGATTCGCCGGAGCCATCAGTCGTTGCCGCTCATGATGCTGTCCTCCGGCTCCAGCCGGCGCGAGCTGACGAACTCCACTGAGCAAGATCTCTTCGCAGCCTACCTGTCCAAGCCGGTAAAACCCTCGCAGCTTTATGACGCTGTGGTTACCGTCCTGGACAAGCAAAAGGGTGAAGAGAAACCAGCCCTGCCGGAATCTGAGATGCACAAAAGCCCTGCGCCATGCGCTTTGCTCAGGGTCTTGCTGGCGGAAGACAACGTCGTCAATCAGCGAGTCGCTCTGCGGCTTCTGGAACGGCTTGGCTATCGAGCAGACTTGGCGGGAAATGGGATTGAGGTTCTCCAAGCGCTCGAACGCCAGTCTTACGACGTGGTGCTCATGGATGTGCAAATGCCTGAGATGGACGGGCTGGAGGCCAGTCGGCAGATCGCCGCGATTTGTCCGCTGGAGAAGAGGCCATGGATCATCGCCATGACGGCCAACGCCATGCAAGGCGACCGGGAAGCCTGCCTCGCTGCCGGTATGAACGACTATCTGAGCAAGCCGGTTCAGCTCGCAGCCCTGCGGAACGTGCTGGAACGGGCGTCGCGGGAAATTCTATCCCACACGGTCGCAAACTAACGATCAAGAAATCTGATACCTGCGATTTCCGCAGCTCAGCATCAAGTAGGCTTTTTGGTTTCTCGCCACTCGTCACTCACCTCTCATTACTTCGGCAAGTGTGGCCTCACGCTCTCGGCTAGCAACTTGTATCCTTGAGGGCTGAAATGAAGTTTGTCCGCGACGAACAGCTCCGGCCTCGGCTTTCCATCTGGCGACAGCGAAATGGAATCTGCCGCGATGTATTTCAAGCCTGGGATCTCACGGGTGTACTCCCGCACCATTCTGTTCAGCGCCTCACCCTTTTCTTTCTCGTCCCACCGCGCGATGCTCGGGTTCAAAGCAATATATGCGATCTGCGCGTCAGGCAACTTCTCATGAACCTTGGCTACAAAAGCCCTGAAATCCGAGAACACGAGTTCAGGCGACTTTCCGGCATGAATATCGTTGCCGCCAGCCCGGAGCAAGATCATTCGGGGCGCGTAAGGAAAGACGATTCGTTCAGCGAAATGGGTCGAGTCAGCAATCTGGGAGCCGCCAAAACCGCGGTTAATCACTTGATGCTGAGGAAAATCCGGGGCCAGGGTCTCCCAACGACGGATGGTCGAGGAACCAATGAACAGTACTCCCCCTTTGGGAGGAGGGCTAGTCCGATCCCTTTGCTCGAAAGCTGCTATTTCCTTCTCCCACTTCTCGAAGCTCTCGGCTGCGGCCTCTCGGGCCAGCACGAAAAAAACTGAGAACACCATCACTCCGAAGGCAGCCTTCAACAGAGCGCGTTGCAGCACCATAGTCCTGGGTCTCCTTTCACAGTTAAACGGTGACGGGTTGCCGGTTGAATCTCAGATTCCAAGTCTATCATCGTCCCGCCATGAAGCGAAAAGGTGCGTCAGTGCCGCAGTGTGCCTCGCAGATCTCCCCAATTGTACGGAGAGGCACCGCGACCTCACGAGTGTCTGCGATCCCCAATTGTCGTGCACGGACTCGTTGACGTATCATGACCTTGGAGGTCGATGCGTGGGTACCAAGAAAAAGAAGTTTGATGTCGTCAAGCACGTAAAGAGCCTGAGCAGGGCCGCCGTGAAGGCACCCAAAGCCCAGGTGGTCCGTTCCAAAAAGAAGGACCTTCTCGACAAGATCGCTGAGAAGGAAGTCCAGGAGCGCGAGTGAGCGGTGAGCCCCATCGAACTTATCGGATTGCGGTGATCGACGACGAAAGCGAGAGTCTTGCTTCGATCTGCCGAGCCCTAAAGAAGGTAGGTTACGATGTTTCCAGCTTTGAAGACGGGTTGGCGGCAGTACAAAACCTTGACGCGTTCCGGGACATCGACTTGGTGGTGACAGACTTGAAGATGCCCCGAGTGGATGGCATCGACTTGCTAAGAAAAGTGCGTGAGGTGAACCAGGAAGCAGGTTTCCTGATTGTGACAGGTCACGGCACAGTGGAAACTGCCGTGGAAGCTTTGAAGGCTGGAGCCGACGATTATATTCTGAAACCGCTCGATCTTTTCGAACTGAGGAACCGTGTTCATCAGATCCTTGAAAGACGTCGGCCTGGCAATGAACTGCGTTTTCTCCGGCGCCAAATAGCTAGCGGCAGCAGCGCGAGCCCCATCATCGGCAAGTCGGCTGCGATTGAGCGCCTGTTAGAGCAGATTGCCACCGTCGCTCCCACCCGTTCGACTGTGTTGCTACTCGGCGAGAGCGGCACGGGAAAAGACCTGGCTGCGCAAACCATCCACGCTCGAAGTCTGCGCAGCCGGGAGAGTTTTCTTCCGCTCAATTGCGCGGCGCTGAGTCCGACCCTGCTTGAAAGCGAACTGTTCGGGCACGAAAAAGGGGCATTCACCGGCGCTCTGGAGCGGCGCCTTGGCAAGTTGGAACTTGCCGATCGCGGAACCTTGTTTTTGGACGAGATCGGCGAGATGCCTCTGGAGATGCAGGTAAAG
>Ga0187893_10012120_pt1 | contig 12318 bp, 9 predicted proteins | sample MA1701074metaG_FD_139574 | JGI IMG/M metagenome (GOLD analysis project Ga0187893, IMG submission 139574) | White microbial mat communities from a basaltic lava cave in the Kipuka Kanohina Cave System on the Island of Hawaii, USA - MA170107-4 metaG ... | reverse complement strand
TTTCGGGGTCGAGGAGCTGCTCGACTCCTTCGTGCGCCATGCGCCGGCGCCCCGGCCGCGAGCGGCCACGACGCGCGTGGTGCAGCCCGCGGAGCCCGCACTGACCGGTTTCGTGTTCAAAATCCAGGCCAACATGGACCCCGGGCACCGCGACCGCATCGCTTTCCTGCGCATCTGTTCGGGTGGCTACCGGCGCGGCATGCGCCTCCACCATGTCCGCCTCGGCAAGGAAGTGCGCATCGCCGATGCACTTACCTTCATGGCGGCCGACCGGCAGCAGGCGCACGAGGCCTGGGCCGGCGACATCATCGGACTGCACAATCACGGCACCATCAACATCGGCGACACTTTCACCGGGGGCGAGCCGCTGACCTTCACCGGCATCCCGAATTTCGCGCCCGAGATCTTCCGGCGCGCGGTGCTCAAAGACCCGCTGCGCATGAAGGCGCTGCAGAAGGGACTCGACCAGCTGTGCGAGGAGGGCGCCACGCAGCTGTTCCGGCCGCTGCGCAACAACGAGCTGATCCTGGGCGCGGTCGGGCCGCTGCAGTTCGAAGTGGTCGCATTCCGGCTGGCGGACGAATACGGCGTCAGCTGCCAGTTCGAGCCGGTCGAAGTCGTGACCGCGCGCTGGGTCGCCGGCACGGATGCGGCGAAGCTCGCGCAGCTGCGCGAGCGCGCGTACGAGAACCTCGCGCTCGACCACGCCGGAGAACTGGTCTACCTCGCGCCCACGCGCGTGAACCTCGGTCTCGCGATCGAGCGTTTCCCCGAGCTCGAGTTCCGCGAGACGCGCGAGCACCTGGCGGCGGCCGCATGAAGTCCGCGCTGCTGCGCCGGCCGGTGGTCGCCTGGGCCCTGTACGACTGGGCGAACTCGGCCTTCGCCACTACCGTGATGGCGGGCTTCTTCCCGGTGTTCTTCAAGTCGTACTGGAGCGGCGGCGTCGAAGCCTCCGTCAGCACCCTCCAGCTCGGGCTTACGCACAGCGCCGGCAGCTTCCTGGTCGCGCTGCTCGCGCCGCTGCTCGGCGCGATGGCGGATCGCGGCGGCGCGCGCCTGCGCATGCTCGCGTTCTTCACCGTGCTGGGCGCCGCGATGACGGCGGCGCTCTACTGGGTGGGGCAGGGCGAGTGGCTGGCGGCGGCGCTGGTCTATTCCCTGGCGGGCCTCGGGTTTGCCGGCGGTGTGACCTTCAGCGACTCGCTGCTGGTGGACGTGGTGGAGCGGCCGGAGTACGACCTGATCTCCGCCTACGGTTTCGCGCTCGGCTACGCCGGCGGCGGGCTGCTGCTGCTGCTGAATGTCGCGATGGTCTCCGACCCGGCGCGCTTCGGCCTCGCCGGCGCGACCGAGGCCGTGCGCATCGCCTTTCCGATGGTGGCCGTGTGGTGGGTGCTGTTCTCGCTGCCGGCGCTCCTGTGGGTGCGCGAGCAGAAGCCGGCGGTGCCGCTCGCGCTGCCGGCGGCCGCGCTGGCGGGCTGGCGCGAGCTCGCCCGCACGATCGGCGAGCTGCGGCGCTACCGCGTGCTGGCCTGGTTCCTGCTCGCCTACTGGCTGTACATCGACGGCGTCAACACGATCATCAAGATGGCGGTGGACTACGGGCTCTCGCTCGGCTTCCCGCAGCAGAGCCTGATCGGCGCGCTCCTGATCACGCAGTTCGTCGCCTTCCCAGCGGCACTCGCCTTCGGGGCGCTGGGCAGTCGCATCGGCGCGCGCAACGGAATCTTCATCGCAATCGCCATCTACGCGATCACCACCGTCGCCGCCTACTGGATGCGCGACGTCACCCACTTTTACCTGCTGGCGGGCGTCATCGGGCTGGTGCAGGGCGGCATCCAGTCGCTGTCGCGGTCGTACTACGCCACCCTGATTCCCGAGGGTAAGCAGGGCGAATTTTTCGGCTTCTACAACATGATGGGAAAATTCGCGGCGGTGCTCGGGCCCCTCGTGGTCGGCGTCACCGCGCTCCTGACCGGGAGCACGCGGGCCGGCATCCTGTCGATCCTGGTGTTGTTCGTGAGCGGGGCGATCCTGCTCGCGCGCGCGCGACCGGCGGGTTCCGGGGGCGGCCCGTGACCTGCCGCGTCGCGGCCCGGAACTGACGGCGCATGGCGGCCGCCGATACTCCCGACGCGACCGCCGGGCGCCGCCCGGTGTGGGCGGAGCTGCGCGACGCAATCCGCGGCACCGGCGCCGACTACACGAAAATCCCGCTCAAGCGCGCGGTGTTCCTGCTCGCCGTGCCGATGGTGCTCGAGCTCGTGCTTGAGTCCACATTTGCCGTGGTCGATATCTTTTTCGTCGGCAAGCTCGGGTCCTCTGCGGTCGCGACGGTCGGGCTGACCGAGACACTGCTGTTCCTGCTCTATGCGATCGGCATCGGACTTGCGATGGCGGTGACCGCCGTCGTCGCGCGGCGCGTCGGCGAAGGCAGGCCCGAACAGGCCGCGGTGTCGGCGGTGCAGGCGATCTGGATCGCGCTGCTGGCGTCCGTGCCATTCTCGGTCGCCGGCATCGTGTTCGCGCAGGACCTCCTGCGCCTGATGGGCGCGGACGCCTGGGCGCTCGGCCAGGGCTACCCGTACATGCAGTGGGCGCTCGGCAGCAACGCGGTGATCCTGCTGCTGTTCACCATCAACGCGGTATTCCGCGGCGCGGGCGATGCTGCGGCGGCGATGCGCGTGCTGTGGTTTGCGAACGGCCTCAACATCGTGTTCGACCCGATCCTGATCTTCGGCTTCGGCCCGGTGCCGGCCATGGGCATCGAGGGCGCGGCGATCGCGTCGACCATCGGCCGCGGTTCCGGCGTGTTGCTGCAGCTGTGCATCCTTTTCCGCGGCGGGCCGCACCTGCGCGTGCTGCGCTCGCAGCTCGTCTGGCACGGGGCGATCTTGCGCAACATCGTCCGCACCTCGCTCGGCGGCATTGGCCAGATGATCGTCGCGATGACCTCGTGGATCTTCCTGATGCGGATCCTCGCGGACATTGGCAGTGCGGCGGTCGCCGGCGCGACCATCGCAGTGCGCATCATGATGTTCACCATGATGCCGGCCTGGGGCATGTCGAATGCGGCCGCGACGCTGGTCGGCCAGAACCTGGGCGCGGGACATCCGGAGCGCGCCGAGGCCTCAGTGTGGCGCATCGGCGCCTACAACATGGTGTTCCTGCTCGGCGTGTCCGTGATCTACTTCGCGCTGCCGAGCGAGTTCATGCGGCTCTTCACCGACGATGCGACAGTGGTTGCGATCGGCGCGGAGTGGCTCAGGATCCTGTCGTACTCGCTCTTCGTTTATGGCTGGTGGATGGTCGCGGTGCAGGCGTTCAACGGCGCCGGCGATACGGCAACGCCGACCTGGATCAACGTCGTATTCTTCTGGCTGATCCAGATTCCGCTGTCGTGGCTGCTGGCGATCGCGCTCGGCTGGCGCCACTCGGGCGTGTTCTGGGGCGTGTTCGTCTCGGAAACGGCGGTCGGGCTCTTCACCCTGTGGCTGTTCTCGCGCGGCACGTGGAAGATGGCGCGGGTGTAGGCAGCGTCGGCTGCTACCAGCCGGCGGGGTCGAGCCGGTAGATGCCCACGAGGGCACAATAGAGCGCGGGCAGCTCGCGGGCGAAGCCTGCCGGCTCCTCGAAGAAAGCCTCGCTCGCGACCGCGAAGAATTCGCCACGGTCCTCCGCGGCGTAGGGATCGAGGAAGGTGCGCGTGCCGGACTCCGCCTGCGCGCGCAACTGCTCCAGTTCCGCATCGAGGAGATTGAACCAGCGCCGCCGTTCCTGCTCGCCGGCGATCCAGGGCGCGCCGCCTGATTCGTGGTCGAGGTAATGCGCGAACTCGTGGATCACCACGTTGTAGGCCTCGCCCGGCGCGCCGCGGCTGTCCACGTCCTCCCAGGACAGGATCACGCGACTGACGTCCCAGGACTCGCCAGCGAGCACGCGCGACTCCGCGGTCACGACGCCATGCTCGTCTTCCCATTCCCCGGGCACGAGGAACTGCGAGGGATACACGAGCACCGAGCGCAGGCGGTCGTAGACATGGCCGTCGCGGCCGAGCACCAGCAGACAGGCCTGGGCCGCGATCGCGACGCGTATCTCCGCAGTGACCGCAAGTCCGCCACAGCCGACGAACCCCTTCTCGCCGAGGAACACCGCAGTCAGGCGCTCGAGGCGCGCCCGCAAGTCCGGCGGCAGGCCGCGCAGCCAGCCCAGCCAATTGGCGAAGGCGCGCTGCTCGCGCGGCGCGAGCGGCCGCGCGGCGAATGCTCGACGGCGCCGTGCGGCGAGCATCGGTACGGCCAGGAGCCAGGCGAGGATCGCGATGCCGGCGGCGAGGGCAATCGCCCAGCCCGCGCTCACGGCCGGAACTGCGCGACCAGCCGGCGCAGCTGGCGCAGACCGTCCGGCGCTGGCGCGGGCAGATAGCGCAGCCGGAGGTAGAGCCCGGTGATCTGGTCCGCGGCGGGCCCGAGGTCCGGGCGCAGGCGGGCGACGCGGGAGGCGTAGGCGCTCGGCGGCTCGCCGGTCTCGGGCGGCAAGCCCCTGTGCGCCAACCTTGTCGAGAATCGCCGGTAGCTCGCGGCGACCGGGTCCGGACTGCGCGGGCGGAATTCCCAGGCGAGCCAGGCAAAGAGCAGCAGCATGGCGACCACCAGCCCGGCGCCGAGTGCGATCGCGAAGTCCTGCCAGTCGGCATCGCCGAATCCGAGATTGGCGAGCAGCGCCTCCTGGCGCATTCGGTCGAACTGCACGACCCAGTCGTTCCAGCGTTCGTTCATGTTGTCCCAGATCATCCCGGCCTGCCACCAGAGCTCGGACTGACGGCGCAGCGCGCCCGGCAGCAGCCCCTCCTCGCCGAGCGCGGCATCGATCCCGCGCTCGATGCGTTCGGGCGCGACCGCGGCCGTGGGATCGACCCTGGTCCAGCCGGAATCCGGCAGCCACACCTCCGACCAGGCATGCGCGTGGGACTGACGCACGATCAGGTAGCCGCCGATCGGGTTCCAGTCGCCGCCCTGGTAACCGCCGACCACGCGCGCCGGGATGCCGGCGGCGCGCATCATCATGGTGAAGGCCGAGGCATAGTGGCCGCAGAACCCGCGGCGCGTGTTGAACAGGAAGTCGTCCACCGAGTCGCGCTCGAGTCCGGGCGGCGCCAGCGTGTACCAGAAATCCTGCGCGCGGAACATTTCCAGCACGGCGCGCAGATACGCGCCGTCGTCCGCGCTCGCCGCGCGCATGCGCCGCGCCAGCTCGAGCGTGCGCGGATTGCGGGTGCTCGGGAGATGCAGGTTGTGGTTGCGCAGCGCGTCCGCCAGCTCGGTACCCGCCGCGTAGCGTGGGTATGAACGCGCCTGGTACTGGATCACGGCGTGGATCGGACTGCGCGTGCGCAGGCCGTAGTCCCAGCTCTGCTGCACCTGGCCGAGCGTCCAGGACTCCACCATGTCGAGGGCGAACAGCATCCGTTGGCCGGTCGGCTCGAGCGTCACCGTGTAATCTGCCGGCGCGTCCTGGTACTGCACCGGCGGCAGGAAGAATGCCTGTGCGCCGGCGCGTGACCAGGTATAGCCGTCGAATTCCGACATGACCGTGCCGCGCCAGTAGCGCTGCCGCGGCGGCGGGAGCGCGCCCGCGAAGCGCACGCGAAACGCGACGACGTCGTTGAGCGTCAGTTCCGAGATGTCACCCGGCGACATCTCTTCGGTGAGGCCGCTGAGCGCGCGCTCGGCCGAGGGCGCGCCCCAGAAGCTGCCCGCCAGGCGCGGGAAGAACAGGAACAGCACGAGGGCGACCGGGGCGGCCTTCAGGAGCATCGCACCGGTGGTGCGAAAGGGCGCGAGCGGCGGGCCGCCGCTGCCCTGGCGCGCGACCGGCAGCAGCGCCGCCGCGAGCAGCCAGACGGTCGGCAGCACCCAGGCGACCGTCAGCATGCCCTGCGCATAGAGAAAGGCGGCAAGGCACAGGAACCAGCCGATGAAGATCAGCACGACGTGATCGCGCGGGCTTCGGGTCTCGAGCAGCTTGAGCGCCGACATCAGCGCCAGCAGGGCCGTGCCACCGTCGAGCCCGGTGATGGTGGCGTAAGTTGCGATGACCGCGGCGGTCACGCCGAGCGCGATCAGTGCGCGCGTCCAGGCAGATGGCAGCCGCCAGCCGCGCAGCTCCGCAAGCAGGCGCCAGGCACCGATCGCGAGCACGAAGGCCGCGACCCAGGGCTGCAGATGCAGGAGATGCGGGCCGAGCGCGGCCCCGAGTCCGCCCATCGTCCAGCCGAGCCGGCGCAGGCGGTCGCGGCGATCAGACATGCACGATCTCCGGCGTCTGGAAGGTCGCGAGCGCGGCCAGGCAACGGCGGCGCTGGGCTTCGCCGGGCTCTGGCGGAATCTCGATGCCGGGCAACCGCAGACCGAAGGTTTCGCCGCGCGCATGTGAATCCACGATCCAGCGCGTCAGCACCGACAACCGCGCCTCGAGATCCGCGCCCGGTGCGTCCGCGAGGTCGAACACCGGCAGCGGCTCGGCCGCACCGCTGAACTCCTTCACGAGAAGCTCGCCGGCTCTTGCGTAGGCCTTCCACGCGATGTGCCGCGGCGGGTCGCCGGGGTGGTAGTCCTTGAGTCCGGCGAAGTCATCCTCGCCGCGCCTGACGGCACCGCCGCCGGCTTCGCCCGGCGCGGGCGGCGGCGGCGGCGCATCGGCCGCGGGCGTGGGATAGACCAGGCAGCGCAGCCCCGGATGCAGCACGGCCCATGCGCGGAACAGGCCGTAGGGAAAGCGCGTCGCGATCTCCACGCGGTCGAGCAGGACCCAGCCGCGGCGGCGCGTCGGCACCGCGAGGCGCAGCGTCGCGTTGCCGGCCGCGTCCACGGTCACGGGCGGCGCAGCGGCCGCATTCGCGCTCGCCTCGAGGTCGCGGCGCGGCATCCCGCCGGGATTCGTGAGCGCCAGCCGAAAGGCTGCGTCCTGACCCGCGAACGGCGGGTCAGTGCCCGCCTCGCGCACGACCAGCGTCTCGAGGTTGCGGTGGCAGGCCTGCATCGCGACCACGGCGAGCGCGGCGAGCAGGAAGCTGAGGCCGAGACCGAGATTGTTCGCATAGTTGAGCGATCCCATCACCATCGCGAACAACATGAGCCCGAAGGCCATGCCGAGCCCGGTGGGCAGGATGTAGATGCGTCCGCGCCGCAGGGTCACCGGGCCGCGGTCGGGGCCCTGGCGGCGCCGGATCCATTCGCGCATGCGCCGCCGGATGAAGCCGAGCATGACAACCGCCTACGGAATCGGCACCGACTTCAGGAGCGCAGCCGCGACTTCGCCCGGGCCGCGAGGATCGGCGGCGTCCTTCGGGCGCAGGCGGTGGCCGACCACCGCGGGCAGCACCGTCTGCAGGTCCTCGGGCAATACGCCCGCGCGCGCGTGCAGGAATGCCCAGGCCTGTGCCGCGCGCAGGAGCGCGATCACCGCGCGCGGCGACAGGCCGGCCTGGTGCCGGCCGCCGTCGCGGCTGGCGCGCGCGATCGCCTGCACGTAGTCGAGCAGCGCGTCGCTGGCATGAACTTCGGTGACGTGCTTCTGCAGTGCGGGGATCAGCGCGGGATCGACCACGGCCGGCAGGTCCACGAGCAGGTCGCGCCGGTCGCGCCCGCGCAGCAGCTGGCGCTCGTGGCTGGCGGCGGGGTAGCCGAGCTCGATGCGCATCAGGAATCGGTCGATCTGCGATTCCGGGAGCGGAAAGGTGCCGATCTGGAACAGTGGGTTCTGGGTCGCCACGATAAAGAACGGCTCGGGCAGCGGATGAGTCTCACCATCCACCGTGACTTGGCGCTCTTCCATCGCCTCGAGCAGCGCGCTCTGCGCCTTCGGCGTCGCGCGATTGACCTCGTCGGCCATCACCAGCTGCGCGAACACCGGTCCGCGGTGGAACAGGAAGCGGCCGCTCGCGCGGTCGTAGACCGAGATGCCGATGACGTCCGCAGGCAGCAGGTCGCTGGTGAACTGGATGCGCTGGTAAGAAAGGCCGAGCACGCGCGCGAGCGCATGAGCGAGGGTGGTCTTGCCCACGCCCGGGATGTCCTCGATCAGCAGATGCCCGCGCGCGAGCAGGCAGCAGAGCGCGAGCCGGATCTCGCGGTCCTTGCCGAGGATCACCTGGTTGAGGCTGGCGAGCGCGGCGGCCAGTTGCTCGCGCTCTCGGTCCGGGGCCGGGGACAGGGCTTTCATCGCAGGGAGGCTACCCGCTCATACTGCTCCGCAAGTTGCGCCAGTTCACGCTTGAACTCAAGGACGCGGGCCTGTTCCTGCGCCACCACCTCCGCCGGGGCGTTCTGCACGAAGCTCCGGTTGGCGAGCTTGCCCTCGGCCCGCGCCAGGTCCTGCCCGACCTTGCTCCGACGCCGGTCAAGCCGCGCGAGTTCCGCATCGACATCGATGAGCCCGGCCATCGGGACGTGGATGGTCATGCCGCCGACCAGCGCCGTGGCCGACTGCGGCGCGGCCTCGCGCGGGGCCAGATGACGTATCTGCGCCACGCCGGCCAGCCGGCGGATGGCGGCGGCGCCGCCCTCGAGCTGGGCGCGATCGGTCGCGGATGCGTTCTCGAGGAACACGGTGAGCGCGACCGACGGCGCGATGTCGAACTCGCCGCGGATGCGGCGCACGCCGAGCACGAATTCCATGACGCGGCGCGTCGCCTCCTCAGCCCCGGAGTCGGTCTCCGCCGCATCGGTCGCGGGGTAGGGCTGGCGCATGATCGAATCGCCCGTGCGCCCGGCGCGCGGCGCGACGCGCTGCCAGACTTCCTCCGTGATGAACGGCATCAGCGGGTGCAGGAGACGCAGCAGCGCCTCCAGGGTCTCGAGCAGCGTGCGGCGCGTGCCGCGGCGCTCCTCGGCGGCACCGTCGCCGGCCTGCAGCACGGTCTTGCTGAACTCCAGGTACCAGTCGCAGAACTCGTACCAGGTGAACTCGTAGGCGGCCTGCGCCGCGAGGTCGAAGCGGTAATCCGCGAAGCCCGCGCGCACCGCGGCGATCGCGGCCTGCAGGCGCGAGCGGATCCAGCGGTCGTAGACCGACAGCCGCTCCGCACCGGGACTGTCCTCGCTTTCGGTGGACAGCAGCACGAATCGCGCGGCATTCCAGAGCTTGTTGCAGAAATTGCGGTAGCCCTCGACGCGCCCGAGGTCGAAGCGCAGGTCGCGCGACTGGGTCGCCAGCGAGGCGAAGGTGAAGCGCAGCGCATCGGTGCCATAAGCCGGGATGCCCGCGGGGAACTGGCGGCGCGTCGCGCGCTCGATCGCGGGCGCGAGCTGCGGTTGCATCAGCCCGCTGGTGCGCTTCGCGACCAGCTCCTCGAGACCGATGCCATCCACGATGTCGAGCGGGTCAATCACGTTGCCCTTCGACTTCGACATCTTCTGGCCTTCGTGATCGCGGATCAGCCCGTGCACGTAGACCTCGCGGAACGGCGCCTGGCCCGTGAAGTGCAGGCCGAACATGATCATGCGCGCCACCCAGAAGAAGATGATGTCGAAGCCGGTCACAAGCACCGACGTCGGATAGAACGTGGCGAGCTCGGGTGTCCGGTCCGGCCAGCCCAGGGTCGAAAACGGCCACAGCGCCGAGCTGAACCAGGTATCGAGGACGTCCTCGTCCTGCGCGAGTGCGACCTCGGCGGCGATCCCGTGCCGGCGCCGGATCTCCGCTTCGCTCCGGCCGACGTAGACTGCGCCGTCGGGGCCGTACCAGGCCGGGATGCGATGCCCCCACCAGAGCTGGCGGCTGATGCACCAGTCCTTGATGTTGCGCATCCACTCGAAGTAGGTGCGGTCCCAGTTGGCCGGCACGAAGCGGATGTCACCGTCCTCGACCGCGCGGATCGCGCGCCCGGCCAGCGGCGCGATGCGCACGTACCACTGGTCGGTGAGCCAGGGCTCGAGGGCCGCGCCGCTGCGGTCGCCGCGCGGCACGGTGTGACGGTGCGGCTCGACTTTTTCGAGCAGGCCGGCGGCCTCGAGTTCCGCGACGATCCGGCGGCGTGCCTCGAACCGGTCGAGTCCGTGGTAGCGCGCCGGCGCGCCGTCGCCGATCCTGGCGTCGGCGGTCAGCACGTTGATCATCGGCAGGCCGTGGCGCCGGCCCACCTCGTAGTCGTTGAAATCGTGCGCCGGCGTCACCTTCACGCAACCCGAGCCGAAGGCCGGGTCCACGAATTCGTCCGCGATCATCGGGATCACGCGCTCGGTGAGCGGCAGCCGCAGCCGGCGGCCCGCGGATCCGCGATGACGGTCGTCCTCCGGGTGGAAAGCGACGGCGGTGTCGCCGAGCAGCGTTTCCGGCCGGGTCGTCGCGACCGTGACGTGGCCGCCGCCGTCGGCAAACGGGTAGCGGATGTGCCAGAGGTGGCCGTCCTCCTCCTGCGCCTGCACCTCGAGGTCGGACAGCGCGGTCTTCAGCACCGGGTCCCAGTTGACCAGGCGCTTGCCGCGGTAGATCAGGCCCTCGTCGTGCAGGCGCACGAAGGCCTCGAGCACCGCGCGCGACATGCCGGGATCCATCGTAAAACGGTCGCGGTTCCAGTCCACGGACGCGCCGAGCCTGCGCATCTGGCGCGCGATGATGCCGCCGGACTGATCCTTCCACTGCCACACGCGCGCCGTGAAAGGCTCGCGCCCGAGCTCGCGGCGGCTCAGGCCTTCGGCGGCCAGCTGCCGCTCGACCACCATCTGCGTGGCGATCCCGGCGTGATCGATGCCGGGCTGCCACAGGGTGCGATCGCCCGACATCCGATGGAAGCGCGTCAGCGCGTCCATGATCGTGTCCTGGAATGCGTGGCCCATGTGCAGCGTGCCGGTGACGTTCGGCGGCGGGATGACGATGCAATAGGGCGGACCCTCGCCGGCCGGCGCAAACAGGCCGGCCTGCTCCCAGGCCCGGTAGACGCGTTCCTCGATGTCGTGCGGGGAGTAGGTCTTGTCCATGCAGCCGCGCGCGTGCAACCTGCGCAGAGCTACCCTAGTCCTCGCCGGAGGCGAGGTGCTCGCGCAGCGCCGCGGCGACGAGCTCGGGCAGCGCAGCGCGCAGCCGGTCGATGACGCGCTCGAACATCACCGCCTCGATGTCGCGCGCCGCCGCATGCAGGAGCTCGTCGGTCAGGTTCATCGTGCGGCTCACGAGCGTCGCCTGCAGCGCCGCAATGTCCTCGGGCGACAGCAGCTCGCCCGCATCCGGCAGGGCCGGCGCCGCGGGCTCCACCTTCGCAAAGCCGGCGGTCGCGCGCAGCTCGACCACGTCGGTCAGGATCGGCAGGTCACGGGCACGGCTCACGATTCATTCCCCATTTCGTGCGTCTGCGGCGAGCAGCCGCGTTCACGGTAGCCGCGGAAGCGCTCGCGACCGAGGCGACGCCGGCCTTCGTCCGCGTCGACGACCTCGGCGATGCGCTCCCAGCGCTCGATCCCGCCGGGCAGTGCGCCCGCGAGGTTGACGATCAGGTCGCCGTCGGCGGGATCGGCGTCGTCGCCGTCCGCCAGCAGGACCGGCGGCGGCGCCTCGCCCGGCGAGTCCTCCGTGGCGCCCAGCCGGTGGTGCGGCACGAAGCTGCGATCGGAAAAGGTCCACAGCAGCTCGTCGAAAGCCTCCAGGTCCCCGCCCGGATCGAATTGCACGCGCACGCGGTGACGCTTCAGCCAGGCCTTCTCGACCAGGCGGCAGGCAAAGCGCAGCCGGGCGCCGGGCTCGCTGCTCGTGAGCACGTAGAAATCCACACGCGGGGCGGCCACGGGCTCAGGCCTCGTGCAGCAGCCAGTCCACGAGGAGCGGCACGGGGCGGCCGGTGCTGCCCTTCTGGCTGCCGGTCAGGTAAGCGGTGCCGGCGATGTCGAGATGCGCCCAGCGCAACCCTTCGGTGAACTTCCACAGGAAGCAGGCGGCGGTAATCGCGCCGCCTTCGCGGCCCGCGACGTTGGCCAGGTCGGCGAAATTGCTCTTGAGGAGCTCCGCATACTCCTCCGCGACCGGCATGCGCCAGGCGCGGTCGTCGGCGCGTTCCCCGGCAGCCGCGAGCTCCGCCGCCAGCGCGTCATCCGGCGTGAACAGGCCGCAGTAATGACCGCCGAGAGCGACCACGCAGGCGCCGGTGAGCGTGGCGACGTCCACCACGACGCGCGGCTTGAAGCGCCGCGCAAACTGCAGGCCGTCGCACAGGATCAGGCGGCCTTCGGCATCCGTATTGAGCACCTCGATGGTCTTGCCGGACATCGACTGGACGATGTCGCCCGGCTTGGTGGCGTGTCCGCTCGGCATGTTCTCGCAGGT
>Ga0187893_10012119_pt1 | contig 12319 bp, 9 predicted proteins | sample MA1701074metaG_FD_139574 | JGI IMG/M metagenome (GOLD analysis project Ga0187893, IMG submission 139574) | White microbial mat communities from a basaltic lava cave in the Kipuka Kanohina Cave System on the Island of Hawaii, USA - MA170107-4 metaG ... | reverse complement strand
TTCCTTCCCGGGTCAGAAAAGCGGGAATGATGGTGTGGAAAGGTCGCTTTCCACCGCCGATTTCATTGGAATGGCCGGACTGGAGAGTAAAGCACGCGCCGCGATTCTGCATGCTGATGCCCGTTCCTGGAACGACGACACCTGAACCGAAACCCATGTAGTTGGATTGAATGTAGGAAATCATCATCCCCCCCGCATCTGCGGCGGTGAGATAAACGGTGTCGGATCCCGCGATTGACCCCGGGCCAAAATCGCTTGCCCGCCGGGGATTGATCAGGTGGGCACGTTGACGAAGGTAGTCCGCGTTCAACAGCTCGCTGGATTTCACCTTCATCGTTAAGGGATCGGAAACGTAGCGATAAACATCCGCGAACGCCAGCTTCATCGCCTCGATTTGCAAATGAAGGCTGTCGACCGAGTCCATCGGATGATCGGCAAGGTTCCAATCGCGCAGGATGCCCAGCGCCATCAGCGCCGCGATCCCTTGCCCGTTCGGGGGAATTTCGTGCAGGTGATGGCCTCGATAGGCAATATCGATCGGTTCCACCCAATCCGCCCGATGCGCCCCGAGATCGTCCAGGGTCATCGCGCCCCCTTGAGATGTGCTGGCGGCAACAATTTTCTCGGCAAGATCTCCGCGATAAAAGGCTTCGCCCTTGGATTGCGCGATACGGCTCAGCGTTTTTCCCTGATCCGGAAAACGGAACAACTCGCCTGCGCCTGGTGCGCGTCCGCCGGGCATGAAGGACTCGCGGAAAGTCGGTTGATTGCGAAGCCTTTCGATCGCATCCGCCCATTGCTGCGCGACAACGGGAGAGACGAGGTAACCACGTTCGGCGTATTCGATCGCCGGCTCGAACAGATCGCCGAACGGCAAACGCCCGAAACGTTGTGAGAGGGCAACCCAGCCTGACACGGCGCCAGGCACGGTAACCGTCTCCCATCCTTCGGTCGGCATCTGGTTGTGCCTGGCAAACCGTGCAGAGGACCACCCGGCAGGGGCGCGGCCCGAGGCGTTCAGCCCATGTAGTTTGCCTTCGGCCCATACCAGCGCGAACGCGTCGCTGCCGATGCCGTTCATAGTGGGCTCCACCACGGTGAGGGTGACGGCGGTGGCAATGGCGGCGTCAACGGCGTTGCCGCCTTTGAGCAGCATGCGCAACCCCGCCTGCGCTGCCAGGGGTTGTGAAGTCGCGACGATATTCCTCGCAAGGAGCGGACTGCGTTGCGAACGATAGGGCAGATCCCAACTGAATTTCATGGACTCGAGACTCCTGAAATGCGCTGACCGAACCGGGATTATAGTGTCGCGACCGCCGGAACCAGAAAAAGCAGAATCGCGTGCGCGCCCGGGTCGACTGGAACTAGAATCGCACTGTTGATCGATGGCATGATTCGCGGGACGTGCGCGCCGAAGCAGCCGTCTACAAAACAACATCTCAGGGGGACCCAATGAAGCGTAGATCCTTTCTCACGAAAGCGGCGCTGGGTGTTGCCGCTGGTACCGTGGCGGCTCCGGCCATTGCCCAGTCGCAGCCGAACGTTCAATGGCGGATGGCGGCGAGCTGGCCCAAGAGTCTCGACACCCTGTTCGGTGGCGCGGATTTGATCGCCAACCGCGTCGCCGAGATGACCGGAGGCAAGTTTCAGATTCGCACTTTTGCGGCGGGCGAAATCGTGCCGGCCCTGCAGGTGCTCGATGCCGTCCAGGCGGGCACAGTGGAGATGGGCCATACCGCGACGTACTACTATTTTGGAAAGGATCCTGCGTTCGCGCTTGCGACCTCCGTGCCGTTCGGCCCGAACCAACGCCAAAGCTATGCGTGGTGGCACTTCGGCGGCGGTGCCGAAGCAATGGCGCCGCTGTTCAAGGAGTACGGTTGCATTGCACTGCTTGCCGGCAGCACGGGATGCCAGATGGGCGGCTGGTTCCGCAAGGAAATAAAGTCGGTCGCGGACCTGAGGGGGTTGAAGTTCCGCATCGGCGGAATGGCCGGCCTTGCGCTCGCGAAGCTGGGCGTCGTGCCTCAGATGATCGCCGGGCCGGACATCTACCCCGCGCTGGAGAAAGGCACTATCGACGCCGCCGAGTGGGTCGGTCCCTACGACGACGAGAAACTGGGATTCAACAAAGTAGCCGGGTATTACTACTACCCCGGGTGGTGGGAAGGAGGCACGATGAGTATGGCGCTCGTCAACGAACAGAAGTGGAACGAATTACCCAAGGCTTACCAGGCTGCGCTGAGGGCAGCCTGCGGGGAGGCAAGCGTCTGGATGCCCGCCAAGTACGACACGGAGAATCCTCAGGCATTGCGCCGGCTGGTCGGCAGCGGCACCAGGTTGCGCCCCTTCCCGAAATCCGTGTTGGAGGCGTGCGAGAAAGCCTCATACGAACTCTACGGCGAACTCAGTGAAAAAAGCGCGCACTGGAAGCGGATCTATCCGGGCTGGAAAAAATTCCGCGACGAGCAGTTTCTGTGGTTCCGTGTTGCCGAGTCCACCTACGACAACTACGCGTTCTACTCGAAGATCGGGGCCGGCAAATAGCCTTGGTTACCTATCGGTTTCCGGATCGCTGCCTGCGGGCGCGCCGAAATCGGGGATGTCGGCCTCGCGGGCCCTCTGCTCGCGCTCGAAGTTCGGCGAAGTGATCTCGATCTGCATTCGTGAAGGGTCGAACGTGGCCTTGTCCAGATTGCCGGTCACCAGTTGCGGGAATGCAATGACGATTCCGACCATGATGACCTGGATCACCACGAAGGGTACCGCACCCCAGTAGATCTGCCCGGTCGTGACCGGAGCGATGGTCTTGCCAGTGATCTTGTCCAGGTACGCCTTCGCGGGTGCGACGCTGCGCAGGTAGAAAAGCGCGAAACCGAACGGCGGATGCAGGAACGAAGTCTGCATATTGACTGCGAGTAACACGCCGAACCAGATCAGGTCGATCCCCAGCTTGTCGGCAACCGGTCCGAGCAGCGGCACGATGATGAACGCCAGCTCGAAGAAGTCGAGGAAGAACGCGAGCACAAAGGTCAACAGGTTGACGACGATCAGGAACCCGATCTGGCCGCCCGGCAGTCCGGTGAGAAGATGCTCGACCCACAAGTCACCGTTGACGGCTCGAAACGTAAGGCTGAAAACGGTCGACCCGACCAGTATGAACAAGACGAATGTAGACAGCTTCGCCGTCGTGTTCATTGCCTGCCTCAGGAGCGACCAGGTCAGGCGCCGGTTGATCAGCGCGAGGAAAAGCGCGCCCGTGGCGCCCATGGCCCCGCCTTCGGTCGGTGTTGCGACACCGAGAAAAATCGTGCCCAGTACCAGGAATATCAATGCCAGCGGCGGGATCAATACGAAGATCACGCGCCGAAGAAACTTGAAACCGCGCAGTGTCCGTGCCTCCGGCGGAAGCGCTGGCGCCGACCCCGGGAAGACCAACGACTTGCCAAACACATACAGAAAATACATGCCCGCCAGCATCAGTCCCGGCAATATCGCGCCCCTGTACATGTCGCCGACCGAGCGGCCGAGCTGGTCAGCGAGCACGATCAGCACGAGCGACGGCGGGATGATCTGCGCCAGCGTTCCCGACGCGGCAATCGCGCCGCTCGCCAGGCGCCGGTCGTAGCCGTATCGCAGCATGATCGGAAGCGAGATCAGGCCCATCGAGATCACCGAGGCTGCGACCACGCCGGTGGTGGCAGCGAGCAGTGCGCCAACGAAGACCGCGGCGTAGGCCAAACCGCCGCGCACGGGTCCGAACAGCTGGCCGACGGTGTCGAGCAAGTCCTCCGCCATGCCGCTGCGTTCGAGAATCAGGCCCATGAACGTGAAAAACGGCACCGCGAGCAGGGTGTCGTTGGCCATGATTCCGAAAATGCGCTCGGGCAGCGCCTGGAACAGCACCGGGTGCAACAGGCCGAGATGCACGCCGAGCAGGCCGAATGAAAGGCCAATCGCACCGAGCGCGAACGCCACCGGGTAGCCAAGCAACAAAAATACGACCAGCGCACAAAACATCAGCGGCGCCAGGTTCGCGATGACGAACGCGTTCACAGCGCTGCGTCCTCGCGCGCGATACGGTGCCGCACAACGGGATGAGCCTGCTTGTCCGCCGGATCCGGGATCAGTCCTCTCAGGAAGGCGACCCGTTTAATCAGCTCGGAGAGGCCTTGCAGGCTGAGGAGGCAAAATCCCAACGGGACCAGCAAGCGCACAGGCCAGCGGATCAAGCCGCCGGCATTGCTGGATATCTCCTGGCTGATCCAGGCATTCATGAACGCCGGCCAGGACAGCCACATGATGAAAATCGACAAGGGGAGCAGGAAGAATACGGTGCCGAAAATATCGATCCACACCTGGGCGCGACGGGACAGCAGGGAAGAAACCACGTCGATGCGGATGTGCTCGTCGTTCAGCAGCGTGTACCCGGCGCATAGCAGAAATACCGCCGAAAACAGATACCACTGCAGCTCGAGCCAGGCATTCGAGCTCAGGTTGAACAGATAGCGGAGGACGGCATTGGTAGCGCTCACTAATACCATGATCAACACCAGCCAGATCAGCGCTTGTCCGATCCGTCTGTTCAGCGCGTCGATGGCGCGTGAGATCTTTAACAGGGTATGCATGGTCGGCCCCGGTTTTGTGTTTGGCGCGGGCGAAGCCGCCGCCGGGCGGCCCGCATCAAGGCGGCGCGCCGTGGATTCTCGCCGATCGCACGCCCGTGTGCAAAGTCTGGTGGGGCTCCCGCCGGGACCTGGGCGGGATTATGATGTGGGCCCCGACAATAACCGGTTCCTACGCTCCCATGTTCGAAACTACCATCGCGGGCAGCCTGCCCAAACCGTCCTGGCTGGCCGAGCCTGGGAAACTGTGGCCCCAGTGGAAGCTCGAAGGTGAGGCGCTCGAAGAGGCCAAGCGCGATGCGACATTGGTCTGGATAAAGGCGCAGGAAGACGCCGGGATCGATGTCGTCGGCGACGGAGAGCAGTCGCGGCAACACTTCGTGCACGGCTTCCTCGAGGCTGTGGAAGGCCTCGATTTCCAGCACAAGGTGAAAATGGGCATTCGCGACAACCGCTACGAGGCGATGGTGCCCGTTGTGGTCGGTGCGGTGCGCTTGCGCGGCCGCGTACACGCGACGGAAGCGCAGGTTGCGAGAGAGCACACCACCAGAAAGCTCAAGATCACCATGCCCGGACCCATGACCATGGTCGACACCGTCTCTGATTCGCACTACCGAGACAAAGCGAAGCTGGCGATGGCGCTGGCCGAACTTCTCAATCGGGAGGCGCGTGCGCTAGAAGCGCAGGGAGTGAACGTGATCCAGTTCGACGAGCCGGCTTTTAACGTCTACATGGACGACGTGAAGCGCTGGGGCATCGAAGCGCTGCACCGCGCCATCCAGGGCCTGAAGTGCAAAACCGCCGTTCACATCTGCTACGGCTACGGCATCCAGGCGAACATAGACTGGAAGAAGTCGCTCGGCAGCCAGTGGCGGCAGTACGAGGAGATTTTTCCGGCGCTGGCGAAGAGCCGGCTCGACCAGGTCTCCGTCGAGTGCATGCATTCGCACGTGCCGATGAGCTTGTTGAAACTGCTCGGCGGCAAAGAGGTGCTGGTCGGCGTAATCGACGTAGCCACTGAACGGACTGAGACGCCGGAGGAAATCGCCGGTTTGCTTGCAGAGGCGACCAAGTACGTGCCCAGCGCCAATATCCTCGCCTGCACCAACTGCGGCATGGCGCCGATGAAACGCGACATCGCGGTCGCGAAGCTTCAGGCGCTCAGTGCCGGGGCCGCGCTGGCACGCGAGCGCTTGGCTTGAACGAGTCGGTGCACTGGACAAGCACTTACCGCAGAGGACACGGAGGACGCGGACGAAAACCAATTGGGAGCCAATAGCAGGTTCGGTGCCGAAATGACCTCCGATGGCAGGTATTTCACTCTCGAAGGTTTCTTTCTGTTCTTGACTTTACTCCACGTCCTCCGTGTCCTCTGCGGTGAGCGCTTGTTCCTTTGCCCGATCTACCGGCCGCCGTCCGCATGTTACCCATGCGTCTTGCGGCTATCCTCCGGCGCGCCGGCGCGTTCGTTCATCCCGTAGTCGCGCATCACCGAGGCCACTCGCAGCCGGTAGTCGGCGAAAACGCTGTCGCGCCCTCTGGCCTGCGCCATGCGATGGCGCTCGAGATTGCGCCATCTGCGAATCGCCTCTTCGTCACGCCAGAACGACAGCGAAAGATACTTGCCCCGGGTCGTCAGGCTTTCGAAGCGCTCGACCGACACGAATCCGTCGATCTTCTCAAGATCGGCCTTGAGCGTAGCGGCGAGTTCGAAATACTCTTTGGCATGGCCTTCGGCCGGCCAGACTTCAAAAATCACCGCGATCATGAGCGCGTTCTCCTGTATCAATTCGCGGGTCCGAAGAATCTGAGTGCGGCACAGCGATCATGGACGTGTTTCCGGCGCCGGCAATCCGGTCGTAGATGCGGATCGAACCGCGCCCGTCTTGCGCAGTTATTGAGATTCCGGCGGAACGTAGATTGCGAGCCCGCGCCCGGTTTTGTTCGCGCTGCTTGTGAAGATGCTGGTGCCGATGGAGACGCCGCCGCCGCCGATACCGGTGCCTATGCCGGCGCCAACACCTCCACCACCGCCGTCCGACCCGGTGCGTTGCAGAAGCACGCCGTTCGCCCCCAGCGAAGCGGCTTCCTTCTTGAGCCGCTCGATGACCGCGTCCATTTTCTTCTGATCCCCGAACGAGAAGGACGATCGGCTGGAGGCTTCGATCACGGCAATTTCTTCGTATTGGGGAGGCGCCACTGAATACAACGTCACTTGCGATGGGTCGATCGGCGTTCGCGGTTTTCCGGTAATGACGTGCGATGTCGTGGCACAACCTGCGAGCGCGAAGCCCATGAACCACAGGGCGAACAACCGGGTTATTGAAATCGATTTCATGCGTCAGGAATTCTGTTCAGATTTTACAATGTGCGTCGAGTGATCTTTTCGGAGCATTTCTAGTGTACTGCATGGGCGGCGGAATGCCGGCCGGCCCTGAGCGACGTTGCCGCCTCGCGGTCGTCATCGTCGGCTGCGCGAAACCGGAACCAGCCGACATTCATCTCCTCCCAGGTCTGGTCGCCCCAACGCACCACCTGTGCGGGGTCGGGATTGGCCGGATTCTGCGCGGAGTTGTCCCAGGTCATGTCGAGCACGATACGGGTGCCCGCAGGAATCAGCTTCGAGGGTTTCAATACGTACAGGGGTTGCCAGTTGAAATCGTACTTCGGCACCGACAGCAGGATTTCCGTTCTACCGTCCGGATAGTGCGCTGTAAATCGCGCGGCACGCCCGCGCAGATGCGCATGCGGCAACAGGCTGTAGAGCATGACGTCGCGGTCGAATACGTGTTCGAGCGATTGCGAGTGCGACTTGGCATGGGCAGGAATCTCGAGCGATGAATCGAGGATCATCGCCATTTCGAGCGCGTGCCTGGGGGGCTTGTCGTAGAAAAAGTAGCCGACCCGCGTCACGTCGGTAACGGCCCTGCCGTTGGGCGTGTAATGCATCTGAAAGCGGAAGTTCGCATCCTTGCGAAGCAAGATACCGGTATTCGCCGGGTAGGGGGCAGCGTTCTTGCCCGGCGCGTAGCCACCCAGTTCGCCGATCTGGCCGCGGACCGTGCGGCGCTCGCCGTTGCCGGGGTCATCAATGCCAGCCAGAACATGGTGAACCACCGTGCGGTCTCCTGGCAGAATTTCGATCGCGCGAATCCAGACATCGCGTCCCAGCGGATTTCGTGCAACCGGATACTGGTAGCTGACAACGCCCCTCGCAGGCACTTCATATGCCGGTACTTCGACGATCAAGTCGGGCTTGCCAAGGGTCCATTCAGACCATCGCGTATCCAGCGCGGCAAGTGGGTCCGGTCCCTTTCCGCGCGGCGCACCAGCCTCAATCCAATGCACGAGCGTTTTCGCGTCTTCGCTACGAATCGATCGGTCGCCTACGAAACTGCCATAGTGCGGATCGGCATGCCACGGTGGCATTCTCTTTGTTCTGATCGCTTCGCGAATCATCGGGGCAAAGCCGCGCACCTTGTCATAGCTGTTCATCGCCCAGGGCGCAACACCGCCCTCGCGGTGGCAGGACGCGCATCGGTCAGCGAGCAGGGGAGCGATCCGCTCGGAATACGAGATCTGCGCGTGCGGGGCGCGGCGGTCGCGCTCCGGGAAATTCACGAGGCAACCCAGCGCCTCGGCCTGCGCTGCCGCGACCGGTTTTCCTGCGAGCATCGCGTCGATCGCATCGGTGAGGTAGTGATTCCTGGCCTCGGGACGCTGCGCCCCGTAGGCGAGACGGTCGTCCACCGGGCCGCGATACACGAGTCTCCAGGTCTTCGGGTCGATCACGAATACGTCGGCGGTGCGCACGATCCCGAGCGATTCGCCGATCAGTTGCGTCTCATCGACGAGGATCGGGAAATCGATGCCGAATTCCGCAGCCTCTCGGGCAACGGAATCCCGATCGTCCTGAAGGTTGGAATTGATCAGCAGAAACGCCACACCCTGGTCGCCGTACCGCTCGCGGATTTCCTTCAGTCCCGGCACTGTGTTGCGCACGATGGGACAACCGTTACCGTGCGCCATGATGACCACGGCCCTGGCGTCGGAAAGGTAATACAGTTCGTGAGACGCGCCGTTCTGGTCAAGCAGCCGGAAGTTGTCGACGCGGTCGCCGGGATTCAGAGCGACCGCAGAGTTCACCAGTCCGAGACTGAGAAACAGAATGCCGGAAAAACAACGTAAGGTCCTCATCCAAGGCCTCCGGGTAGCGATTTTGTCGCGCCGAAATGAGTACATGAGGATGATTCTAGGCGCGCTGGCCTGGCCGCTCAACCCAATTTGCACGCATCCGCGAGGCAAGGCTTGCGCCGTTCATGAATACCGGGACCGTTTCCTCGCGGTTCCGGTGACGGGTGCTACTCCCGGGAACGCGGCGGCGAACGCCGCAACAGGGACAGGTCGCGCTGTTTGGCGACTTTGGTCGCGAAGGGGATGCTGTTGTAGATCGTTTCGATGTAGAGGTTGCGGCCGCCGAAGTGCGTCTCGGCGTAGCGGTAGACGCCACCGAGCTGATCGTTGAGCCGAGCCATCGCACTCTTGTAAAAGCCCGGTGTCTTCACCACCAGATCTTCCGCCGATTTGAATTTCACGCTTTCCCGGTGGTCGGCCTTGTTGCGCGCCGCCAACCCCCCTTCAACGAACTCCAGAAACAGCCGATCGCGGCATTTCTCCAGATAACAGCGGTCCGCCATCTGCGCGATGATATCCGCGGTGCCCAGCATATTGCCGAGCAGGCGAAAGATGGGGTCGGACAGGCGGATCTTGTCGGTGGGCCGCTCGTAACCGGTGAAGTGGATGACTTTCGAGGCTGCCGGAGCGAGCTTTGCCAGGCCGAGTTTGCCGAGATACTCCGTGAGAAATCTGGCGCCGCGAGTCACGTGCTTGAGGGTATATTCCGCGCCGGTCCTGTGCCGCGTATCACTGGTGTGGCGCAGGTAGCCAACGTCGTGATACAACGCCGTGACGATTCCGAAGCCGAACAGCCTCGGTCCCAGGGCGTCGGCGCGGTCGCGCGAGCGTTCGTAGCCGTCCATCAGCCGCGCCATTGCCAGGGTAACGTCGAGCGTGTGTTGCAGATTATGGTAGCCGGTGTCGCTGGCCCGGTAGCCCGGATACTCGCCGAGGTGCAGGCGGACGAGATCGTGAAATGCGCGGTTGAGAACCCGGGTGCTCGCCTTCGGGTAGAGCTTCACGAAGATGCGATTGATTTCGCCGTTGACCGACGCTGGGTCCGTCGTATTGACCCGGTTGGTCACGTCGTAGTCGTTCCGACGTTCCATAGTGTTCTTATTATGGCGCGTTTCCTGAAAATTGCAGCCGATTCTTCGCTCAACGAACCCTTGACGCATGCGGAAAATATCCGTCCAATATGCGACTTTGCCGGAACGACTCTCGCAGGCATTTAAACCTGCCCACACCGACAGAAATTCGACGCGGTTGATGCGGCAACAACAGTGTTTGCGCTCCGCGAACGCAGATTTCCCTTGACTAGCCTCTGACTCCCGGCTTGTCGGCATGAATGTCGCTGCGATAGGTTTCGGGACCGAAATAGATCGCGATCGCCGTCAGGATTGACAGCACGATGATGTAGCCGGCCACGCCCCAGGGCCGGCCGCCTGCCCATATCAGCAACAGGCCTGAGACGAAAGGCGCAGGGCCGCCCGCGAGCAGCGATCCTAATTCACGGGCGGAGGCGAAGCCGCTATAGCGAAGCCGCGCGCCGAACATTTCCGCGAAGTACGCCGCCTGCGAACCGAACATCCCCGCCACGCCAATGGCAATCACCAGAATGAGCGCTAGCCAAACCAGTACCGGCGAGCCGGTGTTGACCATCCAGAAGAACGGGAACGCCATCACGGCGGAGAAGATCGCTGCCCCGCCATAGACCGGGCGCCGGCCGATGCGATCCGAAAGCGAGGCGAAAAAGGGAATCGTCAACAGCGAGATCGCGTACGCGCACATGATTCCGGAAAGCACCATCGTCCGGGAAAGGCCGAGTTGCTTGGTCATGTAACTCAGCGTGAATACCGGGTACAGAAATCCCAATCCGTTCTCGGCGAGACGTGCACCGAACACGACCAGAAACTCGCGCGGGTGCTGCAAGAATGCGTCTTTCACCGGCGAGCGCGCAGCCTTGGCATTGGCTGCGATCCTGCTGAAGACCGGCGTTTCGGATACGCGCCTGCGGATGTAGAAGCCGAACACGATAAGGACGATGCTCAGCAGGAATGGAATGCGCCATCCCCAGCTGAGAAAATCATCCTTCGGCAGCAGCGTGACCAGCGCGAAGACCCCCGTAGCCATCAACAGGCCAAAATTAACGCCGAGCGCCGCCCAACTGCCGAAAAATCCGCGTCTCCCCGGGGGCGCGTGCTCGACCGCGAGGATCACTGCCCCGCCGTACTCCGCCCCGGCCGCGAATCCCTGTACCAGGCGCAGCGCCACCAGCATGGCCGGCGCCCAGATACCGGCGGTTTCGTAAGTCGGCAGCAAGCCGATCAGAAAAGTCCCGATTCCCACCATCAACAGGGTGATCACCAGCACCGGTTTGCGTCCCAGCCGGTCGCCAAGGTGGCCGAACACGATGCCGCCAAACGGTCGCGCGAAGAATCCGACACCGAACGTCGCAAACGCCGCTAGCGTGCCAACAGTCGGGTCGAGTTTGGGGAAGAACAGGTCTCCGAAGACCAGCGCCGCCGCCGTGCCATAGATGAAGAAGTCGTACCATTCGAGTGCCGAGCCGACGGCCGACGCTACGAGAACCCTGCGGTGGGACTTGTCCATGATCCTCCCTCGTTGTCGCGCTGCCGACAGCGCTTTTTTTGTCAGTCGTTGATCGACAGAATCGCCACAGCGTATGGCTTCAGAGTCAAGACAGCCTTCATCGGTTTCCACGACTTCTGGAAGCCGCGAGGATTGGTCGTAGCATTCACAAAGCTATCCTCGTCGAGCATGGATCCAAACAGCTCGCCCTTGGCACCGGAAAGCCGGACGTCCTGCTCGACAGCGGTGAGGTTTGCCAGCCACAGTGTGATGCCGCGATTGCCGCGATAGGCCAGACACTCCACTTTCTGATTGTCGGCTGAGGTCGCCGCTACGAGTTTTTGTCCGGCACCGCGGGTTAGACCGCTGATGACGTGATACACGGGGAACACGGCCTCGCCTGAAAGCTGGTCATACCACGGCTGCTCGTGTTCCGCCTTGCGATAGATGATTCCGAGCGGCCCCGTCGGTGCGCCCATGGACAGCGCCTCGACGTCATTGCGAGCGAAAGTGGCAATGTAACCCAGCGTCCAGGCTGCGCCGAATAGTCCGCGTTGGCGCGGCTCGAGCTTGGTCAGGCACACGCGGGTGTTTTGCGGGTTCGGTGTCCAGGTGGCGCCGTGTGGATTGTCGCGGCAACCGATGCCGCTCGGCCCGATACGGTACGGCGTCTTGCCGATGAAGGAGCGTGAAGTGGTGACCTGGTAAGGGAGCGCCTCCAGAGTTTCCATCACCGAACGGTCGTCGGCAGCGTGCACTATCGGGCACGTCGTGTTGTGCACGAAGTCCAGTCGCTGCGCTGGCACACGCTTGCGGTTGAGCTCGGTAAAGAAGGAGAACATTCCGCCACCGAGCCGGACGCCGGGAAATGCCGCGCGCGCGGCAGTGTAGAGGTCTTCCAACGGTGGCGCGGGCGGGCGCGGGCC
>Ga0187893_10012117_pt1 | contig 12320 bp, 7 predicted proteins | sample MA1701074metaG_FD_139574 | JGI IMG/M metagenome (GOLD analysis project Ga0187893, IMG submission 139574) | White microbial mat communities from a basaltic lava cave in the Kipuka Kanohina Cave System on the Island of Hawaii, USA - MA170107-4 metaG ... | reverse complement strand
GGATCTGAACCGCGCTATGTGGCAGGCCAAGGTCATGACGGACTGGCTCGAGGGGGCCCAGGCTAATCCTCGTCCTGGAGCGCCCGAGGACTGCGCCGCACTCGCCGTCTTCCTGGCCAGTCGAGGCTCGGACTACATCACGGGCCAATGCATCGCAGTCGACGGCGGATACTCCACCACGCGAATCTGGCCTTTCGAACCAGGGTCATAATGGAAGTGTGCGCGTCGCCAGCACTCTGCTTGCTTCCCTTATTCTGACAGCGCAGGAACTACCGCCACAGGCAAAGCCGGAGCCGCCAGGTCCGGACTTCATTTGTCCCATGGACAAAGACGTACGCTCGAAGAGTCCAGGGTTTTGTCCGCGCTGCAAGATGAAACTGGTCGCCAATCTCCCTGATCCCGAAGAGTTTCGGCTGGACTTAGAGACGCTGCCCAGGGTTGCCCGTCCGGGACGGACAACGCACTTGCGTTTGGCCCTCCATCACCCGAAGACAGGCGAAGTTGTGCGAGATTTCGAGTTGCTCCATGAACGCCTGTTCCACTTATTCGTGATTTCGGATGACCTCAGTTTCTTCGCGCACGATCATCCTACACAGAATCCGGACGGGTCTTTTCTTCTTCCGATTGTGCTCCCCAAACCGGCGGCCTACCGTGTAGTCGCGGATACTTACCCGAAGAACGCCACGCCGCAGTTTCTGGCCAAGACGATTATCACTCCCGGCGCCCGGTTCGCAACTCCAAAACTCCCTCCCTCGCTCGGACCGCAATCAGGTTTGAACCTCACCGTCGAGCTTGAGACCGAACCAAAGCAGCCTATCGCAGGTCAGGAAACGCTCCTCTTTTTCCGGTTAAAGCCCGCTGATGGACTCCAGCAATATCTGGCCGCTTGGGGACACATGCTCGTCGCAAGTCAGGACCTCATCGATGTCGTCCACGACCATCCACTCTATGTCGATGGCGTCTCCCCGCCAGACTTGAAGAAGCAGTGGCCTTCGCAGATTCAGTTCAACATCATCTTCCCGCGCGAAACGACGTATCGCGTTTGGGTCCAGTTCCAGCGCGAGAGAGTGGTCAACACCGTTGCTTTCAATATCCCGGTGAAGGCTCTGCGTTAGTTCTGAACCACCACCGTAATTCCATTCGCGTTGGGTCTTGGCGCCGGCAGGATCGACGCATTACCCTGGTTGTCAATCACGCGGACTCCCAACACATGCGGTCCATTCAGCAACTGCCTCGTGTCGTAGTCCAGTTGAAAGCCGATATTGGGACAGAGCGGAACATCAATAAGATCCGAGCAGGCCTCCGGTCTGGGCGCCCCATACGGGACCGTTGCCCGTGTCACTCCATCCACAAGTAGCTGCACCAGAGTGACTCGACCATCCGGATCCCACGCCTGGCCGGAGACGCGCACCATGCCCGAGATCCGGTCGTTGTGTAAAGGCAACGTCAACGCACCCACAGGAGGCTGGCGGTCTGGCAGCCTCACGCTAACGACGACTTCGGGAAACACCGTCATACGCCCCGTCTGATCGATTACGCGTAATTGCAGTTTGTGTTCGCCGTTGGGGATTGGCAGAGGGACACCCAAAGGATTCACCGTCAAGGTAAAGCCAATAGCGGGGCAATTCGGGGGCGCTGGGCTCAGATCGCGACAAATTTCGGCACGAGCCAGACCATACTGGGTCCGCCCTATGGTCAATCCGTCGAGCAAGACTTCTACCGCGATCACGCGCAAGTCCGGCGCGTGCGCATAACCGCGAATCGTGAATGGAGCTGTAATCTCGGTTCCGGCTTCCGGCGCCTCGAGCACCGCAACCGGCTTCCTCGCCTCGCCGTCCTCAATGAGGAACCGCACTGGATTCTCCGGAATATCGGTGAATCCGCCGCGAAGGTTCACCGCGCGCAACCGGACAGTGTGAGGTCCGGAAGACAGACGCAACGCGTTCGGGTCCAGCGTGAAATCCCAACCGACAAGTGGACATCCAGGGACCTGCCGCGCCGCGCAGAAGTCCGGCCGGCTCACTCGACCTGCAAACGCCCGCAGCTCTCCGTCGATGTACACTTCCACCCGGGACATGGGGTCGCCACCATCCCAGATCACAGCGCGGCCCGTGATGAGTCCCGCATAGGTCTCCCCGTCCTGCGGCGATTGCAGCAGACCTTGCGGGAGGCTCGAAAAATTGTACTGCGGATGGAATGTGATCGAGCTCGCGTGCTCCAGATTCGGGAATCCCTGGTGGAGGATGCTGGTTTGCGCCAGCGTCTCGTGACCGTTCGAGATGCCCACGGTTGGCGTCGATGCCCCGCAGCCAGAAAAATCGGGAACCACCGAAAGGTTCCTGTTGCCGGTTCCATACTGGAACTCGATTCGGCCATCGTCCCATAGCGTGGCCGAGAAATTCACCGGCTCGGCGACGGACAATCCCGGAAGGTTCTCAGTCTCCGCTACCCAACGAAATGCAACTGCGCTCGAAAGTCGCGTAACGTAGACATCCTCGTTGGGCTGCGCCGTGCCATTCGTGCGAAGGGCCATCCACATGGGCGCCGTTCCGACATGAGATCGCAGCGTCGCTGTATCATAACAGGGCTTCGGCGCAGGAGCATCGAACGAGAGCAGTCCGTTGGAGTAAACGCGCACGGTGGAGTACTTCTTGCCATAAAAGGGAAATTCGAACGGCAGCGAGTATCGCAAGAAAACACCGGAGGGCGCCTGAAGGCCAAGTCGCGTCTCTCCCGAAAAGATATACGGGCGCGGAGTTGTCGTTTGCTGGTACGCCGCGGATGCAGGAACCGTGGCCTCCACTTGCCGAGGCCGCCCTCCCCCGGTGTCGTAGTCCGTGTAATAGGCGGTAATGAAATCGGCGGTCGAGACCGAAAGACCGGCGTCTCTCTTCACGACGGTCGTATAGGCAGTTGGCACCGTTCCAACGTACACGTTGCCAGTCTTGCGCAGATTCAAAGTCATCTCGTCTCCGGACGCTGTTCTCAACTCGATGGGCGCCACTGGAACCGTCAGGTTTTCGTCCTGTACGAGAATCCGTACGGTCTCGCCGGCGACGTAGGAATCCTCGAAGAAGCGGATGGCCCCCGCAGGTGACGGCATGTCATGGGATTCCGCGACGTGAATCGAGTCCGGGTCCGTGGAGAAGGCCAGCACACCTAATCCACGCTTCGCGAATCCTTCCCATATCTGTCGCTGGCTTTGTCCGTTGAAGGTGACGCGGTCCGCCAGCAGGACCGCGTCGCGCGCATCCACCATCGTTGGCCGGGGAGTCGTGAGCTTCATTCCCTCGATCACCAGAATTCGTGTCCGGCGCCGTCCTTCTCTCTCGCCAAACTGCCGGATCAGATTCGCGCGCATCTCCCACAGAGCCGCCACCCAAATTCCGCCGTCCTGATGAATCGCGGGGGTGGAGGCAACATGGCCCAGATCGGCATAGGTGATCGGGTTTACTTCCTTGTTCGTCGAATAGGGATAGGTGCGAATCCCTGTGCCGAACTGCTGGAACAAGTATTCTGCGGCGGGGTAGGTTCCATCCGGTGGCGTACCTTCCGGGAGACCAAACTCGAGTGCGAAGAAATCAGACCAAGCCTCGCCCATCGCGCCGCCTTGATGCATGGCTAACTGGCGTACCAGCCGCAACGAGACACCATGAGTATATTCGTGAAGAATCACATTGGAGTCGTAGGCGCCATCGGTAAGAAAACGGTCTCCAATCCCCAAAAACATTGCGATCATGGCTGGGGCCCCGTCGTCTCCGGTGCGCCGGGTAGAATAAAACGCGTTGTTCAGCGCGGCGCCGAACTGACCCGCAGAACCATACTGAGTGTAGGCAGTCATCCGGTCTGCTCCTGCCCCACCGCGACCGAAGTTGTCCTCCTGATAATTCCCCGCGGCTTCGTCGAAACCAGCCTGGTAGAAGAGATCATGCGAGCGATTGATCCAGTAGAACAGGTTCGTGTTGGCCGCATTCGGAAACGTGTGTGGATGAGCCGCACCAGGCCCCAACTCGAGGGGAAATGAGAAATCACCGTTTGACGCGGTAGTCGGTTGTGCCGTGGCAAACGTAACACCGTTCGGATTGATTCCAATGATCGCGTTGTTCCCAGCCGTCGCATTGCCTGTCACCCATCCGTGAGGTGAGGCCGTCGGATCACCGGTGAATGGCAGGAGCCGCCGCTGCACGTAGGGCGGAGGAGCCTTCAATTGTACGCCGGGCATTGGGTTGGGTTGCGGGTCCATCTCGAACACCAGACCCCGCGGCGCATTCTGAAAGAAGGTCAGGGTATCTTTAGCGAGTACTGTGCTGGTTTCGCTGTCCACCACCACGTTCCATGCCCTTACTTGATCGGAGTCCAGCACAAAGAACTCCCATGCAGGCCGCAACTCGCCTTTCGCCGCATACCATATGGAACGCCCTTCCAGATCGGCCCCGAACTCACCGCGAGCGAAGCGGACGGTCTGCTCGGCGGACGCCTCACTGAAGACGACTTTCGGGACCTCCACGCCGAACGGAACGAATCGCTGCCCTCGTTCGAGATTGACGGCCATCGCCGCCGATCGCACTGCCGCCATGGCCGAGACAGGTTGCGGTATGGCTGCCTGTGCTCCGGCACGACCGTAGAGGGAACCCCCGGCATTCAAGACCCTTCCGTCCCGATCGATATTCACTACCCACTCCGCATTGGCTACTTCGAGACCTTGGAATGCTTCCTTATAGATGATGTGCGTCACACCATTAACAGCAGATCGATACTCCTTGTAGACGAACACGCCAGCCAGATCTTCCGCCTCGAGTTGGAGCTCAGCGGCCTGCGACGAAAGGTGGGCGTACGCGATTCGCCGTGTAGTATCATTCCCGGCCGCGAATAGACTCGAAAAGAGGAAAATGAGAAGGAATTGGTTACGCACAGCTGTGCGATTATACCGAATCCCCGGCCGCCACACGCCTGATCGCCGGGACATCCAACACTTGATTCGCGCTGTCTTTTGCGAGCACAGCCCACTCGAGTGCCGCAACCATCTGTGGGTGAGTCACCAGGCCCAGCCGCAATGCGTTTCCTCGCGCGGATGGAATGCTTTTGGCTATCCAGTAGAACGGAAGCAAAGAGTACGGCCACCAATGACCCGTACCGAGCACATACCATGGCCGAAGAATGGTATAGGTCAATCCGGATTCGACCAGTGCCCGTTCGCACTGGCTTCGCACGCGAATGTAGGATTTCATCACCGGCGCAGGATGGGCCACCGACACATAGACGAAACGTCGTACTCCAGCCGTACACGCTGCCTGTATCGATGCGAGTGCCGAGCGCCCGTCTACCTGCTCAAACTCTTTGCCCTTCCAAGGCGCCGGTTTCGGCGTTCCAAGCAGTTGTACGAAGACTCCCCCGGACGGGATCTCGTCCTGAAACGACCGCGGGTTCATCGGATCCCCCACCACCACGTCCGCACCCGATGGCGCCTTCCTCTCCGACCCGGGCCGCACCAACAGACGCACACTCTGACCTTTGGCCAACAGGCGCTCCGCCAGCGGCCGGCCAAGATAGCCCGTCCCTCCCGTCATGAATATCATTTGATTCATTGATACGGTTTCCGATGACGTCTGGATGTACAGCGGCGCACGCTTCAGCGTGCCGCGGCGAGTTTCAAATCGCCGTGCGGACCGGCACGCTGAAGCGTGCCACTGGGTTACGCTAGCTCTTCAGGTCCCTCAAGATCTTTTCAACGAGCCGAGGCACGTATCCCCCGAATCGTGCATGGGCCGGCGTGCCATCTCGCGGAAGCTTTTCCACTTCGCTCAACACTCCTCTTGCCTTACCGCTCAGAAAATCCAGTGCATTCAACGCCAGCACCGACACGAACACACCATGCTTGCGAGCGTCCGCCATCCCTGCCAACAGCTTGAGTGATTTCTCCACATCCGCAGGGGCACCGTATCTCCCCAGCGCTTCCGCGGCCACGACCCGCACATACGGAGACGAGTCATCCAGGGCCTTGCGCAAAGGATCGTTCACCGTCTTGCGGACCAGATAGGATTGGGCCACCCAGAATCGCACCGCCGGATCCGGATCGTCGAACGAAACTGGCTTCCCCATCGACGCTGCTTCTGCCGCTGCGAACACCCGATCGAATGGATACTTCCCCGCGTCGTGACCCATCTCGCATGGAGTCGAACCCTTCGACCTCTCGTGAATTTCACCCTCCGGCAGAAAGCCAACGTCCTTGATCTTTCGCGCCAGGTTCTGCTGTGCCTTGCGCATGCGCTTCAGCACCGCCTGATGCGACGGAGAAGATGCGAGATTGCGAACCTCATCCCGATCCGCCTGGAGATCGTACAGTTCCTCCGCCGGCTTCTCGTTCCAGAAGATCCGCTGCTCCGGCTTTAGCTTGCCTTCGTCATTGAGCTTTTTCCACAACTGTGTCGTCGGCGTTTCGAACATATACGCCACGTGCTGGCCGTACGCTCGATTCGGCATGTATTGGCGCAAGTACACGTATCGTTTGTCGCGCACAGAGCGTGTCAGGTCGTACCGCTCGTCCATGCGCCCGCGGAATCCATATATGTAGGGCTGCTCCGGCGCCATGAACTTCCCGGCGAAAGCGTGCCCCTGATGCCACGGCTGCGGCTGAATCCCGGCAAGCGACAAGATCGTGGGCGCCAGATCCACGAACGAAACCAACCGGTCTGACTCGCCTCCGGCTTTGTACCCTTTCGGTGCAAGCTGCCGGAACTTCTCCGGCATGTGTACGATCATCGGGACGTGGAGTCCTGAATTGTACGGCCAGCGCTTGGACCGCGGCATTCCCGAGCCATGGTCTCCATAAAAAAAGACGATCGTCGAATCCGCCAAGCCGGCCTCTTCCAATTCCCCGAGTAGCTTTCCCGCCCAGGTGTCCATCGTCGTGATGTTGTCGTAGTACTGCGCCCAGTCGTGCCGGACTTCGGGCGTGTCCGGATGATAGTCCCGCACGCGCACTTTCGACGGATCGTGCACGAGCGTGTGCGGCCTTCGCCGGATCTGGCTCTCGTGGGTGATCGTGTTGTTGAACACCGCGAAAAACGGCTGCCCCTGCTTCCGGTTCCTGTAATGAGCCTTGGCGGAGGATTCATCCCACACTTTGCCCGTGTGTTCCAGGTTATAGTCTTCCTTGACGTTGTTGGTGCAGTAATAACCGGCCTCCCGCAGGTAACACGGGAACATCTTCATGTTCTCCGGAAGCCGAGTCATCGAGCGCATGTGCTCGCTGCCCGTGGAAGATGGATACAGTCCCGAGATGATCGTTGTCCGCGCCGGTGCGCACACGGGAAAGTTCGACCAGGCATTCAGAAACTTCAGTGATCTCGCCGCCAACGCATCCAGGTTCGGAGTGTTGGCGAACGGGTCGCCGTAGCATCCGAGTTGCGGGCCAGTGTCCTCACAGGTGATCCACAAGATATTCGGTCTCTCATCCGCCGCCGTCAATGCCGCGGCCGCGCCTGATGCCAGGAAATTTCGCCGGTTCATAGTTACTTCAGGATATGATACCGGCATGGCTGTCACACGTAGAACACTGCTCCAAGGCATGCTTGCGCAAAGGCAACCTCGGCCGAACCTGCTCGTGATTACCGCGGACAACCTGGGCTACGGCGACCTTGGCTGCTATGGCAACACCGAGATCCACACGCCGAACTTCGACAAATTCGCGCGCCAGGGAGTGCGCTTTACCAACTTCTACACAGCCTCTCCAACCTGCACTGCCTCTCGTGCGGGTTTGCTGACGGGCCGCCATCCCATTCGCTGCAAGCTCAACTACCAGCTCAAGCCCGATGAAAACAAGAGCGGCATTGGATTGCCGCACAGTGAGAAGCTGATTGGACAGTACCTGAAGCCCCAAGGATACGCCACCGCCTGCTTCGGCAAGTGGAACATTGGTTTCGCACCGGGTAGCCGTCCTACCGAGCGCGGCTTCGACGAATTCTTCGGACACCGGTCGGGCAACATCGACTATTACACGCACATATACAATGCCGACCACGATATGTACAGGGGCACAGAGCCCGCCAAGGTGAATGGCTATTCAGTCGATCTTTTCGCCGATCACGCCCTCGACTTCCTGCGCCGCAAGCGCAGCCAGCCGTTCTTCCTTTATCTCCCCTTTAACTCCCCCCATGTGCCGAACAAGGCGAATCTCAGTCCAGGTCAAGTCCTCGAATGGCAAGCGCCCGATAAATACTTCGCCCAGTACGGTTACTCACCCAAAGAGTCCGACGAGCGAAAGCGCTACCGCGCGGTCGTCACCGCGCTCGACGATGCTTTCGGGCGTGTGATGAAGTCAGTCGACGACCTCGAACTGGCCCGCAACACGCTCGTTTTCTTTTATTCCGATAATGGCGCCTTCATGCTCCCGGGTCGCGGCCTCGAGGTGCAAACCAACCGTCCCCTCCGCGACGGCGGCGTTACCTGTTGGGAAGGCGGCATTCGCGTAGCCGGCATGGGTCGCTGGCCCGGCCACATCTCAGCCGGCCGAGACTGCGGGGAGCTTCTCTCCGCCATGGATGTCCTGCCGCTGGCGTTACAGCTCTCCGGCGCGAGCCGCCCCCAAGATCGAATTTTGGACGGCCAGGATCCTCTCGGAGTTCTCGAGGGAAAGGAAAAATCGCGGCACAAGGCGCTGTATTTCGAATTCCGCGCACATCAGGCGGTGCGGACCGGCAATTGGAAGCTTGTCCGTCCCGATCAAAAGCAGCCCTGGCAGCTCTTTGATCTTTCCAAGGATGTTGGCGAAACCGCAAATCTCGCAACCAGCCACGAGTCCACAGTTCGAAACCTTAGCGCCCAATACGATCGGTGGCGCAAGGACGTCGAGGCATGAGACTTCCCGACGCGCCGTTCTGATCCTGACTTCTGACTGCTCGCCTGTGATACCCTCGTAACTCCCATGCTCGCAGTCATCAAGAAGATCCACATGTATCTTGGTTTGCTCTGTGCCACGGCGCTGCTCGTGTATTCAATCGCCGGACTGTGGGCCGTATCCTTCGTCCGTCCGGCGGATCGCCCTCGTCCTGCGCCGGAAACCCGCTTCATCGATTTCCAGGCGCCACCCAACGCCACCGACAAACAGGTCGTTGACCTCATTTGGGAAGCGGTCGCGGCGCCGCTTACGGGAAAGGTCCCGCAGTTCGCCATTCGCCGCAACCGCGACCACAATCTGTCTACCGCCTTCTACTCGGTCAACGGTCTTTGGCGCGTTACATACCTGGAGAAGGAGAATCGTGTGCAAATCGAGCAGTCGCGTAACCGGCTTGGAAATTACTTCATGGCTATGCATGAAGCGGCGCCCCGGCATCCGGCGCCCGATATGCGCATGCGGCTCTGGGCGTGGTACAACGAGTTTGCCACCTGGGCGCTCATCCTCATGCCCATTTCCGGCATCTACCTGTGGCTGGGCAGCCGGCCGGAATTCCGCTGGGCGCAGATCTCGTTTGCGCTGGGGACAGGCGGTTTTGCTCTTCTTTACTGGCTGGCGAGGTAACCCATGTATCGATGGCTTCGCAACTTTCATTTGCTCGCCGGACTCTTTTGTGGCGCCTACCTCCTTATGTACGCCGCCAGCGCCATTCAGATGGGCCACAACACCTGGTTCAACAACAAGCCCACGACAACCGAACAAACCATCTCATTAGCGCCGCGAATCGAGGGCGCGCGCGCGGTCGCACGCACGCTGATGGATCAGCACGGAGTGGTGGGAGAGCTGAACCTGATCGAGAACAATGGTGGTAAGCTCAATCTCCGTGTCGCGCGCCCTGGGACCGTCTATGAAGTAGAGTACCTGCCGGACTCAGGTGCAACCAAGGTGAAAACCAACGTCGCCAACTTCGTGGGTATGCTCAATCGCATCCATCACGTGGCTGGTCTGTGGCACGAACACTGGCTGTTGAATGCGTTTGGTATTTTCGCGGGAGTCGTATCATTGCTCTTAATGCCGATCAGCCTGACTGGAATCTACCTTTGGTTCAAACTGCACCAGGAGCGGGTAATCGGCGCCATTCTACTGGGGTTGAGTCTTGCATTCACACTTCCCTTGATCGTGCTGATGCGGCTTGCCGCCGTCGCGCTGATCTTCGTCATCGGTGTACCCAGGACCCCCGCGCAGGACTCGTTGACGGACTCCGGCAACTTGCATGGCATGCTGGATGCCCATCTCACGTTGCTCGCCGAGCAGCACTGGACGGCTCGCAAGGCGAAGGTCCTCGCGCTCAAGACGCCCGATGATGTCCGCCGCCGCCAGATGTACATCCGCGAAACCATCGTCGAGTCACTGGGGGGCTGGCCGCAAAAGACGCCTCTGAATCCGCGTATTACGGGAGGGTTCGACCGCGACGGCTACCGCGTCGAGAAACTGATCTACGAAAGTCTTCCCGGTTTCCGCGTAACCGCCAACCTCTACATCCCTCGCACCGGAAGCAAACCTTACCCTGCTGTGCTCGGTGTTGCGGGACACTCGAACGAAGGCAAAGCCGCCGATCTCTACCAACGTGGCTGGATTGGCATGGTCAAGCGCGGGATGCTCGTGCTTGCCTACGATCCTCCCGGACAGGGCGAGCGCAGCGAGTATTGGGACGCAGCCGCGAACAAGTCGAGTATCGGGATCGGGACACGCGAGCACACGATGGCGGGCCTTCAGTGCCTTCTCACCGGGACGAATGTTGCCCGCTACGAGATCTGGGACGGAATCCGCGCCATCGACTATCTGCTGACGCGCGAGGATGTCGATCCCAAGCGAATCGCCGTGGCCGGAAACTCGGGCGGCGGTACGCAAAGCGCATATCTGGCCGCGGTCGAGCCGCGACTCGCCGCCGCCGCGCCTTCTTGCTACATCACTTCCTGGGAGAAACTTTGGTTCGGCCCTGGACCGCAGGACGCCGAACAGAACTTCCACGCCTTCCTCGCCAAGGAGCTCGACTTCCCCGATTTCCTGATCAGCTTTCTACCCCGGCCAATCAAAGTGATGACTGCCATCAAGGATTTCTTTCCGATCGACGGCGCGCGCGCTACTTTCCGCGAAGCGGCAGGAGTGTTTGAGCTAGCCGGCGCCCGCGACAAGATCGACTTCTTTGAGTACGACGACAACCATGGCTGGTCCAAACCCAGGCGTGAGGCAACGTACCGTTGGTTCGAAAAACACTTGAACAACCGCGACGATGAGGGACAGGAGCCTGAATTCTCCGTTGAGCGAGCACCTTCTTTGAACGTCACCGAAACCGGTCAACTGGCGACGTCCGGGGGGACTGAAACCGTCGCGTCGCTAAACCGGAAGCTTGCCGAAGAGTTGTACAGGCACCGGCGCGCCGCTCAGCCTGGCGCCGATCTGCGCAGACTCGTGGAAGCTCGTCTGGTCCTTTCCAAACCGAGGACACCGGTCACCGCGCGCAAGATGGGCGAGCTCGGGCGTGAGGGCTATCGCGTCGAGCGGATTACACTGGATACCGAGCCCGGGATCATCATTCCCACGCTCTTATTCCTTCCTGCATACCGCAACCCGCGGCTCGAAGCAGTGCTCTGGCTGAATCCCGCCGGCAAGGCGGCGGATGCCGCTGCCGGCGGAGAGATCGAAAAGCTCGTACTTTCGGGCAAAGCAGTGTTCGCCATTGACGCACGCGGTTGGGGCGAAACGGCGTCACCGAACGCTCGCAAGTATCAGACGTTCATGCGTGCCTTTCTGCTCGATCGAACGATTATGGGCATGCAGACTCTGGATGCCCTCCGCGCCATCGAGTATCTGCGCACAAGAAGTGAAATCGATCCGAACCGCATATCCGTTGCCGGCAAATCCACCGGCGGCGCGGTTGCGCTCTACGCGGCGATACTCGATCCCGCGATCGCTCGCGTAAGAGCCCAAAGGCTCACCTCCTATCTTGAAATCACGCGCATGCCGGTGCACGACGCGCTGGACGTGATTGTCCCTGGAGTCTTGAAGGACTTCGACCTTCCCGACATTCAGAAAGCTCTCGGTGCGCGATATGAGCCGTAAGTGGGTCCTCCTTCTCCCTTCTCTTCTCGCGGCACAACCGCTCGAGAACACCAAGCCACTCAATCGCCAAGGCGACCTGGCGATGGAGATGGTCTCCTCGATCGACCGGTATCTCACGCGCCGTCTCGCCGAATCTTCGCAGCGCCGGACCAGACCTAACGAAGAGACGCGTCAGCGTCTTCGAAGGCTGATCGGTGCGGTCGAATCCCGCGTTTCTTTCGACTCTCCCACCCTCGACGCGACTCTTACACGGTCCGCCCGTATCGGCGGCGGCTCGACCTACGACATCTATGCCATCCGCTGG
>Ga0187893_10012116_pt1 | contig 12321 bp, 5 predicted proteins | sample MA1701074metaG_FD_139574 | JGI IMG/M metagenome (GOLD analysis project Ga0187893, IMG submission 139574) | White microbial mat communities from a basaltic lava cave in the Kipuka Kanohina Cave System on the Island of Hawaii, USA - MA170107-4 metaG ... | reverse complement strand
CGCCAGGAAATGGTCGAACACCCCGAACTGCTCGCTCCTCTCGACCTGTCCCTGACCGATCGCAGCCTCACCAGCGCCGCCGCTGCGTGATTAGAATGTAGAAACTCCAGGCCCAGGGCAACGCCCTGGGTGAGCGTACTCCTCGACCCAAGCCCTGTAAGGGCGGCCTAATCGATGGTGACGAACACCCACACGAAGCACCTGCGTGCTTCTGTCTCTCTCAGGAAATTTGTCTTGAACAGCAAGATTCACGGAATACGTTTTTCGTAGAACCTGCTGAGCGGGTCGTCCTTGTACTCTCCAAAAGGTGGAATCCGCTCGAAGCCCATCTGCTCGTATAAGGCGATGGCCGCGTGCTGGTGGATGCCAGTCTCCAGGCGTAGTGTCCTGACCCCCCGGCTCCGGGCATAGTCCGCCAAATGGTTCAGCATCAACTTGGCGAAACCCATGCAGCGAAACTGGGGACGCACGTACATCCGCTTGATCTCTCCATAGTCGGTGCCCATCAATTGGATGCCGCCGCAGGCAACGGGTGCACCGCCATCGCGGATGAGAAAGAAGGCGACGCCTTCTGAAATCAACTTCTCCACACTGTAGCCGTGACGGCTTTCACGCGGATAGAGCGGCTCCAGGTACCCCTCAAGCTCGGCAATCAAAGCTGTGGCGTCAGGAGTGTCAGGGCGTTCCGGCGTTATGATGGCTGGCATACGTCGATTGTCAATTCTCGTTTGGGTATTTATTCCAAGATGGATTTTCGGTGTCGAAATGCAACTAGATTTAGGCAGGAGCTTTTTCAGTCAAAGTCCGAACTGCAATGGGGAAGACAATATCGACAAGCAAAACCGCATTCCTAGTGACAAGGAAGTTTAGTTCGTGGAGTTTGCCCTGCACTTCCCCAGAACGAACAGGGCGAACGATGCTGTGATAGGCAATTACCATCCCAGAGGATTCGAGGCCGCCTAAGTGCTCTCTACTCAGAGCCTTCTTCTGGCGCAAGTACTGACGGAGTGCGACGAGGTCGGAAAGAAATACTCGATCGAGTGCAGCACACAACCGACGCATTTCTTCGTTGTCGATTCGACGTTCGACAAACGCGCGGAAGATTCTTGCAAGCAGATCAGCTTTCTCTATTTCATCCAACCGATCAAGCGCGATCATCAGTTGCGTCGCTATGTTCTTGGCGACAGCCGGACTCCTTTTCATCTGTTCCGAAAACTGTCGTCTTTCTCGTGGATCGATTTCTGATGTTTCAATAGCAAACCTCACTATCTTGCCAAGAAGCGTCGAGTCCTGGCAAGTCCTTGAGCGGGCCCTCAGAAACGATCTGGTTCAATAGAACTTGGCTCCAGTCTGCCATCAACTCCGTCGCTTGCTCGACCAGCTTGCCTAGCTCGTGTGAGATGACTCTTCCTCTAGTGTCGCTTGGCTCCATAGTAGTCCTCGGCCTACTATCAGCCGGGCCCCTCAACGGCCCGGCGCTTCTTTCCCTTCCGATTGCAGATCGCCACTCTTGAGCTTCTCCACATCAGGTGACGCCGGATCCACGTGGAAGTAAACGTATGCGGGCTCACGTCTCAAACCCTCATTGGGATAGGTCTTGACCAACCTTAAGTGCTCCGCGTCATAGCTGATACCTTCCGCTAGGCAGGCCTCGGCCACACGGGAGTTATAGGAGTGCAGCCACGCGTAGTTCTTCTTTGTCCAAGACAAGATTGCTTTCTGAAGCGCTTTGCTGTCGTGGTAATAATCCTGATCGCTCACAGTGAGGCCCATCACATTCAAGCAAAAACTAAGGATTCTGGCTCCCTTGAAGTTCGAAAAGCGCCTCATCTCGACAATCTCATCATAGATGAGTCGGCGCACCTTGAATTGCACAACCTTGGCGGCGCCTGTGTAACCCCTCCTGAAGTTGAATAGCTCGGCCCATACGGCGTTATGTTGAATCCACCAACATCGACCGGCCGGCGCCCGCACTGCGGAAGCCGAGAATATGACCTCAAAGATCATGGCGGCGAGGTGGTCGTAGAAGGTCTCCGCGCCACGTTTCTCCCGGACTCGTAGCTGCAAACCCTCAGGTATCCCCTTCTTGTCGAGAATCTTGATCGCATCGGTAATGAACTTAACGACGACCCGAAGCCTCCTGTGCACATCTTCATCCCCAGCGCCGTCCGTAATCCCATCCATCTTATATAGGTCGGACGCTGCTTCCTCGATGTAACCCTTCGCGCGGTACAGCGCGAAGGAGTGGTTCCCCTGCCCGTGCTCCACGTAGTCGCGGAAAGTTATCAGTACTACGCGGCAGTATGCCTCCCACTGCGCCGCGTCCCACTTCCTCATGTTCCATAGGTCCGGGTCAAGGAGAGTTCCGATGGCTTCAACCATCTTATGATTTGAAAACAAGGCTTGGCTTAGCGGTTTGTGGTAGCCGATCAAGCCGGATTCGTACCCTTCGGCTTCATGGAACAAAAAGGAATCCTTGTTTGCCAAGGCTTCATTTACGATATTCTTGGAAAAGGTTTCTACTTGGATCCTGTACTTCTTCGTCTCTCCTATCTCATGGAACACTGCCAGCGCAGTGCCGGGGGAAGACTCGACAATCGCGCGACAGAACCGCCTGTCGGCGATCAACAGCAATATGTCGTTCGCGTAGGCCGTCGCTTTCGGCAGCTTCTTCGACGGTCCCTTGGCTTCCCCCTGCCGTCTGCAGTAGTTCTTCGGCTCGTCCCTATCGGTGGCGTGGCTAATCAGCGACCTCGCCGAAGACGCAAATTCGTCTGCAATCACAGGTAACTCAGAAGGCGAGCCCTTAAGGATTACCCGATAAAGGGTTTGCGCAAAGCGTTCTGCATTGTTCTTGCCGTACACGGGAGGGCGGATGAAGGCGAACCACGCCCAAGTTAGGAAGGTGACGAGGAATAGGCCCGCGAGGATGGTCTGCCATCCCGATGGCGTCAGGAGATTTCCTTGAGGGACCAGCCATCGCTCCGCACGCCACAAATCTGTGAGGAGAGTTAAGACGCCCACCGTTACTACCACCGCGAACGTGACCCCTTGGAGAGGTAGCGGTGCGGTCCTAACCCGAAAGCGGTAGCGCACGTCTGCTATCGTCCATGCCAGCACCATGAGCGCGAGTCCGGAAAGGAACTCGGAGAAACCAAAAAGCTTGGGGGTGTTGGCATCAAGCGGAACGAAACACCCAAATCCGTAACAGTAATCGTTCGACACTTCCACTCCCGTTTTGGATCCAGCCGGCCAATTGTCCCTGAACTACGTGCGGTGCCGCAAATCTGGGGTCGAGCTAGTGCCCACTTAGGTAACCTTAGGCCGGTTATTACCCGCAAAATTCTGCAGGCATTATCCGCTATAATTACATCCGTTTCGATGCCAAGTCGCTTTGTTGATCTAAGAATTGTCGAATGCCGGGATTAACCGGCAGCCGTCAAGTCAATAGAGGAAGTTACTCGATCAATCGCACCAAGAGGTCAGACAGGCGAGTCATGCTGTGACTGAGGCAGCTCGGCATCTCAGACCAATCCCATATGAGTAGTTCCACTGGTTCAGCTTCGATCCGAATTGCTTCACGACCGTTAACTTTCGCGCTGCTGACGGTTTTCTTTCTGCTTCTCGCTGGCGCGCGGCTGATGCCGCGCTTTGTGCAGGATTTGACTGCTGGCGATCCCCTCAACCAGCTCTTCTATACCACCGTTTCTTTCTTTGGCGTTTCGATCGACGTGCCGCGGCCGACGCAGGAGGCACGCGCGGAGCTGCAGAAGTATGTTGCCCTGCCGGCCGGCCAAAGGCCGCAGAGCGCCACACCGCAGGGGTCTGCGCCTCAGGGTGATGCTGAGGCCAACCTGATTCGCTTGCTGGCCGAGCAGGACGAGCGTGTGCTGGACTTTGTGGCGGCCGAGACCGATTTGCAGCGGTTTGTCGAACGCTCCAACGACAAGCCGGCGGCGTATGGGGTGCTGGCGGATTTCTACGAACAGCGTCTGCGGTTTGGGGACGCGGTGGCGGCGCTGGTTAGACAGGCCGAAACGGCAGCCCTGGATTCCGGCTTTCGCCGGAATGACGGGGAGACTGGGGGACTGGATTCCCACGTGCGCGGGAATGACGGGGGGATTGCGGACGGGACGTCCGCGCTCCCGGGGAGGGTGCGGTACCGGGCGGTGCAGCGGGCGATTGGGCTGATTGAGTCGCGGCGGCTGTCGGCTCCGGATTCTTTGGCGCTGCGGCGCAGGCTGCTGGAGTGGTATCCGGAAGAGCCGCTGGCTTACCAGGAGTTGTTGACCGCGTTGCTCCAGCGCAAACAGCATCGCGAAGCGCTGGCGCTGCTGGAGCGCTACCGCGAGAAATTTCCGCGCGATCCAGAGTACGCGCTCCACACGCAAGCGCGCCTGCTGGAAGCGCAGGGCAATCTCGATGGTGCGCTGGAGGTTTATTCCCGGAACTACCAGCCGCGCTGGAGCGATTCGCTAGTGCAGGGCTATCTGGACTTGCTGCGACGTGCTAGGCGGTTTGAGCCATTCGTTCAGGCGCTGGGGCAAAAGCTGAAACAGAATCCGCTGGACTTTCCCAGCGTCACGCTGCTGTTTCGCGGCACGTTGAGCCAGGGGAATCTGGAAGCGGCGCGCAATGCCCTGTTTCACTTCAGAACCGAGAAGGAGAATCGCAACCAGCCTTTTGCAGACGACGAGCTCCAAACCCTGGCGCAATACTTCGATGCGTTGAACCATTTCAACGAAGCGGCCCGATATTTTTCCACGCTGGCTTTGCAAACCCGCGACAACGCCAAGAAGGAAGAAAGCCTTTACCAGCTCTACCAGGTGATGATGGCGGCGCTGAATCGCCCGACGCAACTGGGCGGCGGCAGCCTGGATTACTTCCAGAGCGTGGCCGCACTGGACACCAGCCCCGGCCTGCTGAACGGGATGTTGTCGCTGCTGCTCAACCACACGAGCCCTCGGCTCCACTATGATGCCGCCGAAGAACGGGCGGCGTCTTACTTCAACCGCGCCCGGGCCGCAGAGCTGCTGGAGTTCTTTGAGAAGAGCTACGCCAATTCGGCGCATTTGCCCCGGATGCAGTTTCAGGCGCTGGAGGCGCTGAAGGCCTACGGGCGCTGGGAAACTCTGGCACAGCGTGGCACGGCGTTCATGGAGCGGCATCCCCGGGCGCTCGAGACACCTTCGGCCGGAATTCTGGTAGCGGATGCGTATGCGAATCTGAAGAACGAGGCGGAGGAGTTTAGGGTCTATAGCCGGTTGCTTGATTTGTTGAATGCACAGCCGCACCGGTTTGTGGCCGGGCCGAAGGTTGCGGTTCGAGAGCAGAGAGATCTTTCGGCAACCACCCCTGTCGACGCCGCTGGCGTCGACGTCCCCTCCTCATCTGAGGAGGGGAGTTCGGCGGCCGCAACTACTCCTGAACTGACGGCTTCTTCCTCGGCGGTTAGGGATCGGGTGGACGCGCAGACCGTACGGTTGCGGGCTGTGGATTACTCGCACGTTGTGGAACGCACCATAGCGCGACTGACGGCGGCCAAGCGCTATCTGGATGTGGTGGCCCTGTTTCGCAAAGAGCTGGAGCGCAACACGAATGAAGAAGCGCTGTATGCACGGTTTGCCGAGTATTTGAATCAACACCGTTTCTTCAACGAGGAAATGGAGACTTACCAGCAGGCCATCAACCGCTTTAACAAGGTGGCCTGGTACGACAAGCTGGCGCGGTGGTATTTGCGGCAGAAGCGGCAGGCGGACTTTGCGACGCTTTCGAAGAAGTTTGTGGATGTTTTTGCAGGAACGGAGCTGGAAGCTTACTTCCGGGACGTGGTGACGCAGGTACGTCCCAACGCGTTTTATGAAGAGCTGAATGTTTATGCCAATCGCCGCTTCCCGCACAACCCGGTGTTCGCGCGCAACCTGGCCGACGTTTACCTCAGCAACAGCCGAACCTATCCGCAATGGGAAGCCATTGCGCAGAGGTATTTCTTCGAAGATAAGTCCATCCGCGAGCGTTACTACAGCTACCTGAGCCGGCTCAAGCGGCTGCAGCCGATGCTGACCGAAATGGCGGCGGTGCCGGATCGGAACCTGGCGCAGATGCGCTTTCTGGCGGACGCGGTGGCCTGGGGTTCGCAGTTTGAGCAGGCGGTGCCGCATTACCAGACGCTCGCGGCGCGCTATCCCACCGAGCCCGAGATCGTGAACACCACCAGCGATCTGCTGCGGTCGCTGGGTGCCTTCGATGTGCGGCACACCGCCGCTTCGGCCAAACTGCGCGACAATCTGGCGCAGTGGAACCCGGCGGACCGCGAGACGTTGACTCGCATCGGCGAGACCTATGCCGACATTGAGGCCTATGCTGCGGCGCGCGACGTGTGGTTGCGCCTGCCCGCCAGCAATATCTCTGACCGCAGCCTGCATCTGGAAGCCGCCACGGTCTTCTGGGATTACTACCTTTTTGACGATTCCTTGAAGGCGATTCAAGAGTATCGGCGACTTGCTAACGAACCCGCGGCCATGGCGTATGAGATGGGAGCGATTTACGAGGATGGGAAGGACACGGAGAAGGTGCTGGCCGAGTATGTACAGGCGGCGGCCCTGGGAGCCTCAACCACCCCTGGCGAGGCTGAGAGCCTCGCCATCCCCTCCTCGTCTGAGCAGGGGAGTGCTTTTGTCGCGGGCGGGGACGAGCGGGCTTACAAGCGGCTGCGTTTTCTGGCGCTGCGACGAAATCTGGGGAATGCCATCGACACCGAGTTCCGCCAGCGTGTGCAAGCAGATGTGCCACCTTATTCGTTCGCGCTGGCGTACAGCAGGCATCTGGGCAACCTGAAACGGCTAGACGACCTGCGAAAGTTTTTGTTGGAACGAGTTTCGGCAGCGTCGGATCGAGATTTTTTGAATCGTGTGCAACCGCTGATTCAGCAGCACGGCTTTTACGAAGTACAGGAAGCCGGGCTGAAGCGCCTGATTGCATTGACAACCATGGCTGACCAGCAGCTACCACTGCAGATTGAGTTGGCCCGTTTCTACGAGAGCCGCAACCGCGTGAGCGATGCACGGGCGGTGCTGGAGCAGTTGCACACCGCGAATCCAAAGAGTTTGGGGCTGATTCAGGACCTGGAAGCATTTTACTGGCGCCATCAGTTGCGCGACCGCGCGATCGCTTTGCTCGAGCAGTCCGTTCCCCTGGCGAACGTGAATTACCGGAAGCAGTTCCTCTTCGACCAGGCCCAGAAGCTGCGCACGTTGAAGGAATACGACCGGGCGGTCCGGCTTGGCCAACAACTCTTGAAGGAGAATCCGCTCGACACCGGATATTCAAACTTCGTGGCCGCTACCTTGGTGCAAGCGGGCCGACACAGCGACCTGCCGCCGTTCTTCACGGAGCAGCTGCAGGCGGTGCGGCAGTCGAAGCTCAGCCCGGAAGAGCAGAAGAGCCGCATTCTGGCGTTGCGGCGCGGGATGGTGGAAGCGCAAGTGGTGCTGAAGGATTTTACCGCCGCGCTGGATCAGTACATCGAAATGATCAATATGAGCGCCGAAGATGTAGCGGTGGTGAACGAGGCTGCCGGCTTTGCAGAGGAACATCAGGTCGAGCCGCGCTTGCGCCGCTACTGCGCGGACACGGCGCAACGTTCCGCCAAAGACCATCGCTGGCCGCTGGTGCTGGCACGCCTGGAAGACCGTTGGGGACACCTGACTGACAGCTTGACACAATACGATGCTGCCATCCGCATTCGGCCAGAGCGGATCGATCTCTACGAAGCCAAAGCAGGATTGCAGGAACGACTGCTTGACTCCGCCTCGGCTGTGCAAACCAACCAGCGTTTGTATGAACTCTCTTACAAAAATCCTTCTTACCTGCTCAAGATTGCCGACTTGGAAGCACGGCTGGGCCGCAAGGCCGAAGCCGTGGATGCTCTGAAGAAGGCCTACGCCGCCGAAGGCGGGCTGCCGGCCCCTCAATACTTTGCAATGGTGGACACCTTGAATCGCTGGGGATTTCTGGAAGAGGCCAAACCGCTGATCGATGAAGGCTGGAAGAGGTTCACCAAACGCAGTGCCAGCGATGCGATGGGCGGCCGGAACTTGTTGCGCTCGGCCGTCGAGGTGAGCGTGAAACGCCGCGATGCTCAGAACACTTTGCATGCGCTGCGCACCGAGTACCAACGGTTGGACCACGTCAAAGAGCAGCCCGGTGGCACACAGGCCTACGGCAATCTGGAAATTATCCAGCAGGCGTTTCTGGATCTGGGCAAAGCCATCAATGCCTATTTCACACCGGAAGAAAAACTGGGCTTTCAGGCGTTCTTGCAACAGATCCAGCCGCCCTTCTCGCAGGCCGAACGAGAAACGTTGGCTGTGCCGTTGGCTGAAGCGGCGAGGCTGCCCGATTTTGAGGAATCGCTGCGACTTTCGATTGTGGCGCGGGATGCACAAAGATTGACCGGCAGCAGCGACGAGAATGAATCCGTTTACCGGCAACACCGCCAACAGCTGGTTGAGTTCTACCGGCGCCGCCAGGCGTATGAGAAAGCAATTGCCTCGCTGGTTTCGCTTTGGGAGCAGAATCCGCAAAGACGGCGCTTGTTCGCAGACCTGGTGGAGCCCGCCCTGGCCGCCCGCAAGCTGGGCAATGCAGCGCAGGAAGCGGCGGTTCTGGAGAAGTACGCGCAAGTCAGCGGCGGGTTGTACGACCCGGCGGTCCTCGGCCGGTACTACGAATTGCTGGCGGAGCTGAAACAGGATGCGATGATCACTCAAATCAGCCAAACCGACCGGCGGATGATTCCGGCACTGGTGAATGCGCTGATCGACCGGAACAACCTGACGCTGGCGCGAACGGTGCTGCAGAATTACGGCCGGCGCAAGACTCCAGTCTGGACGACCACGCAACTGGCTATGACCGGCGCCGAGCTGAAGGATTCCACCCCGCAGGTGGCGGCGGCATTCAGCTCGGTTCTGAATCTGAAGCCCATCGGCGAGCAACTCGGTGTGCCGGCCGACGCCGGCCGGTTGCTCTACGGCGCTGAATGGTACTTCTACGCTCGCAGCTACGGAATGCATCTGCACCGATTGAAGGATGCTCAGGCGGAAGCCTACTTGCCGGCTCAGATTGAGTTTGCTCCCGTCAGCGCCGCCCGCCAGGCACAGGTCGGCGAGCTTCGTCTGCAGAACAATGAACTGTCGCCGGCAATCGCGCATTTTGAGCAGGCCTTGGAGCTGGAGCCTGCCAGCCTGCAAGGGTTGGACGGCCAGGCCGTGGTTTGGATGAAGCAAGGCCAAACCGACAAAGCAACGGCCAACTGGTTGAAGCTGCTGGCAAGCCAGGAGGAGCTATTTTCTTTCCCAAAAATGCAGCGAGTGTTGGAGCGCGTTCGGGAATTCAAGCTCGAAGCAACGTTCCATGAGCCTTTCGAGAAGTTTCTGAAGACTTATGTGAAGCGCAATCAGACATACGGCATTGGGGTCGTGCTGCCGCCGGCCTTGGAGCTGTTTGGTTCTGCGGAAGAAAAAGTGGCTCTGCTGACGCGGCTGGCCGGCCAGACGGAAGCGTTTCCATTTGTGGAGCAGCTGCTGCGGCTGCCTTCGGTTGAGGGTGGTCGGCTCTCGCTGCAGCCCTTGTACGAAGCCGCCATCGGGTGGCAGCGGACGCGGCTCGGTTCTCTAGGAGGCGAGGATCAAAGTTTTCAGCAAGGCCAGCTCAGGGAGTTCGAATTCAAGTTTGCGGAGTATTTGCTGCAAACGGCAGTGAGAACTCAGCCTGCGCCGCGGGGCTCTGCGGCAGGAAGCGCGTCCCCCTCACCCGGCCTTCGGCCACCCTCTCCCTCAGGGAGAGGGGCTGGGGGTGAGGGGCGGCAGATGGAGCCTGACACATCGAGTGGAATGGCCCGCGCTGAGACTCTGCTCGCGAGCCTGGAGCAGGAATATGCGCCTCCCGCGCAGAACGAGATGGTCCCGGCAAGCGATCCAGTTTTCAGGCGAATCCAGTTTCTGAAAGCACAGCTCTACCTGCAAACAAACCGCGCTGAGCCCGCCAAGAGCTTGCTACAGTCGCTCTACCAAAGGGCCGAGCCCATCACGTCTCGCAAGGAAGACTATCTGAAGGCGGCTGACCTCCTGGCCAAAGCGCGCTTGCTCGTAGCTGCGCGCGCAGTGCGGCAGGAGATGTACGAGGAGCTGCTCCGGCAGGATCCTTTGGTAAACGCTCATCCTGTGGGTTTGGCGGAAGTCCATCTAGAAAGCAAGCAACCGGCCAAGGCCTTGGCTGTCCTGGAGCGGATGCGGCACTCAGGCACAGCCAACGAAGAAGGCCACCGGCTGGCAGCCCAGCTTTTGTGGAAGTATCGCTCCACCAGGCTCGAGGCTGCGAGCCCGGTAACGCTGGGTGACAAAGCCAAAGAGGTCTGGCGCGATCTGCTGAAGATCAATCCCTTTGCTACAGACGACCGACTGCAACTGGCCGAAGCAATTGGCAAGCCAGGACTGGCGGAGAGCCAGGCGCTTCTGAAGTCGATTCTTGAATCCCGGGCCAGCACTTACGCTCAGCAGATTGAAGTTGCGCGGATTGCAGGACGGATCGGCGCGCAGGGGCTGAACTTTGCGGTGGCGGAATTGCGTTTTATCGCTGCGCTGGAAACCTGGCGGAGCGTACCCAAGCCGACGACTCCCGCTCCTCCCTTGCCCGCGCTGCCGGACGCCTACTACGCTCCTATCTACGCAGCAAGCGCGGCAGGCAATGCAGCTGCCCTGCCCTTCTTGGACAACCTGCGACGGGCTCTCTATCTAAGTCCTTCCGGAGGACAAAAGGTTGGGATGGACTCGCGGCTGTTCGCCGCTTTGATCCGAGGCTTCGACCGAGCGAAGCGCCCAGGCTTGCTGGTGGACCTTTTCGAGCAACACGGCGGCGGGTATGGCCCGCGGCTGTTTCAATATACCGACGTGCATCGAGGTCGCGAGGCAGAATCAGGGAATCCGCTCGAAGGATCTGACACCGAGGAAGTGACCGGGCCTCCGCCACTGACGGCCATCTCAATGAGTGCGGCGGAGAAGGTTGCGCTGATGAAGCTCGTCATCGCGGCCTACAGCAGCCTTCAGGCAGACGATTTGGCGGCGCAACTGGCACGCAATTCGGCAGCCCTGCTGCTCTCGAATCGGCAGGCATTTCTCGCGCAGGCAAGACAGCTGGAAGACAAGGCCCGCCAGTCGGCCGAGGCTTTGGCCGCGCGGTTCTCGGTAAACGATACCCTGGGTGAAGAATTGAGCCGACGCAAGCCGGTAAGCCGCCCGCGCCGCGAGAGGGTGAGGAGTTGAGCGTGTCATGCGAGGCGATGCACTATTCCCCCTTAACAAAGGGGGTTAGGGGGTTGTGTTGAGGATCCTGTACAGCAAGGATCTGAAGCAACGCTCAAGGGACCTCAGAAACCACAGCACCCTTGCAGAGGTACTGCTGTGGAATCAGCTAAAGCGACGCAAAATGCTAGGTTACCAATTCATGCGACAGAAGCCGATTCATCATTTCATTGCGGATTTCTACTGTTCGAAATTGAAGTTGGTGATCGAAATCGATGGGGAAAGTCATTGGCTTCGGTTTGGTGAGGACCGACGGCGACAGCAGCATTTGGAGCAGATGGGCGTTCACGTCTTGCGATTCAACGATTTGGATGTGAAGAAGGATATTGGCAACGTTTTGAGTTCGATTGAAGGGTGGATCAGGAAAATGAAAGACAACCCCCTAACCCCCTTTGTTAAGGGGGAATACTTTGCAGTGCTCCGGAAAAGGTTTCGTTTTCATGGGTCTTGGCCGTTCGGTGCGCTTGCAGCAATGGCAATTGGAGGCGTCTTCTTCGCACTGCCACTCCTCCAGCAGACGACTGCCTCCGACGTCGATATCGCCACTTTGCTGCCGCCGGGGGCGATGATTTATTTGGAGTCGCATGACTTGCTCGGACAGTTGCAGCGCTGGAGTGACTCAGGTGTGAAGCAGCGCTGGCTTGCGAGTGCGAACTTTTCGGAGTTCGAGAAATCACGTCTCTATTTGAGGCTGAAAGACCGGCTCCAAGAGTTCAATTCTCTTGCGGGACTCAGTACCGACCTGCTGCTGGTGCGTTCATTGGCGGGAACGCAGGCCGGGTTGGGCCTCTACAGCGTTCGCGATTTGGAATTTGTTTTTGCGACAAAAATCCCGACTGGTTCGTTTGAGCAGGGTCCTTTTTTCCAGCAGCGGGCGCGTTACGAGCAGCGATCCGCGGAAGGTGGAGCGTACTTTGCCCGCTCAGGACCGAATGGCGCCATTGCGTTCGCCACTCGCGGT
>Ga0187893_10012115_pt1 | contig 12321 bp, 12 predicted proteins | sample MA1701074metaG_FD_139574 | JGI IMG/M metagenome (GOLD analysis project Ga0187893, IMG submission 139574) | White microbial mat communities from a basaltic lava cave in the Kipuka Kanohina Cave System on the Island of Hawaii, USA - MA170107-4 metaG ... | reverse complement strand
TCAGTTACACAGATTGAACTGCTTACCCAACCTCCGATTGTCAGAAACGAGAATAATCCCTGGCCTCAATGGCCTATGGTGTTGATGAGTTCATCTTCACACGAAGAAGGCGTTCAGCGTCAATGGTCTATTCTCACAAAGGAATTTCTACAAAACGATAACGGAAATTTGTCGGGGCTGAAGATTGTGGAGATAAAGTGGGGAGTGAATGATCAGGGTAAAATGGGATTTGAGGAAATTGCCGGAACAGAAAGAATTCTTCCGTGTGAACTTGCCTTGTTAGCCATTGGATTTACAGGTGCAGAAACGACCGGACTGGTAGAAGAACTGAAACTTGAAATTGACGAACGTGGCAATTTAAAGACAAGGAATTACATGACTTCACAGAAGGGAATATTTGCGGCAGGAGATATGCGAAGAGGACAATCATTGGTGGTTTGGGCAATTTCAGAAGGTCGCGAGGCAGCCCATGCAGTGGATACCTGGCTCATGGGCAAATCTCAGCTTGAGACCAAAGATGCTTCGTTCGTTAATACGAACCGCTAGCAGAAACCGGATTTTTTAACTTTCGGACTTCCCAACTTTTCAGACTAATTTTACGGTCTAAAATTATAGACGTGGCCGGTAAACAAGTTAAAGTTGGCACCGTGCAGATGAGTTGCACAAAGGATCCAAAAGAAAATATAAAAAAGGCAATTGAAAAGGTGCGCGAAGCTGCCGCGAAGGGCGCTCAACTAGTTTGCCTTCAGGAGCTTTTCACATCACTGTACTTCTGCGATGTTGAGGATTACGAAAATTTTAAATTAGCAGAAGCAATTCCTGGGCCCTCTACGGATTCACTTTCTAAAGTGGCGAGAGAATTGGGTGTGGTAATCATTGCTTCACTTTTTGAAAAACGTACCGAAGGCATTTATCATAACACAACCGCTATACTGGATGCCGATGGAACTTACTTGGGTAAGTATAGAAAAATGCATATCCCGGATGACCCTGCTTATTATGAGAAATTTTATTTCACTCCGGGTGATCTTGGATACAAAGTATTTAAAACAAAATTTGCAAAAATTGGCGTGTTGATCTGCTGGGATCAATGGTACCCGGAAGCCTCACGCATTACTTCATTAATGGGTGCAGAAATTTTATTTTACCCCACTGCCATTGGTTGGGCAACTTCTCAGAATGAGGAGACGAATACCGAACAATACAATGCGTGGCAAACCATTCAGCGCAGCCATTCCGTTGCCAATGGAGTTCACGTGGTAAGCGTAAACCGTGTTGGGTTCGAACAAAACGGAGCCATGAAATTCTGGGGAGGATCTTTTATCACGAACCCCTTCGGAACAATTTTATACAAAGCGTCACACGAAAACGAGGAAGTTCACGTAGAAGAACTGGATCTCTCAAAAACAGATCGCTACAGAACACACTGGCCTTTCCTGCGCGACAGAAGAATAGATTCGTATCAGCCTATCACCAAGAGATTTATCGATGAAGATTAATCAGTCACCAGTTGCCGGTAACCGGTAACCAGAGACTGGCAACCTGTAACTGTAACTATGACTCCTAAAGAACAAGGTTATTTCTTTCCTGCTGAATTTGCCAGGCATACATCCACGTGGTTAAGCTGGCCCCACAAGGAAGCCTCGTGGCCGGGAAAAATTGAAACGATTTATCCGCGCTATGCTGAATTTATTAAACTGGTTGCCGAGGGAGAAAAAGTGAACATCAATGTCGTGGATGAAGCGATGAAGCAAAAAGCATTTCGTCATCTTACGGAGGCTGGTGTAGATCTTAAGAGTGTTCAGTTCTTTCTTCATCCTACCAACGATGCGTGGTGTCGTGATCACGGACCTGCATTTTTAATCAATCCGACAGAAAAGAAAAAAATGATTGTGGATTGGAACTACAATGCCTGGGGCGGGAAGTATCCTCCGTTTGATCTGGATGATGTCATCCCTACGTTGATCGCGAAACATGATAGCATCCTGGTGGTGCATCCTGGTATTGTCATGGAAGGAGGATCTGTAGAGTTTAACGGAAGAGGAACTTTATTAACCACGAGAGCGTGTTTGTTAAACCAGAATCGTAATCCCCATCTTAATCAGGAACAGATTGAAAAATACCTGACAGATTATTACGGAGTAAACAATATTCTTTGGTTGGGTGATGGAATAGTAGGCGATGATACCGATGGCCATATCGATGATTTGACAAGGTTTGTCAACGAAGATACAGTTGTTACTATTATTGAAGAGGACAAGCGCGATGAAAACTATCAGATTCTTCAGGATAACCTGAAGGAGTTGAAAACGCTTCGTCTTGAAAATGGTAAGCCGATGAATATTGTTGAACTGCCTATGCCATCGCCAGTCGTATACGAAGGTCAACGACTCCCGGCTTCGTATGCCAATTTTTATATTGCTAATAAGTATGTGATTGTGCCCACCTTCCGCAATACGCATGACGACAAAGCATTAGACATTCTTCAGCAATGTTTTGCAAATCGTAAAGTTGTAGGAATTGATTCTACCGATATTATCTGGGGGCTGGGTTCTTTCCATTGCCTGAGCCAGCAAGAGCCCGAAGTGTAGTTAAGAAAAGCTAAGCACTGTTGAGGGGGTGATACACTGATTTAATCTAACATCAGAAGTATCGGTGTCTTGAATGTTCTCTTCGGCATTAAAAAATGAAATTCCTGTTTTCTCACAATCGGCCCTGCAGGTTGAGAGAAACTTGTCGTAGTATCCCTTTCCGTACCCAACACGATGCCCTGATTGATCAATCGCCAATAACGGCACAAGGACTAAATCAATCTTCTGTGATTCAGTAGGTATACCTTGCCTGGGCTCCTGAATACCCCACTCATTTGTAGTAAGTTGGTGAAGTCCTTCGAAATAGAAATTCTCAAGTTCACTCGTTTTGTTATTGACCTTCGGTATTGAAATTCGGATGTGTGGATATTCTCTCCTGATCCGATCAATCATCAGCCACGTATCTGGTTCCCTTTTTGATGTAATGGGGAGAAAGGTGTGCAGAACTTTTATGAACGAAAGGTCAACGTATGAAAAGAAATTTTGATAGAGCTGAAAATTAAGATTAGCATACTCCGCTTCTGATAACGCCTGACGTTTTTGGAGATACTTTTTTCTAAGCTCCTGTTTAGTCATGGTATTGGAGCACGTTGAACCTGAAATCAAACGGATCGAGTTGCTTGATTAATTTTTCGATGAACGCTGGATCCTGCAGGTAGAAATTCAGAAAATTATCGGTTCGTTCCTGAAGTTCACCATCCGGGAATAAGGCATCCTTAACCGCTTCTACCTGTTTTAATTTGTCGGACTGAGTTCGTTTTTCCGCCCTCAATAATTTCTGTTCAATTTTCTCGAGGCTCTTTACTGCGCGCTGCTTTTCAGCGCCTACCAATGGGCCCAGTGTTTTGTCCAGTGACTCCGCGTGTTCACGAATGGTTTGAAAATAATTTTCTATGGCTGCCTTCTCGCCATTGAGTTTAATTTTGTTACGTGAAAATTTAATAGTGAAGTGATTGAATAAGTAATTTTTCTCCAAAAAAAGTTCGGGTACCTCTAATCCGGTTTTTTCAAACTTACGCATAACCGGACCCTCCATGACCATCGCAAAATTACGTGGCATAAGTACAGGGAATGGTGTATTGTAATGCCTGAATACCTCTTTTAATTGCAACCAGTACACCACTTCGGCCGGACCGCCCACGTAGGCCAGGTTTGGCAGGATAGCCTCCTGGTATAACGGCCTCAAAATTACATTTGGGCTGAATTTTTCAGGTGACTCTTCCACCAGCGAATTAATTTCAGAAGAACTAAAAGTGATACTGGAATCGACTACTGTAAAGGTATCACCTGTTTTCTCAATCCGCTCGCGTAATCCCTTCTCCAGGTAAAAGAAGTTGATATCGCGACAAAAAACCTGTGGCTTGTAGTCAAGTTTCTCCAACTCGCTATTGGTACTATCGACCAATTTTTTCGAAGTGTTATTTTCCAGGTCATCCTGAATCACATTTTTAAAAAGGGACTTTAAGGTTTTTGAATCACCGTCTACCACTACCAATCCTTCTGTACCAAAAAGTTTATTCACATAATACCGGACGGCCTCGCTTACTGTAGGGTATTTCAAATAAGCCTCTCTGAAAACAGAGATATCCCCCGGAATTTCATTTAAAAGTGTTTCAAGCTCCTTTGGATTGAATCTGCCAACCGCACCTTTTTGATTGGTTTCCCACGTATACTTTTTTCCATTTAACCGAAAGGATTTAATCTCATCAAAATCGTGATCTTCAGAGGCCATCCAGTACACCGGAACAAAATTATACTCGGGGTAGGCCTTCTTTAATTCTTTACAGGCATTGATGACCGTAACAATCTTGTATATAAAATACAGAGGGCCGGTAAAAATATTAAGTTGATGACCTGTTGTAACCGTAAAAGTCTTCTTGTCACCGAGCGATTCGATATTTTTCTTTACAGATTCTGTTACCGTGTACTTCTTGTATTGTTCCTGAAGGGTTTGAACCAGTACCTTCCGGTTGTGTTGAGGGAATGATGATTTTTCCTGGATCTGATCCTTAAAATTTTTAATCTCCGGGAATCGATTATAAAACTTCTTTAACTGATCGCTGACTTGAATATAAGCGAGAAAGGAGGGGGTAAACGAATTCGTTTCAGCCAAAGAAATTTTCCGTAGCCCCATATTAACAACAGCAAGTGGCCTGAATGAACATACCCGAATAACGACAATTAATAGATAAAGTTCCGGAAATTACACAACCTCACCCGTGAGATCAAATTCAGTGGCCTGGGTAATTTCAGCATGTACAAAATCACCAATTCGAAGGTAGTTTTCTTTTCCATCGAGTATAACCTCGTTGTCTACTTCAGGCGAATCAAACTCCGTACGGCCGATAAAACTCCCGCCTTCTTTCCTGTCTATCAAAACTTTTTGTTTACTTCCTATTTTCTGTTGATTCAATTCTAACGAAATACCCTGTTGCAGTTCCATTACAGCATCCGTGCGTTGCTGTTTTACTTCAGCGGGCACATCATCGGCCATGGAGAAAGCGTGTGTATTTTCTTCGTGTGAGTATGCGAAAACTCCCAGCCTCTCAAATCTTGATTTCTCAATAAAAGTCATCATCTCCTGAAACTCTTTTTCGGTTTCTCCCGGATGGCCTGCGATCATCGTAGTACGGATGCCAATGCCTGGTACTTTTTCACGAATGGTTTCTAAAAGTGCTTCCGTTTTTTCGCGCGTGGTACCCCTGCGCATAATCTTCAACATGTTGGTTGAACCATGTTGTAAAGGAATATCGAGATACTTGCAAATGTTGGAGCGTTCTGCCATCACATCCAGCGCATCCATGGGGAAGCCTGTTGGAAAAGCATAATGCAGGCGTATCCACTCAATGCCTTCAACATCGGATAGATGTTTTAGTAAATCTGCAAGGTTTCTTTTCTTGTAAAGATCAAGCCCATAATAGGTTGAGTCTTGTGCAATGAGCAATAATTCTTTAGTACCAGCTTTCGCCAGATTCTTGGCTTCTAACACAAGCTCTTCAATTGGTCGGGAGATATGATTTCCGCGCATCAGGGGAATGGCGCAAAACGAGCAGGGCCTGTCACATCCTTCAGAAATTTTCAGGTAGGCGTAGTGACTTGGGTTCGTGAGAATTCTTTCCCCGATTAATTCATGTTTATAATCGGCTTTGAAAACTTTTAGTAAACGTGAAAGATCACGCGTTCCAAACCAGGCATCTACTTCCGGGATTTCTTTTTCGAGATCGTTCTTATAGCGTTGTGAAAGGCATCCGGTAACGTATACCTTGTCAACAATTCCTTCTTCTTTGGCATCTACATACCGAAGGATGGTATCAATTGACTCCTGTTTAGCGTTGTCAATAAATCCACAGGTATTAATTACCACTACGCTGGAGTCGTCTTGTGCGGATTCATGTACGGCATCTATGCCATTTCCGCGCAACTGAGTAAGCAACACTTCCGAATCCACCAGGTTTTTAGAACAGCCCAGTGTTACAATATTCACCTTTGTCTTACCGTTTCCTTTTGTTTTCACTTCATCGCTGCTTAAGGTTGGCCACTCCGACCGGAGTTATCCGGGCGGGCAAAATTACTAAAAATAAACGGGCTGCAGGTTTCGACTTGTTGCTCAACAAGTATCTTTACGACCTCAGATGTTATGAGCCAATACGTGCAGATGAAGAAGTTTTTTTGGGTTGCATTTTTCTTTCTTGCCCTGGGTTCGTGCCTGGATGAACCGGATTGTATTGATTTGAGTAATGGCTTTATTGGTATCTCATTTAAAAAAATGTTTGATAATAAAGCAGATACAGCGAATTTTTTTGGTATTCAGTCACCCGAATCTGACAGCATCTTTTACCAGTTTTCACGAGCCACCGCAATTGTGTTACCCTTAAATCCGTTTTCAAGTCGAACCCGGTTTACATTTGAAGAAGTGTATGGTGAAAATATTCTGGAAATGGAATATGTTAATCGTTCAACTCAGTTCATCTCAGAGGATTGTGGTAACCGATATGTTTTTTCAAACCTTGAATTCACGAACTACGATTTTGACTCGGTAAAAGTTGTTACGAATGAGCTGGCTAGCGCGGTTCAAACAAATCTGGAAGTGTACAGGTGCCCCAGAACAAACCTGGTAAAAGTAGCCTTCCGACAACTCATTGGCCCAACCGAAAGGGCAGATACTGTTTACCTGAGCAATCTTTCTGCGGATTATTCCGCACAGTTTTTTATCCCAAAAGATACGCTTAGTGTTATCAACTTACCGCTGAATCAAAATGCTTCAGCTACTACTTTTTATTTTGACTTTAAGGATGGATCATCACGAACCGTAACATTTAATTATACCCGCACCCTGTGGAATGAATTTGATACATGGTGCGGAGCCTTAACCTTATACTCTGACGTTAGTTCTACGGTATATGATTTTAATGATGTTCAGATCCGAAGAGACTCGGTTCAAGATCCACCCCTGACAAATGCAGCGATTTTTAAATAGTATATTGATCGGCATACTTGCAACGTCAACTGTGGCAGGCCAGACAAATGACAGCACATCAACTGTTCGGCCCGGCTATTTACCTACCGGAATTCGGGTGGGAGTTGACCTCATCAGCCTGATTAGATCACAAACAGATGATAGCTTTTCAGGTTACGAGGTATATGCAGATGCTGATTTTGCTCACTACTATTTAGCCATTGAGGCCGGGCGTTGGGAGCGGAATTTTATAACGGATGAGGAACACTACGTTAACGGAGGTAACTATTTCCGTGTAGGAATCGATGTAAATTTTTTAAGGAAGAATGCCGGGAAGAATATGTTTTTTTTCGGGATGCGGTACGGTAGAAGCAGATATTCGGAATACCTTACCATAATTAATGATCCGGTATGGGGAGCGGTTGATGTCAACTATTCCAACACGGATATACATGCCAGTTGGGGAGAGCTCACTACCGGCCTGCGGGTGAAAATGTTGAAATTCTTTTGGATGGGATACACAGCTCGTTTCAAGTTTGGGTTGAACACCAACGAAGCCAGTGAGCTTATTTCATATGACGTTCCGGGTTACGGGAAAGCGGGAAATGAAACAACCTGGGGATTTAATTATCAGCTCTTATTTAGGATACCCATTCGAAAACACAGGTAAAGACTAAAGATTAACGCCACTTTGGTCTTTTCGTGTTTGCCTTGACAATGATATTGGTTGAACTTCTGTGCTTTTCCATCAGCACGTTGCAAGAATGCGTATGATTTTTCTTTTTCTGAATGCCTTTGTTAAAAGGGCTTTTTTCAATTTTTACGCCAGCTTCGGCCGTGGAATACGACAAGATTACACCCAATATTATAACTATAAACATCAACAAGGCGCGGTTGAGGGTGGCGCTTACATTGGCAACGGGTGCTTTTCTAATAGTATTCATATTGTTATCGTTTGATGATGTAAATGTCGGGTGATTCTAACACCTGGCTGGTTGGAATAACCGTCTAAACCTACATTTGTGCCCTTGTTTTGCAGGTTGTGAATAAGCGGGCTGATTTAATTGAGGAGACAGAAAAATGGCCTTTGCAAATGGTAAACTTAGATTTTTGATGTGAAGAATATTAATTTTTAAACTGACTTAAAGTGATACTTTAAAAAGTGATTGTCCCTTTATCGTAAAAAACCCCATATTTCTTGCATCAAGTTTGAAGGGCAGGAAGACCTGATCTGCTATTTTTTGAAAAGAGAATCAACAAATTCTGTCTTGTTGAAGGCCTGTAGATCGTCAGCCTTCTCACCAACCCCGATATATTTCACAGGGATTTTAAACTCATCCGAAATTCCAATGACTACACCGCCCCTGGCTGTGCCATCTAGTTTTGTAATGGCCAGGGCTGTAACTTCTGTGGCTTTGGTAAATTCACGGGCCTGGATCACGGCATTTTGACCGGTGCTGCCATCCAGTACCAGCAAAACCTCGTGAGGGGCAGCGGGGATTACTTTTTGAATCACGCGCTGGATTTTAGAGAGCTCGTTCATCAGGTTTACTTTCGTGTGCAGTCTGCCCGCAGTATCAATTATAACTACGTCAACCCCACGATCAGCACCTTCTTTTACAGCCTCGTATGCTACAGCCGATGGGTCCGTATTCATTCCTCTGCTGATTACAGGTACACCTACACGTTCACCCCATAATATAAGCTGATCAACGGCAGCAGCCCTAAACGTATCAGCAGCCCCCAACAATACATTTTTTCCTGCTTTCTTAAATTGAGATGATAGCTTGCCAATGGTGGTGGTTTTACCTACCCCGTTAACTCCTACCACCATAATTACATACGGCTTTTTGGCTTCTGGAAGTTGAAAATCCTGCAGGTATTCAGATTGATTTTCTGAGAGGAGAGAAGCTATTTCTTCCTTTAAAATACGATCAAGTTCAGATGCTCCCAGATACTTGTCACGCGCTACACGCTGTTGAATGCGATCGATGATTTTTAATGTGGTACTAACGCCAATATCCGAAGAAACCAGGATCTCTTCCAGGTTGTCGAGTACTTCTTCGTCTACTGCAGACTTGCCTACCAGTGCTTTTCCAAGCTTACCAAAAAAACTCTCGTTCGTTTTTTGTAATCCCTTGTCGAGTGATTCTTTTCTTGCCTGCCGGTTTTCTTTTGAAAACAGACCTCCTAAAAATGTCATAGGTACAACTTACAAAATCTATAGTTAACCATGGTATGTGCCTACCGGACAGGCAGGCACAGACCCGGGATAGAAACAAAGTAAAACAAAAAAGTCCCACCAGGGGACTTTCAATATTCTGTAGCGTTGAATTATTTCTTTGCTAAAACCTCTTTTACAAGATCAGCCGCAACAATTTCTTCTTTGAAGGTATATGCGCCTGTTTTCTCAGACTTCACGGCACGGATCACTTTCGCAAAGCTTTTTCCGTCTGTTTTCTTTAAGGATGCAACAACTTTCTTTGCCATGGTTATTTAATTTCTTTGTGAACGGTAACTTTTTTCAACACCGGGTTGTACTTCTTAAGCTCTAAGCGCTCAGTTGTATTTTTGCGGTTCTTTTTGGTGATGTACCGGCTCATGCCAGGTAAGCCAGTAGTTTTATGCTCTGTGCATTCTAAAATCACCTGAATTCTGTTTTTACTTCTTGCCATGATTCCTACAATTTATGGATTAAGCAAAATGCCCTTTTGCCTTCGCTTCTTTTAATACGGCTGAAATACCATGCTTGTTGATGGTTTTAATAGCCTTGGTGGATATCTTTAACTTTATCCAACGGTCTTCTTCAGGGATAAAAAAGCGCTTTTTCTGAAGATTCGGATAGAATCTGCGCTTGGTTTTATTGTTGGCGTGAGACACGTTATTCCCCACCTGAGGCCTTTTTCCTGTAATTTGACAAACTCTAGCCATGATTAATTCGGTTTACCCCTCAAAAAAGGGAGTGCAAATATCGGGAAAACAGCCCCAATAATCCAAATGCAATTTTAAAATAACAGTGTCCGTTCGCGACCCTGCCTGTCGCCTGCCTTTTAATTAATCACGATTTTCCGGGTAACGGTTTGCCCGTCAATTATAAAGTATAAGAGGTAAATCCCTCTCGAAAATCGCTGGAGCTGAAAACTATACTCCTGAAAAGCCTGAAGAAAAACGGGTGGTGAAGCTTGCTGACCAAGGGCTGTGAGCATAATCAAGCCAGCAGCACGATCAACTTTAACGTTCAGAATGGATGTCTCTTTTGTTACCGGATTAGGGTACACATCGATAATTGGTTTTTCGGGTAGCTGTACGCTCACATCATGCCTTAAAATTTGCAGGCCACCCAATGTATTACCAACAATTACCGCAGGTTTGTTCGATTTAAAAATATTCGCAACAGTAGGCCAAATTATTCCTCCCAGGTTTTGAGCAACGTACCCTTCTTCAAACGGATTATAAACAATGTTACTAATGCCTTCTGTAACATCTGTAGCCTCACGATAGTTGCTAAAGATAAGTAACCTTCCGGTTTGGTCCCCTATAATGAGGTCAGCCTTACCGTCTGCATTCAGATCAGCTGTTGTAGAGGCCAGACTTTGCCTGAGTACGCTTGAGCCCAATCCCAAATAAGAATCGTCTTCTAACTCATAGTTTGGATTTAATGCCGATCCAACATTTGGCCAATACTGTAGCCTGCCATTCCGTTTTCCAACCAATAAATCATTTAGCCCGTCTTGGTTAACATCCGTTACATACACATTGTCGTACGAGGTGAGCGCATCTGTTACAGTAGCAAAATTGACTGCAACAAGGTTTTGAGAAAAATTTGCACCAATGCCGTTAGTATTTGGAAAATAGTAAAGTTGAGTATTTCCCCCAACCTGATTGGATGCCGTAAAAACCAGATCAATTTTGGTGTCGCCATTCATGTCAGCGAAGAGTGGCTTGATATTCGTAAGGTTTAAAAATGAAATGTTAAAAAAATCAGACGTGATAAGTTTATAACTGGGAAGCGATTGTGTTCCTGTATTTTCGAAATAAAACACAGAACCTGAAAAACCCAACGTATAACATCCAATAAAAAGATCGAGATCACTGTCTCCATCGGCATCAAAAAAAGCAGGAACCGCATTGTCGCCCACATCTATCATGTCTTCTTGTAAGAAGCTCCGGTTTGGAGCTGAAAATACAGGTAGGGCGGTTGTTCCGGTGTTTTTATAAAACCATACCGATTGATTAAAATTGGTTTGCAAAAATTCTCGAGCAAAAATATTGGGTGTGGCAATCAGATCTTGTACACCATCAAAATCAACATCTTCATAGAAGGCTGTTGGATAAGAAGCCATAACAGCCGGAGATTCTGGCGGAAACGAAACGGCAGTATTAATGACAGGCGCTGCGTTAGTCCCATCGTTTCGCAAGAGGAATAACTGCGAACATTCTGATTCTGAAATCAGCATATCCTGGTCACCGTCATTGTCGACATCAAACGCAAAAAGACTTTTACCGCCAGCGTGTTCAACCCTGCCGCCCATCGTGCAGGGGTCACCGTTGAATGCAAAAACTCCACAGTCGCATTCCCGTACACCACCCCATATTTCTGGCCCCGTTGGAGTAAGCGTATATTCAAAATCGAGTGAGTCAAGTGCTCCGTACCGTTCTAAACTTAAATTTTTATGAAGAACCGTGTAGGCTCCATTAGGCCAGTATGGAACAAACAAGTCCAGGTCACCGTCACCATCGGCATCACTTATTGCAGGTAAGTCATCGCCATTAAGTTGTACGCCAATCTTGATCGTTCCCTCGATTTCATCGGCCTTCGCTGAAAGCAAATGCTGTGTTTTCTGTGATCCTGCTACACCGCTAAAAAATAAAAGATGCTCAAATGAAAGTTGTTCGCCTATAGCGGTTGTATTGGTGTACACCCGAATACCAAAGATGTCATTTGTAAAAATATCCTTTTTGCCATCTCCATTGTAGTCACGCAATAACATCCAATTTGTAATTTCTTCCGGGAAGAATATTTCAAATTCAGGAGCGTAGCGATATTGGTTGTTGACGTTAATAAAAGTCACAACCTTCTCAGCAGTTCTGTCAAAAATGGCAAGATCCTGAAGGCCATCACCATTTAAATCGATGGTATTGAACTGGGTAGCATTTAAACCACCTGCCCACGGCATGGACAGGAGTTCATTGTTTTGAAGTGTAACCGGAATACTCTGGTCAATTACATAATTGAACTGGGCAAAGGTTGTTTGAGAGACGAAAATGAGAAAT
>Ga0187893_10012114_pt1 | contig 12323 bp, 11 predicted proteins | sample MA1701074metaG_FD_139574 | JGI IMG/M metagenome (GOLD analysis project Ga0187893, IMG submission 139574) | White microbial mat communities from a basaltic lava cave in the Kipuka Kanohina Cave System on the Island of Hawaii, USA - MA170107-4 metaG ... | reverse complement strand
CCGTTGCCGCGCGCGACGACCGATTTGCAGGCATCAAAGTCGAGAAGAACATCGGCCAGCTTGCCGCTCTCGACCGTGAACGGGTGGATCAGCTTGATGCCACTCTGCGCGCCGCTCGGCGTATCCAGTGCAACTTCCGCGGCGCCCGTGGGCACGACCGAGTTGGCGAGCGCGCCGCCGCCATTGGCGCGCAGCACGAGCCGGACCTGCGTGTACCTGCCGGCCGGCACGGGCATCTGGCCGAGTTCCTCCAGCACGCCGTTGTTCAGATTCAGCAGATTGATCCGCCGCGCGGGATTGACTTGCAGATCGCGCCAGCCGCTCGCCGTCTCCGAGGCGGAATCGCTCTGGTGGATGCGCACGCGCTCGACGGTGATGTTGACCTGGTCGAAGCCGCACGCCGGTGCGTCGGTCAGCGCCACCCGTACGGTGCCAACGCCGGTTCCGGAATCACCGGCGCACGACGCGACGAGAGCCGCAATCGCCGCCGTCATCAGCCTGACAGGTTTCATGACCGCTCCTTCATGGCGCCGGTTTGCGTAGCACCGGTGTGGCCCCGGCCTTGACCAGTTCGCGGAACCGCCTGATCTCGGCGTCGTAACGCTCGTTGACGCGCTGCATGTCGGCGCGCGTATCGGTGATCGACTTCTGCTGGGCGCTCACCATCTCGTTGTTGTTCGCCAGCGAACGCTTGAGCTTTTCCGGCAGTTCGCGCTTTGTAAAGAACTCGCTTTCGTTGTCGAGTTTCTTCCTCTCGCGCTTCAATTCTTCCATGCGCTTGTTGGCGCGTTCGATCAGCACCTGCCGGTCGGCAAGCGCGCGGTTGCGCGACGCCTCGATCTCGCTTTCGTGCGCGTAGGTCTCGAGCAGCGACAGATCGCGCCGCATCTGGCCGCGCTGCCGCTCGGCCTCGTCGCGTTGCCGTTTCGCTTCGACTTCGCGTTCGGCGCGCTGCTCCGCCGTCAACGGTGGTTCGATCACCCGCCGCACCGAACCGTCGGAACGCAATTCGCGCACCGGGCGGTCCTGGCATTCAAGAGGCGGGCGGTCGGCGGTGATGGTCTTGCCGGCCGCGGTCGTGCAGACGTAGAGCTGCGCGTTCGCCGGAGCGACCGCGACGACGGCGAGTGAAAGCAGCAGCCAGCGCAAGTCAGGCGCCATAGCGCTGCCGATAGCTTTGCACGGCCGGTTGATGTTCAGCCAGTTGGGTCGCGCGCGGCGAGCCGGACGTGAGAAAGGCGAACAGGTCATCGAGATCTGCGATTGCGATGACCGGAATGCCGTACGCGCGCTCGATCTCCTGAACGGCGGACGGCGAGGACAAGCTTTCTTCGGCGCCGGAGCGCTCCTTGCGGTCGAGCGCGATCAGAACACCGGCCGGCGTGGCGCCGGCCCCACTGATGAGTTCCACCGACTCGCGCACCGAGGTTCCCGCCGAAATCACGTCGTCGACGATCACAACGCGCCCGGCGAGTGGCGCGCCGACAAGCCGGCCGCCTTCGCCGTGGTCTTTCGCTTCCTTGCGGTTGTACGCGAACGGCGCGTCAACGCCGAGCCCGGCCAGCGCGACCGCCGTCGCGGATGCGAGCGTGATGCCCTTGTAGGCCGGACCAAAGAGCATGTCGAACGACACGCGGCCACTGTCGCGCGCCGCGAGCAGTGTGCGTGCATAGAATTGCGCGAGCCTGGCCAGAGTCGCGCCGCGATCGAACAAACCGGCGTTGAAGAAATATGGCGACTTGCGACCCGCCTTGGTCGTGAACTCGCCAAAGGACAGCACGCCGCTGGCGAGCGCAAATTCAATGAATTCCTGACGGAGGCGATCCATGGCTGAAGCGCAAAAAAATACCACCGCGTTGGTGGCCCACAGGGTAGTCCGGCAATCTTCAGTCAGTCGGCCGCACACCTCAATACCGAGAACTCGGCTATCCATTGGAGGGGTCAGAGCCGAATTTCGTGTTGCTTGTATCGGTGCTCGTTGCTGCTCACCTGAAATTCGGATCTGACCCCAATGGTCGGGGACTCATGTTTCGCATCGTCACCCTGAACGTCAACGGCGTGCGCTCCGCCGCGAACAAGGGACTGCTCCGCTGGCTCAAGCGCGTCGACGCCGACGTGATCTGCTTGCAGGAGGTCAAAGCGCATGAGGCGGACGTGCCGGAAGCGTTGCGCGCGCCGCTCAATATGTTCGGCTACTTTCATTGCGCGCAGAAAAAAGGCTACAGCGGCGCCGCGTTGTACGCCAAGGGCAAGCCACGAGAGCTGGTGTGCGGTTTCGGCGATGGCGAATTCGACGCTGAAGGCCGCTACGTCGAGGCACAGTTTGCGAACACGACGGTGATTTCAATCTACTTTCCTTCCGGATCGTCATCACCGGAACGACAGCAGGCCAAGTTCCGTTTCCTCGACCGCATCTGGCCGCATTTGCAGCGCCTCTTTGACAGCGGGCGCCAGGTGATTTTCTGCGGCGACGTGAACATCGCGCATAAGGAAATCGATCTCAGGAACTGGCGTTCGAATCAGAAGAACTCGGGGTTCCTGCCCGAAGAACGCGCATGGCTGACGCGACTCTTTGACGAGCAGGGGTGGGTCGACGTCTTCCGCCGCCTCGATAAACGCCCGGAGCAGTACACGTGGTGGAGCAACCGCGGTCAGGCGTGGGCGAAAAACGTCGGATGGCGCATCGACTACCAGATCGCAACGCCGGCAATCGCGCGCAAGGCGAAAGCGGCGCAGATCTTCAAAACGAAGCGGTTTTCAGATCATGCGCCGCTGATCATTGACTATGTGGGGCGGCTGTGACGGCCCAGCCGCCACTCGCTCACTTGACTGCAATGCTGATCGGGCCCTAGCGGCACTGAAAGAGACGGCGGTCAAGCGAGTATTCGACAGAACAACAAGCTCGTCGAATGAGCCTGACCGCGGCTATTGTGCCGCGTATGGCGATGGCACCGGCTCAATTGAGATTCGCAATGCCCTACCACGCCCACAGTGCGAATGCGCAGGGGCAGGCACATTCGCTCCAGCGCCACCTTGACGCGGTGGGCAGGATCGCCGGCGAGTCGGCGGGCGCGTCCCGTTGGGCATCTGAAGCGGCCTTAGCAGGGCGGCTGCACGACCTCGGCAAGTACGGCGACCTGTTCCAAGCCCGGCTGCGAGGCGAGCAATCCGGTCTGGATCACTGGTCGGCGGGTGCATATGTCGCAGCGACTGACCGATCGATTGCCGCGCTGGGCGCAGCGCTCGCAATTGAGGGGCATCACATCGGCCTGCAGCCAGCAAACCCGGCAGCCGTACGCCGCCGACTCAAGCTCGCGAATCTGACCGCAAATCACCCGCTGCGATTGCGACTCACCGATTCCGACTTCGCGCGGCTGCGCCAGCGCGCAGAAGCCGACGGCATCTCCTTTGCGGCCGACTTCGGCCGCGTATTCGACCAGGCCGGCGCGGCGGGACACGCAATCGCCGCGATGCTTGACGTCCGCCTGCTGTTCTCCTGCCTGGTCGATGCGGACTTTCTGGATACGGAAGCCCACTTCGAGGCCGACGCTGCCGGCAAGCGTTACCGGGGTCCCGGCCCGTCGATCGCATTGGCCGACGCGTTGGCCACGCTTGACCGGCATATGGAACGCGCAGTCCGCAGCGCGTCGAAAGCCGAAGCCGACGTTGCTGCCGTACGCGAATCGCTGTGGCGCAACGCGATGCACGGCGCAGAACACGCGCCGGGTGTATTCACGCTGACCGCGCCCACCGGTTCCGGCAAGACGCTGGCCATGCTCAAGTTCGCCCTTGAACATGCGCAACGATACGGACTGCGCCGCATCGTGCTGGCGGTGCCTTTCCTTTCGATCATCGAGCAGACAGCGCGCGAGTATCACCGCGTGTTCGACGGGTACGCAGATCACTACCTGCTCGAGCACCACAGTCTCGCCGGGCTCGGCCCAGAGAAGGCGCACGCCGATTCGGAACAGGACCAAAGCAATCCGCACGAGCGACAGCGCCGCTTGCTGTCCCAGAACTGGGATGCGCCGATCGTGCTGACCACCAACGTGCAATTGCTGGAATCATTGTTCTCGAACCGCCCGTCCGCATGTCGAAAGCTGCACCGGCTGATGGAGTCGGTGATCCTGTTCGACGAAGCCCAGAGCTTGCCCCGGCATCTCGCGGTGCCGACCCTCGCAGCTCTGTCGCATCTGTCCAACCAGTATCGAACGAGCGTGGTTTTCGCGACAGCCACGCAACCCGCGTTCGAAACGCTGCACGCGGCTGTGGCGAAGCTGGCGATCTCGGGTTGGTCACCGCGCGAGATTGCGGCGGACAACGTGTGCATGTTCGACGCCTTGCGCCGTTTCGACGTGCAATGGCCACAACCCGGAGTGCGCCGCGACTTCATCGAGCTCGCACGCGAACTGAACGCGGATGACATGCGGCAGGTTCTCTGCGTGGTGAACCTCAAGAAGCATGCCCACGCTTTGATGGACGCGATGCGATCTGATATGGAGCGCGACGATCTCTTTCATCTATCGACCAACCTCTGCTCCGCACATCGGCGCGAGGTGCTCGATCAGGTTCGCAATCGATTGGCAAGCGGCGCGCCGTGCCGCCTGATCTCCACCCAGTGCATCGAGGCCGGCGTCGATCTGGACTTCCCTGTCGTGTACCGCGCGCTCGGACCGCTCGAAGCTATTGCACAGGCCGCGGGACGATGCAACCGCGAAGGGCACTTACGCGCGCCCGCGCTCGGGCATGTCGTGGTCTTCGATCCGGCGGACGACCCAGACAACGCAACTTCGGCACATGAGCGCTGGCGTGGCCGCTACCCGGACTTTGCGTACTGGCAAGCCACCGAATTGACGAGAACGATGCTCCGCCGACATGGCGACCTCGACCTGCGCGATCCCGCGGTCTTTCGTGACTACTACCGGCGCCTGTTCGACCTGAGCCAGACAGAGAGCCAGAACGAAGAATTGGCCCGCGCTATCGGCGAGATGGACTTCCCGGAAATCGCACGCCTGTACCGGTTGATCGATCAGGACACGATTCAGGTCGTCGTTCCGTGGACGCACCGACTCGACAAGTATGCGAAGTTGCGCGACCAGGCAATGCAGGGAATCGATCGTCACTGGATGACGCGCGCGCAATCGCTCGCGGTCGGCATTTACCGGCCGCGGCCTGAACACCCCGTTTGGGCCTGGCTGCTCAAAGTCCACTTCCGCCGCGGCGGCGACTCCGACGAGTGGTTTGTGCTCGACGATCCGCATCCCGATGACCCGCAGCGTTGTCTTTATGACAACACGCTGGGTCTGCGTCTGCCCGACGCGCAACGCATCCTGATTGCCTGAGGAACATCAATGCACGATGACATGCATACGCTCGAAGTATGGGGCGACCTGGCCTGCTTCACTCGACCGGAACTGAAGGTCGAGCGTTTCTCTTATCCGGTCATTACGCCATCAGCGGCGCGCGGAATTTTTGACGCGATCTACTGGCACGGCCAACGCGAACAACGCGCCAACAAAGTCGTGGTGCGCCCGCACTTCTACTGGCAGATCGCACGCATCGAACTGTTGGAGATGCCGCGCTACATCGCTTTGCGACGAAACGAGGTCAAGGACAAGGCACCGGCCGAACGGACGATCAAGTCATGGATGGAAGGCAAGTCCGCGCCCGAACCCATCTGGGCCGACGGCAACAAGGACGAACTCGGCACCGACCAGAAGGGCCGCACGCAGCGGCAGACGATGGCGTTGAAAAACGTCCGCTACCGGATTAGCGCGCGGATCGAAGCGCGCAGTGCGTTTCGCAGCGAACTACCGGCGGCCAACGCGCAGTTCGTGCGCCGTGCCGCCGCCGGCAAGTGCTTCCAGCAACCCTACTTCGGCTGCCGCGAGTTCCCTGCCTTTTTCGATTACCTGCCGACCGGCGCTCCGCGCATGCCAGCGCCAGTGCCGTTCGACCAGCACCTCGGCTTCATGCTGTACGACGTGTTCGATCTCGCAGGCGAAGAGGCCGGCGATCATGCCGAGCCGTTCATCTCCGTGTTCGACGCCCGCGTGTGCAACGGCGTACTCGATGTGCCGCTGTTCAGCGACGCCAGCGTGCGCAAGCCGGTGAGGAGGCCCTGATGCTGCACGCAGTACTTGACTACGCGCGCGCGACGCTTCCCAACTCGGAACCCGGATTCATCGAGCGCCCGCTTGGTTGGTTGATCGAACTCACGGCGAGCGGTGAATTCTCCGGAGCCGTGCCCTTGAGCAACAGAAGGGAACGCCGCGAAGTTCGCGAGCGCTGCCCAGAAATGCGGAACATGCGGGCGGGCAGGACGGGCAAGCGATCTCACTTCCTCGTCGAGACCATCAAAGCAGCACTTCTCTACGTCAAGGACAAGGACTCACACTTTCTCGTTCGAGACGATGACACGACGCAACGCCGGCACGCCTTCTTTGCGGAACTCACGGCGCAGGCATCGAGGTCATTGCCAGCGTTGAAAGCCCTGAAAATGTTCCTGGAGAACGAAACTGAATTGGGGCGGGCGCGCAAGCAACTTGGCGAAGCGGGCGCGAACGAGAACGACTGGATCAAGTTTCGCATTGACGGGTTCGATCCGCTGACCGACGCGGCGGTATTGGCGTGGTGGCGTGAGTGGTTTGCGCGCGACAAGACACAGCCGGTCAAGAGTGGCCACACACAAGGAGCCAGCGAAGCGGTGGTGGATCTGCTAACAGGCGAACTGGTCGTCCCGGCCAGGACCCACGCGCCGGTCAAGGGATTGTCCGATGTTGGCGGCAACGCTGAGACGCCGCTCGTGACTTTCGACAAGGACGCCTTCTGTTCCTTTGGTCTTGACGCAGCACTCAACGCAGCAGTCAGTGAGGTCAACGCAAAGCTATACGCGGACGGGTTGACCGACCTGCTGAGGAAGTCTCACGTTCTCGCCGGTGCAAGAGTTGCGCACTGGTACAAGGCACCGATTGAAGATGTCCTTGATCCACTCGCCTGGATCGAAGGTCTCTACTCCGACGCTCAGCGAGCGGCAAGCGCCTTGGCCGAGGCGCGCGCGTTGCTCGACTCGATTCGAGCCGGCAGTCGCATAACTTCGGCAAGCAATCGGTTCTATGCGATTACGTTGTCTGGTTCGACCGGGCGCGCCATGGTCCGGGACTGGATGGAAGGGAGCTTTGAGGAGCTACTGACCAACGCGGTTCGATGGTTCTCGGATCTTGAGATTGTCAGCGTATCTGGCGAACGACCCGCTCCAGATCCGAAGCTTGAGACGGTTGTGACTTGCTTGCTTGCCGAGAAAAAGCAAGCACAGAAATACTCAGACTGGATCAAGGCTGTCGGCGCGGCACGTTCGGACCTATGGCATGCAGCGTTGAACTATCAGCGCTCGATTCCTCCGGCGACACTCGCTCGCATTGTCGCGTTGCTGCCCGCATTCTTTATGCGCGACGACGTCAAGAAGCTCCTGTCCCCCGCGAAGCCCATCGAGGATTCGGAGACCGGTCTGCTTCTGGCAAGACTTTATGCCCGCATGGGCCTCATCAAGGCGTACTTCATCCGCTCAATCCCAGGAGGTGAATCGATCATGAAACCGCATCTGAACCCGGACCATCCGGAACCGGCGTACCACTGCGGGCGGCTGCTCGCGGTGCTAGCCGGGCTGCAACGATCGGCGCTCGGCGACGTGGGTGCCGGCGTCGTTCAGCGCTACTACCCGGCCATGAGTCAGACGCCGGGCCTGACGCTCGGCCGCTTGATCGCCAATTCACGCAATCACCTGAGCAAACTCGAAGGGGGACTGCCGTGGTGGTACGAGCAGCAGATCGCCGAGATCATGAGTCGTATTGGTGACAGTGCTCCACGCATGCTGGACCTCATAGGACAAGGGCTCTTCGCCCTCGGCTACTACCAGCAACTGGCCGCACTTCGCGCCCCTACAAAAATCGTCAACGAAGACACGGAACCGGGAGAACAATGATGACCAACGCGAGCCAACTCATCCAAAACCGCTACGAGTTCCTGTACTTGTTCGACTGCGAGAACGGTAACCCGAACGGCGACCCGGACGCGGGCAACGCGCCGCGCATCGACCCCGAAGACATGCACGGCCTGGTGTCGGACGTGGCGATCAAGCGGCGCGTGCGCAACTACATCCAGATGCGCTTCGGCAATGCGGCGCCGAACGCGATCTTCGTGGAGCATGCGACCAACCTGAATACGAAGATCGCGCTTGCGCACGAGAGTCATGAGGCCGCTAATGGAGTCGAAGCCGGGATGCCGCCATTCGACACCAAGGACAAGAAGTGGAAACCGACGAAGAACAAGGTGAACGCTGCGCGCGGTTGGCTCTGCGCAAATTTCTTCGACGTCAGAACGTTTGGAGCGGTGATGTCCACCGGCCCCAACGCCGGACAGGTTCGCGGCCCTGTTCAGGTCGCATTCTCGCGTTCGCTCGATCCGATCCTGCCGATGGATGCGTCAATCACGAGGATGGCCGTGGCCGACAACGAAATCAAAGGCGCGAAAATCGGCTCCGCTGACTTTCGTGAGTGGGAAGCTGAGCAAGCCGAAGACTCCCTGCGCACGATGGGCCGCAAATCTCTGATCCCGTACGGCCTGTACGCCACCAAGGGATTCATCTCGGCGCACCTGGCGCAGGGCACAGGCTTTTCCGAGCGGGACCTGCAGCACCTGTGGCAAGCGCTCGCCGGCATGTTCGATCACGACCGATCGGCTTCCAAGGGGCTGATGGCCTGCCGCGAACTATTCGTCTTCAAACACGTCGGCGCCGACAACGGCGATGCAAAGGCACGGATTCAGCAGGCGATGCTCGGCTGCGCGCCGGCGCACCGGCTGCTCGACATCGGCCGCAAAACCGACCACGGAGCGATCATCGACATGTCCTCCGCGCCCGCCGCACGCCGCTTTGCCGACTATTCAACTACAGTCCACCGAGATCGCATCCCCACCGGCGTCGAACTGTGGCGCTGGGACGACACCCAAGGCGCACTAACGCTGCAAGGAGCAACACCGTGAGCGAGATCCACTTCATCGTCGAAGAAGCGCCCGAGGGCGGCTATGTAGCACGTGCCGTCGGAGCCGACATCTTCACCGAGGCTGACGATTTGCCGCAGCTGCACTCGCAAGTGCGCGATGCGGTGCACTGCCACTTCGAGCCCGCGGCATCGCCCCGCCTGATCCGCTTGCACATCACGCGCGAGGAAGTTCTGACGGCATGAGGCTGCCGCGCGATCTATCCGGCACGGAACTCGTCCGCCGACTTCAGCGGCTGGGCTATGCACCGAGCCGGCAGTCCGGTAGCCACATCCGCTTGACCTCGCCGTTGCGCGGCGAACATCACGTTGACCGTTGCCAAGCACGATTCCTTGCGGGTAGGAACGCTGTCGGCCATCCTCGCGGCGGTCGCGGCACATCACGGCCTGTCGCGCGACGAGCTGCTGCACACATTGTTCGACTAAGGCATGGAGTGTTCCGCCGCTGAGGCGCCCAGCCCGTTGGAGGCGATCAACGTATCGGCGTTGAACCAGTACGCCTATTGCCCGCGCCGGTGCGGCCTGATCTATCTCGAGGGCGAGTTCGAGGACAACATTCACACGAGTCGGGGCAATGCCGAACACGCACGGGTCGACTGCATGACTCACGCGGCTGCTAAGGACGGCGCGCGGATCGAGTACGCGCTCCCGATCTTCAGCGACCGGCTTGGCTTGGTCGGCCGCTGCGACGTGGTGGAGTTCTGGCCCGATGGCACGATCTACCCCGTCGAATACAAGCATGGGCCGCGCCGCGCCTGGCTCAACGATGACCTGCAGCTTGCGGCGCAAGTCATGTGCCTGGAAGAGATGTTCCAGGTGACGATCGACGAGGCGGCAATTTTTCACGCCCGCAGCAAACGGCGGCGGACGGTGAGCATCGACGCTGCGCTGCGCGAGGCCGCAGCGGCCACCATCAGAGCGATAAGGCGGATGCTTGACCAACGCGCGCTGCCGCCGCACACCACCGACTCGCGCCGTTGTCGCGAATGTTCGCTGCGCGATGTGTGTCAACCGACGCTGGCAACAGTGGACCACACGTGCGGGCGGGCGGCACTGTTCGATCCCGATGTGTAGCTTCGGCAGCGCCTGCATGCTCGATCCAGATCGCCTACGCGCATCAGCGCGCCGCGATCAGGGTTCGCAGGTTGAGGCTGTGCAGGATCGAAGCGGCGTATCCCCGATCAAGATCGATGTCACGCTCCGCGCAGCGGTGATGCAGGCCGTCGGGGACATTCGCGCAATGCTCGATTCGGGCCGCTTGCCGCCGCCCGTCAACGACAATCGCTGCCGCGCCTGCTCGTTGATCGATATCTGTCAACCTGCCGCGGTTGCCGCGCGCGACCGGCAAGCGTCTGCACGCGCTGCGTTGTTCGACCCCGATGCCTGAGTTGCGCGATGCAGCTTCTCAACACGCTCTATGTGACCCTGCCCGACGCCTATCTGCGGCTGGAGAACGACACGCTGCGCGTCGAGGTCGAACGCGAAGCGCGTCTGCGCGTGCCGCTGCATCATCTGACCAGCGTGGTGTGCTTTGGCAACGTGGGCCTGACCACGCCGCTCATGCACCGGCTTGCCGATGAGGGAAAGAGCCTCGTCTTTCTCGACGCCAACGGCCGGTTCAAGGCGCGGCTCGAAGGGCCGGTGTCCGGCAACATCCTGCTGCGGCAAGCGCAGCATGGGCAGGCGCTGAACGCGGACTTCGCGCTCGAAACCGCGCGCGCCTGTGTGGCGGGAAAGATAAAGAACGCGCGGCACGTGTTACAGCGTGGGGCGCGCGAAGCCAGGGACGAAGGCGAAACAGCGCAGCTCGCACGCGGCGCCGACGATCTTGCGGCCGCCCTGCGCGGCCTGCCGTCGGCGGCCACGCTCGACGAAGTGCGTGGCATCGAGGGCGACGCCGCGCGCCGTTATTTCGAGCGGTTGAGTCTGCTTGTGCGGCCGGATGCGCGTGCCGCATTCCGCATGGACGGCCGCACGCGTCGACCGCCGCGCGACCGCTTCAATGCCTTGCTGTCGTTCATCTACTCGATGTGGATGAACGATTGCCGTTCTGCGCTTGAGGCCGCCGGGCTAGATCCGCAGCTCGGCTTCCTGCACGCGGTGCGCCCGGGCCGCGCCGCGTTGGCGCTGGATCTGATGGAAGAGTTCCGCGCGCTCGCGGATCGCTTGGCGCTTACGCTCGTCAATCGCAACCAGGCGCAGGCCAGCGACTTCGAAGAACGCGAGGGTGGTGCCGTGCTGCTCACCGGCGACGCACGGAAGATCGTCGCTGTCGCGTTTCAGGAGCGCAAAGCGGAAGAAGTGTCGCATCCTCTGCTTGCGCAGCCGCTGCCGCTGGGACTAGTTCCGCTGGTGCAGGCGCGCCTGCTCGCCCGTGCGATTCGTGGCGAGACCGAGGGGTACCTGCCGTTCGTCTTGAAATAGCCGGCCGCGCCGTGTTGCTGATCGTCTGCTACGACGTAAACACTGAAACCAAAGCCGGTCGCCGCAGGCTTCGACGCGTGGCCAAAGTGTGCGAGAGCACTGGACAGCGCGTGCAGAAGTCGGTGTTCGAGTGCCAGGTCAATCTGATGCAGATGGAAGATCTCGAACGCCGCCTGCTCGCCGAAATCAATCTGAAGGAAGACAATCTCCGCCTATACCGGATGAGCGCTGGCAACCATTGCGAAGTTCGAGAGTTTGGTGTTTTCAGGGCAACCGATTTTGAGGAGCCGCTGGTCCTGTAGCCATTGCGCGAACCTGAAGTGAATGGGCTCAGCGTAGAAGGTTCGCGCGCGCGGCAAGGCACTGATACAGATTGGAGTTTTCCTGAGATGGGGGTGCGGCGTATCGGGAAATGAAAGCAGAGTGCGTAGGTTCGCGGCACTGGGAGGAGTTTCTCATATGTGCCAACAACTTGCGCGTGAACGGCAACGCGCGCGCCTCGGCGCGCGCGAGGATTGAAACTAGCGCCGCGCAAACATTCTCGTAGTCGATGGCGCGCAACGCGCGCGCCTCGGCGCGCGCGAGGATTGAAACATGACGGCGCCGCTTCCAGCGACGACTATTCCGAGAGCAACGCGCGCGCCTCGGCGCGCGCGAGGATTGAAACCCCCACCCGCACGCCCGGCTACGGCGTAGAAGATGCAACGCGCGCGCCTCGGCGCGCGCGAGGATTGAAACACCAAGCCAGGATTCGCCCTTTTCCTCGATCCCGGCGCAACGCGCGCGCCTCGGCGCGCGCGAGGATTGAAACACTGATGCCTAGAACCTCGTACACGTGCTGCT
>Ga0187893_10012113_pt1 | contig 12324 bp, 9 predicted proteins | sample MA1701074metaG_FD_139574 | JGI IMG/M metagenome (GOLD analysis project Ga0187893, IMG submission 139574) | White microbial mat communities from a basaltic lava cave in the Kipuka Kanohina Cave System on the Island of Hawaii, USA - MA170107-4 metaG ... | reverse complement strand
TGGCCCGTGAGCGAGACTTCCAGAATCTCCTCGCCGGTTTGTTCGTCAATAACTTGGCGGCAGTAATTCAATCGTCAATCTCCTTGTCTTGCTTCGTCCCGAAGATCGCGGCGCATACAAACGCGCGCGAGAGGGAACCAGATTCGCGCCGAGTGTTCGTGCAAAGCCTGCATACCAGGCCCCATCTCACTGTCTTCGATGATGCGAAATCCAAGGCGTGAATAGAACGGCGCGTTCCAGGGGACGTCGCGGAACGTCGAAAGCGTGAACGCCGGATAGCCTTGTTCTTCAGCCCAGGCGCATAGTGTTTCAATCAACCACCTGCCCAGCCCGCGCCGCCCGTGCGCCGGATGCACATCAATCTCTTCCAGATACAACTCCCCATCGAGTTCACTCGCGGCGGCGAATCCGACCGGCTGATCGTCCGCATCCGTCAAGACCCAAACCAGCCCGGCGCTTTGTTGCGCTTGAAGAAAATCGAGCGGCAGCGGACTGGCGTTCGCGACATTCCCAAGACTTATTTCGGCGAAAAGCTTTCCCGCCGCGCGTTCGATTTCGCGCAACGCGGGAAGCTCTTCAACCTGCGCCAAGCGGATTGTGTATGCGGTTTCGCGCATCAGCTTGTCTTTTCATTGGGAAGCGATGGTCAGAGGCGCCTGAACCGCTTCTTGCTCCAGTTTTCCATTGGCCTCCAGCAAACGTCCGATGAGCGGCGCGCAATCGGCCAGCGCCGGCTGCGCGCGAAGTTGCGCCAACGCCTCTCGTTCGTTTTTAGCGAGCGGCTGCGCGTGTTGGCGATGAGCGTCGAAAGTGGCGGCATCCATCGCCAGCGGGACGATTTCGCCCAAGTGTTTTCGCAGGTGCGCCAGGATGCGCAATCCGCCCGCGTCCAGATCGCCCCAGTGAAAAAAAGGTAGATCGGGGCGGGCGGCGCGAATGCCACGCAAAAGCGCGATGAGCGCCGGGCTGGCGAAACCGCCGGTGAAGATCGCCAAGATTGACGTGGGCTTCACGGCGACAAACTCGCTGAAGCTAGTCAGGTTTTCAACGGTCACGACCGCGCTGGCGGCGCAATCGGCGACCATGGCTTCGCGCAACATCGTCGCCGGCAACGCCACGCCGTATGCGAACGGCGCCAGATCAAGCTTTCTCTCTTCGAGGCGCAAGACCAGCGGCCCCGCGATGGGCGCGTATTCCGGCGCGCGTTCGAGCTGATGTGCCCGCAACAACGCCTTCTCGTCATCGCCGTACCCGCCGCTTTCGGGATCGTGCCGCCGCAGGATTGTCACCACCGCGCCGCGCAAATCTTCAAACCGTTTGCTGTGGCTGAACAACTGTACGCTGAATTTGCGTTCGAGCGTGGGCGAACGCAACCGAGCCAAAGCGTCCAGAGCCAGTAACAGATCGCGGTTCCATTGCTCGTCCGCCGGATCGGCGCTGAGTTTGAGCGGCGCGACCGAACGATGCGCCTGCAACTGCGTTTGCGCCCAATCGAGAAAATCCGCGTGCCACTGCGCCGCTGCCCGTTGCGCGGCGAGCAATTCGCGCAGCGCCGCTTGCAGCGCGGGGCGGGGCGAGCGGCCCAGAATCCGGTAAACGTCATCCGCCCGTTCGGCGATCAGATCAATTTTGTCGAGCCAATTGCCATCTTCCCATTTACGCCAATGCAACCGCAGACAGCCTCGCTCGGCCAAACGGCGCAGAGCTTCGTTTGTGTCGCGGCGAACGGCGAAATCGTTCGCGTGGAAATAATCGTGATGCTGGCGCTCGTTCAGCCTGACGCGCGCGACTTGCCGCCGGGCTGGTTGTTCAAACTGATCGAGCAGCGCGTCGAGGATCAATCGCGCCAGACCGGGCAATTCAATCCGCATAGGCTTTCGCTTCTTCCACAGGCTCTTCGCTCTCCGTCATCAACCGCAATCGCGCCGCGTAGTTTCGATAAGGCTCGATCAGGACGCTGTCGCCGGCGGCGGTCAGCACCAGGCTCGTGCACATCTTTGGAACCAGGTATTCGCAGCGTTCGAGCGGCGTGGCCGTGATCACCTGCAGGTTGAACTTTTGAAACAGATCGAGCGTCGAGCCAATATGCTGCTGATCCATCTTCGAGAACGCCTCGTCGAAAGCCACCAGCCGGATCGTCGGACGCCCGCCGCGGTTGGCTCCCCGATTGGTTGTCGGACCGCCATCGACGCGATACAACTGCAGGAACGAAGCCGCGATGGTCAGGTAGAACGGCGTCTGCGTTTCACCGCCCGAAGTGTGGCCCATGATCTTGCTAAGCTGCGAACGCTGCCCGTCTCCGTGCAGCACCTCAATGTCGTAGCTCAGGTAGCGGCGGTAATCGGTCAATCGCTCCAACTCACGGTCGGCGCCGGGCGTGGTCAATTGCCGATAGAAATCATCGAAGGCTTCTTTGTGCTGCTGATAAAAGAGGCTCTCGAACAGCGGCTCGGAGCCGAGCAGTTCCGTGCCCAGGATCAGGTCGTAAGACGCGCGGAATTCGTCGTTCGGCTTGTGCGTGAAGCGATAGCGTTTCTGGTTGAACTCCAGGTCGCGGAGCGCGTCGTTGATGCGGTCGAGTTCCTGTTTGGCCGTCAGTATGTTTTCGCGCAACTGGTGCATCACGTGTTCGCGCAACTGCTCCTCGGCGCGCTGCTGCTCTTCGGCGATCTGCCGCTCGTATTTCGGCAACTCGGTCGCATCCAGCCGCCGCTCTTCGTTGATGAAGCTGTCGCCCGTGGGATCGAAAGCGTCGCCGGCGAATTGGTAGAGCGTGTTGTATCTGGTCGCCTCTTCCGTCAACCGCTGCTGTTCGTTGTTGCCCTGAGTCTCAAAACCTTTCGCTCTGCCTCCGGCGTTGTTGATGAGTTCGTTGAGGTCGGTCCGCTCATCAATCGTTCTCATCCGCTCGTCCAACAACTCCTCAGCCGGAATGATCGCCTGCGGGTAACGCGCGCGGGTTTCGTCGGCCTGCTGCCCCGCTTCGCCATATTCGCGCGTGGCCGAGATTTTCTGCTGTTCGAGCGATTGCAATCCGACCTCCAGTTTGGTCAGCCGCTCGTTGATCCGGTCCTTCGCCGCTTCCTCACGCGCGACCAGCGATTGGAGCCGGTTGACCTCCTCCTGCAACGCCGCGACGCCGCTCAGGTCGAGCGACCTCAACTCGGCGCCGAGTTCGTCAATCAGTCCGCGCAAACCTCGCGCATCGAGCGGAGCGTCGAACCGCTGGCGCAGCTTGCCGAGTTCGTAAACGCGGCGCAGCGCCGTCACCTGCGCTTCGATCATCGAAGATTGCGGTTGCAACGCCAGCAGCCGCTCGCGTATTTGCTCCAACTCGCGCTCCCGCGCTTCGATCTGCGAACGCTGCGCGCGCGAACCTATGAACCAGGGACGATAATTGTCGGGACGGATCGCGCGCACAGTCCATTCACCGTAATAGACGACGCCGGGCGTGACCGCGCGCCGATGCGAGCGCAACTCGCCAACCTCTTCGCAGGTGATGATGTCGCCGAGGACGGAATCAATGTAGGCTCGCAACGACACGTCTTGTGTTTCGACCTGCAACGCCAGCGAGTGTGGCCTCGCCTGGCGCGCTTCCGTGCGCGCTCTTTCCAGATCGAGCAGCGCGGCTTCGTAAAGCTGTTCGCGGGCGCGGGCTTCGTCGAGAATTTTGAGCGCCGCGTCGAAATCCCGGGGCGGGACGATGATCGTAAATCGCCGCGCGCCCAACATCGCTTCGACCGCGTCCTGCCAGCGCTCGTCGGGGACTTCCAGCAGTTCGCACAACAGCGGCGGTCGCGCGCCGAGCAGCGGCGCTAGCAGATCGCGCAATCGCTCGACCTCTCGCCGGTAAGCCGCGCGGCCCGTGCTGCGCAAACGCTCAAGCTCCTGCTCCAATTCGCGTCCGCGCTCGATCAGTTCCTGGCTTTGCTCCTTGATTCTGAACTGCGCCTCCTGCGCGCGATTGAGCGCGGATTCGAGCAGCGGCGTCGCTTCGTCTATCAAACCGGGCAATTGATCCGGCGGCGGCTGATCATCGGTCAATCGGGTTGTGGCCGCGATCAACTCGCGCAGCTTGTCGGATTCGGCGGGCTCGAGCGATGGCGATTCCAGCAGCGGCTCCAGAGCTTTCGCCTCGCGCCGCAAATCGCCGAGCAACGCCGCCCAGCGTCGTCCGATCTCGCGGGCCTGTTGTTCGGCCTCACTCAATCGTCTTTGCAATTCATCGCGGCGGCGGACGATGTCGGATTGTTGCAACCGCATTCGCGCCTGGAACAAAGCTTCGCGCGCGCCGGCGAGCGACGACTGGATGTTCGCGGTTTCGACCTGAGCCTCGCCAATCTGTCTCTCCGTCTCGCTGATTTGGTCGCTCAGAGCTTTTATCCGCCGCTCAACCTCAAGGACTCGCAGCAAGGCCGTGAGCACGCTGTATTCGGCGTGCCGGTCGCGCAGCCGCCTGACTTCCGCCTGTCGCTCGATAATCGCGCGCAGCGCCGCGAGCTTCTCCCGGACTTCGCGCGACGCCGCGCTCAATTGATCCAATCGTTCTTTCACCTGACGAAGCGTTTCGGTGTCGAGCCGCTTCTCCTGCAACAACCATCGCTCGACGAACTCGCCGATTTGGCGGATCGGTTGGAACGCCAGCGCGCGCAGAAACAGGTCGGGGAATCGCGGGTTCAATCCGCCCAATCGGTCGAGCATCTGCTCGACGTATTCGTTGACGTGGTCGTAACTGCGCGCGCCTCGCCGGCTCTTCAAAGTTTGTCTCAGCTCGCGCCGCGTCAGCTCGCGCCCGTCGCGCAGGAAGAGATTGGGATCAATCGCTTCGGAGAGAATGAAATACATCCGGTCGCCCGAAGAGCCTTTGCCTTCGCCCGCTTCGATGCAGGCGCCGATGGTCAGTTTCGCGTCGCGCGTCCGATCAGTGAATTCAAGCGCGATGTAAGCGACGGTATTGCCGGGCCGCAACCATCGGTCTTCGCCGATCTTGCCGCGCGCGTATGTGTCCAGCGTGCGTTCGGAACGCTCCTGCCCCTGCTGCGCCGAACTGTTGAACCGAATCTTTTGCAGATCGGCGATCAACACGACCTGCATCGCATCCAGCACCGAAGATTTGCCCGTGCCATTGGCGCCGGCCAGATAGAGGCTGTCCTCGACCTCGATCATTTTGTGATCGAAGCGATGCCAGTTATGCAGGAAGATGCGTGTCAGTGAAAGCATGTCCGGGTTCGGGGAGTGGGGAGTAGGGAATGGGGAGTGGGAGCAAATCTATACTTCCCACTCCCTATTCCCTACTCCCCACTCCCCGCCTCTTCCTCCTTGCTGCGATCATACTCTCGCAGCTTTTCAGCGATCTCGGCAATCCCGCTTGCCGGGACAACGGCTTCGAGCGTCGGCAGAAGTTCGATCAATTGGTCGCTATTGTTCACTCGCGGAGCGCCTCCGCCCGCCGCGCGGATAAGCTTCAGATTGTGCAGCGCGCGTAAAGCGTCTTCCAGGCTGCCTTTCTTCCTGACAGTCTGGCCGGGGAAGAATTCGTTGTAGCGTTGAATGACTTCGCCGACCGTGACCACAGGGTGGCGCGTCAGCGTGACTTCCAACCGCTCGCGCTTTTCGGCGTAAATCATTCGCAGCAGCAACAACCAGATCGTCGTGTCGCGGTTGAGCCGGCGGCGATGTGCGCCTTCGCTGTGCGTGACTTGAAAAATGCCTAAACGCTCGTCGTGGCGCAACTCCCATCCGGCGACGCTCAGGTAATCGCGCGCCAGCGTCGCGCGCCGCGCGATGAAATGGTAGACGCGCCGCTCGCTCTCTTCCTCGCGCCAGATCAAACCATCGGCCAGCAAACGTCGCACGGCTTCGGCGAATTGAGCCTGCTCGGTCGGCGGGAGCCGGTTGTATTCTTCGGCAAAAGCGATAAGCGACATAGGCGAATCTCAAATTTCGGATCAGTGCCGCGAGCGGTCTACCAATGAAACGCGCTCGCTATCGCTCGCGGTACTGATCCGGCGTTTTCCGCAAGACAAAATCTCTGAATCCCACGCCGTCACGTTCGATCCATTCTGCGTCCGCCATCTCATCAACGCGATAGCCGAGCGAGCCGTCGCCGTAATTTCGCAAGTAGATTACCATCGGCAGATCGTCAGGCCCGCCCAGATGAATCTCGCCGCCGCGCATCTCTTCGCGGTCGCGCAGCAGTTCCGCCGCGAAACGCCGCACGCGGTCACGGCCGATGGAGCGAGCCAGCGACAGCAAGGTCAGTCTGTGCGCCTCTTCGATCTCTTCGTCCGACAACGACGGCGCGGCCGTGGCTTCTGGAACAAAGGGAATCGCGGCGCGGGTGGGCGGAGCCAGCGAAGATTCGTCAACCAATCCAAGCTCGAACAGGTTGACCAGGCGGTCGTAACGTTCGGGCAAGGGTTGATTGGCTGCGCCCGTCTCTTCGGTCAATAGACGCGAGAGGATCGAATGCAACTGGCCGCTGGTGGTGCTGCTCGCGGCCAGGCGCAACTCGACGGCCCGCACGGCGGAACTGACGAACTGGCTGTGGCGCGCGTCAATCGTTTGAAGCCTGTGATCGAGCGCGTCGAAACAATCGCGAATCTCGCGCATCTGGTCGAGCAATTGATGGGCCGCGCTCTCGACGCTTTCGGCTTCGCCGCCCGCGCGCAACCGATGCGCGGCGGCTATCAGCTTGTCTTCCCGTTCGAGTTTCGCCAGGGCTTCCAGCGCGCTCAGGCGAAAGCGCGCGACGTGGTCGGTTGTGCGAAGCTGGTGGTAAGCGCGATCAACAATCTCCTGCCGGTAGGCGGTGAAAAACTGCTCCAGGATTTCGCTCGCCTGCAATCGTTGTAGCACCTTTTCGATGTGCGAGCCGATGTTGTGTTGCAGCTCTTTCAAACCATTCATCAACCGCTGCGTCTGGCGATTGGCTTCGGGCACGCGGATGTGCTCGGCGCCATCTCTGACGGCGGCCAGCAACAGATCGTGGATCGAGCAGACCAAGCCGCGCAGCGGCGGCGGATCGTTCAACGCGATCATCTCCAGAGTTTCGAGCAGCCGGAAAGCGTAATCGGGCAGAATGTAGTGTTGCGAAAAATCGCTCTGCGTTTCAACGCGCAGCCAGCCGTAACGCGCAAGAGCGCGCAACAAAGCGCCGCCGCGTGATTGAATGCGGGCAAATTCGTCATCAATTTCATTGGTTCCATTTTCGCCGCCTGCCTCGTCAATCTCGTCTTCGATTTCGGATGCGGCGGCCAACGCTTCGGGATCGGAGAGAATTTCGGAGATGAGGCTGAGCGCCAGATCGCGCGAAAGCGGCTGTTGATGCCGCCGCGTTTCGGCGAACAATACGAACAGCGCGCGGGCGTATACCGGCGCGCCGGGCGCGGCCAACGGGCGGAACAGATTCGGCGGAATTACTTTGAACAATTCGGACATATCGCTACCGCCACGATGGCGCAGAGAACGAGCGGCGAAATGAACAAACGCAAATGGCGACGAAAGAGGCTCCGCATTCGTGTTTCTCCGGTGAAGTTGTACCGCGATTCGAGTTTGTGATCGTCCGTGCGGCGTGCAATATCTCACTTTCACATCCTTTATCCAACTCTCTGACAACAGGATTGAAAGGTTGCCGTCCGTGGCTGATTGTTTCAGAATACGCGCCGTTGCCATTCCGAAGAACAAGGTGGTGAATTGATGAACGACTCAACGGACGCGCTCAGCGCGAGTGAAAAGCAGAAGCTCGACCACGACGGTTTCCTCGTGTTGGAGAATTTTGTTGAACCGGAGATGGTCGTCGCCCTTCGCCGCCGCATCACCGAACTGTTCGCCGAGCTTGGCGAACGCGCAGGTCACGAGTACAAACAGGAGCCACAGACTGATCGTCTGGCTAATCTGGTTGATTACGGCGAAATCTTCCATTGGGCGATCGCTGTCCCAAAGCTGCTGGCCTGTGTCCAGCAGGTGATCGGGCGCGAGTTCAAGCTGGGCAGTTTGAACGCCCGTTCCGCGCGACCGCGTTCCGATTGGTCACAGCCGCTACATTGCGACATGGGCGCGCTGCCCGACGAGAAAGGCTATTCGGTTTGCAACGTTGTCTGGCTGCTCGATGATTTCACGACGGAAAATGGCGCGCCGCGTTACCTGCCCGGCACGCACCGATCGGGCCGGTTGCCGCAGGATGTTTTGTCCGATCTGACGGCGCCGCACCCGGACGAACGGTTGATCACGGGCAAGGCCGGAGATGTCATCGTGATGAACTCGCATTTGTGGCACGGCGGAACGGCCAATCGAACGGAGAGACCGCGCCTGGCGATGCACAGCTTTTATTGCCGCCGCGATTTGCCTCAACAGCAGTATCAGAAAAAATTGTTGCGCCCCGAAACGCAGCGAACGCTCAGTCCTGAGTTACGACACCTGTTGGCGCTCGATGATCCGCTGAACGACGAGTTGAGTTCGCGGTTCAGCGGGCGGAGTGGGTTTATGAAGTGAAGAACATGACACCACAGTCATCCCCCGACACAGCGCCGATCCGTCCCGGCGAAGAACTCGATTGGAACGCGCTGGAAAATTATCTGCGCGAACATCTGCCGTCGAAACTCGACGGCGAGCCGATTGATCCCAACGCGAAGCTCGAGGTTGAGCAATTCCCCGGCGGACATTCAAACCTGACCTATTGCGTTCGTTTCGGCGCTCGCGAGTTCGTGATGCGCCGTCCCCCGTTCGGCCCCGTCGCGCCCACGGCTCACGACATGCCGCGCGAGTATCGTTTGCTGGCGGCGATCAACCCGCATTTCAATCTCGCGCCGAAACCTTATCTGCTGTGCGAGGACGCCGAGGTTATCGGCGCGCCGTTTTACCTGATGGAGCGGCGTCGTGGCATTGTTGTGCGGCAAACCATTCCGCCGGAGATTGGCGACGACCTGGAGCTTCGCCACAAAGTCGGCGAAAGTCTGGTTGACACGCTCGCCGACTTGCACGCGGTTGATATTCAATCAACCGGGCTGGTCAACATCGGCAAGCCCGCTGGGTTCGTGAAGCGACAGGTCGAAGGCTGGGCCTCGCGCTGGGAACGCTCGAAGACGACTGAGTCGAAAGAGATGAGTGAAGCCGCCGAGTGGCTGATCGAACGGTTGCCTCCCGACGCGGCTGCGCCCACGCTGGTTCACAACGATTACAAACTCGACAACCTGATGCTCGATCCCGCTGATCCGACGCGGATCGTCGCGATCCTCGATTGGGAGATGTGCACGGTCGGCGATCCGCTGATTGACGTAGGATTGCTGCTCTGTTACTGGCCACAGGCCGACGACCCGGAACTCTTTGCCGGGTCTTTGCGCAGCGTGACGATGCTGCCTGGATGGATGCGGCGCGAAGAAATCGTCCGGCGTTACGCGGCTCGTTCGGGACGCGATTTGTCGTCCATTGGTTATTACTACACCTTCGCGCTGTTCAAGCTGGCGGTGGTGATCCAGCAGATTTACTACCGCTATCACGTGGGCCAGACGCGGGATGCGCGCTTTGCCGATTTCGACAAGCGGGTCGAGGCGCTGGCGAAGATGGCGAAGGCGACGATGCAATCTCAAAACCGATGAACTATCAGTCAAAACAATCAATCGCGTCGCGCCCATCGGTAGCTACTCGATTGCTGCGCGCGGTCATCGCCAAATCGTTCATCGAGATTGTCCTGGTGTGCGCGGTGGCGACGCTGGCGGCGTTTTCGACTTTCAGCCCGCAATTGCGCGGCGCGATTGATGTAGCCGACGGGAAGCGTGTCGCCGGCTGGGTTCACGATCCGCAGGCGCCAGGCGCCTCGCTCGAAGCGCAGTTGTTTATTGACGGCAAATTGGCGGCGACGGAACTGGCGGATGGAAAACGACCAGACCTGGTCGAATCCGGGGTGACGGCCAACCCCGACCATGGGTTCGATTTCGATCTCGCGCCGTTGAATCTTCCGCCGGGCCGGCACACGGCGCAGGTTTACGCGCTGCGCCGGGCCGCGGGCGCGAACAAGATTCTGCTGCCCGTCGCCAAACAACCCAGCGTTTTTGACGTCAGCCGTGAGCGCGTCAACAGGGAGGCGAAGTGAAACCAATATTCGCATTGTTATGCCTGTGCGGGTTGGCTGCGGTGGTTGTGGCGCAGCCACAGGCGCAGAAGCTGAAGGTCTTCATCTCGGTTGATATGGAGGGCGTCAGCGGCGTGGTCACCGGCGATCAGACCGGCGCGGGCGGCGCCGATTACAACCGTTTCCGCCGGTTGATGACCGAAGAGGCCAACGCGGCGATCCGGGGAGCGTTCGGAGCCGGCGCGACGGAAGTCGTCGTCAACGATTCGCACGGTTCAATGCGCAACCTGCTGATTGAAGAATTGGACAACCGGGCGCAGTTGATCAGCAGCAACATCAAACCGATGGGGATGATGCAGGGCCTCGACCCGTCATTCGACGCCGTGATCTTTATCGGCTATCACGCCAAAGCCGGAAGCGCGGTTGGCGTGTTGGCCCACACAGGCTCCGGGACGGTCGCCGATTTGCGGATCAACGGACGTTCAGTTGGCGAAGCCGGGATGAATATGTATGTGGCGGGCGTGTTCGGCGCGCCGGTAGTGATGATCAGCGGCGATCAGGAGGCCATCGCTCAGGCGCGCGAGTTGGCTCCAAACATCGAAGGCGCGCAGGTCAAAGAAGCTATCGCCACGACTGCGGCTCGCTCTCTACATCCCGAAGTCGCGCGCGAACGCATCCGAGACGCGACGGTTCGCGCGCTCAAACGATTGCCGGAATTCAAGCCGGTGAAACCCGCGACGCCGGCCACGTTCGAGGTGAAATTCTCCCAGACCGCGCTCGCCGACGTGGCCGAACAGATTCCGACTGTCAAACGCGTTGACGCGCAGACAGTCAGCTATCAAGCCGGCGATTACCTGCAAGGGTATCGCCTGCTGCGCGTGCTCTATCGTTATCTGCGAGCCGATTAAAAAATCTCTTTCGACATTCTGCCACACGATTTTGCTACCGGAGCAAGTAGCGCGGATCTGAAAATCGTTGGCATAGGCGGCAATTTTGCGCCCGGCTCCGGCTTCAACCCACAATCAGCTTGAAGCCATTCAGTTGCGGTAGTAGCATACGGCTGGTTTTACCAAACAACATCTGCGCGTTGCTTTAAGCGCCTCTCGCTAGCAAATTCAATGTAAAGACATTTCAAATTTGGACGAGGTTAGTTATGACTCCGCTCGCTCCCGGCTCTACGATTTCTCACTACCGCATCATCGAACAGCTTGGTCAGGGCGGGCAGGCCACAGCCTACAAAGCCACCGACACACGCCTCAATCGTTTAGTCGTCATCAAAGTGCTGCTGCCCGAGTTGGCCGCGAGCGAGAATGCGCGGCGACGCTTCGAGCGCGAGGCCAAGCTGGCTTCCGCGCTCGATCATCCAAACATTTGCGCGATTTACGACATCGGCGAAAACGACGGGCTATGTTACATCGTGATGCCGTTCATCGAAGGCCGCACCTTGAAACAGGTCATCGCCGGTCAGCCGCTCGAGGCCTTGAGCGCGCTTTCAATCGCCATTCAAGTCGCTGACGCGATTACCGCGGCTCACGCGCGCGGCATAGTTCACCGCGACATCAAACCGAACAACATCGTCGTCAACGACCAGGGGCAGGTGAAGGTGCTTGATTTCGGCTTGGCCAAGATGCTGGCGAGCGATGGAGAAGGCGCGATTGACCGCGACAAATCAATGACCGAAATCGGCGTGCCTTACGGGACGATGGGTTACGGTTCGCCCGAACAGGCGGCGGGCGAACGCGTTGATCATCGCACCGACGTCTTCAGCCTCGGCGTCGTGCTTTACGAGATGATCACCGGACGCCAGCCGTTCAAAGGCCGCAACCGGATTGAAATCCTGCACGCGGTGATCAACGACGAACCCGATCCGATCAACGACCATAGCCCGAACGCGCCTCCGCAGCTTCAGAAAATCCTCGACCGCGCGCTGGCCAAAAAGCCGCGCGAACGTTTCGGGACGATGGCTGAAATGCGCGATGCGCTGAAGAACCTGATGAGCGCCCTTTTGCAGGAATCGGGCATTGCGCCGGCGGGCGGCGCCGTCCTGGTTGCGCCGCAACGCGCGCGCAGTTCGTGGCGGCTGAGCGGAACTTTAGGCCGCGTCTTCAACCGGTTTCGCCACAGCCAGTCGCCGAATCGCAGCCAGCCGCCCGACCCCGAACCGCGTTCGACGCCGAGTCAATCGGGCCGGAGCGGCGGCTCTTCGCGTCCGCCGACGTGGGGCAGCGAAAACAAGCAGACCATCGCGGTGCTGC
>Ga0187893_10012111_pt1 | contig 12326 bp, 11 predicted proteins | sample MA1701074metaG_FD_139574 | JGI IMG/M metagenome (GOLD analysis project Ga0187893, IMG submission 139574) | White microbial mat communities from a basaltic lava cave in the Kipuka Kanohina Cave System on the Island of Hawaii, USA - MA170107-4 metaG ... | reverse complement strand
GCCAAATAAATGCCGTCAAACATTTTGGTGCCGCCACCCGGTCGCACCTGCCTGATTGCTTTGGCTAGAACTTCAGCGTTGTCCGTGTAGTCCTGAACCAACTCGATCGCTGAATCAAAGGTGATCAGCAGAGCTTTGTCTTTCTTGGGCCGAAGCGTGCGGTAGAGGAAATCAATCGCGGCTTGCTGCTCGAACTTGAACCGATCCCGGATACTCGTGCTGGTATCAATCAATATGGCAATGGTCAACGGCAGATCAGTTTCACGGGTGAAGTTGGTAATCGTTTGGAGCTTGCTATCTTCAGAAACCTTCAGGTTCTGCTTTTCCAGATCAGTTACCAGCTTGCCTTTTCGATCGGTAACGGTAAACAACACATTCACCAGATCCACATGAACAACCAGATTTTCGGGCTGCGTTTCCGCTTTTTCTTGCTTGGTGTCAAGCACCTTGGTCTGAGACCGGTAACCATCCAAGGAAGATAGGCTCAAGGCTGCAATAACCGCCAACGCGACCTTGAAGCAGAACCGAATTCTCTTTTGCATGGAAACCTCTCCTGGTGGTTGGTACATCCTAATGTTCAGAACCTCAGCTCAGCCCGAACTCCGCCATCTTCTCATAGAGCAGCCGTCTCTGGATGCCAAGAATCCGCGCAGCTTCTGCTTTGTTGCCCTTCGCATCTTCAAGAGCAGTTCGCAGCAGGTGAGTTTCAACTTCTCTTACAACAGTCCAATAGCCTTCACGATGCGGTACTTGTGACAGCCATCCGGACGACGTGGCTGTTGCCCGCTGATTAAATTGGATGCATTCGGGAGTGATGATGCCGCCTGGTGCCAGGACAATCGCTCTCGTCATCACGTTCTCCAACTCCCGCACATTCCCGGGCCAATCGTGGGTCATAATGTGCTCCAGCGCATCTTCGCGGATTGTGACGGGTCGCTCGGAGCGGCTGATGAAGCGCTGTACCAGCAGCGGGATGTCGCCTCGCCGCTCGCGAAGCGCCGGAAGTTTGATAGTAACCACGTTTAGACGGTAATAGAGATCTTCGCGAAAGTGGCCGGCGGCGGCTGGTTGGCTCAGGTCCTGGGAGGTCGCAGTAGTCAGCCGGAAATCGACGGCAATCGCAACGTTGCTGCCGAGGCGTAGTCGAAGGCACCGTACTGGGTCGCACGGATGGCATTGCTGCTCGTGGTCTCAGCCGTCATAACGATCACAGCGGCATCGCACTGCTCGGCACGAAGCCTTTGCAGGATGGTCAGCCCATCGACGTCGGGAAGCCTGATGTCGAGCAAGACCAAGTCGGGCTCCTGCTGCAGAACGAGCTTGTGTCCTTGTTCTCCGGTTTGCGCTTTCAGGATCTCGTAGCCCTCGTTGGCGAGCAAGAGCGAGAGAGCCTGCAGCGCGGTCTTCTCATCCTCAACCACAAGGATTCGCCCCTTCATGCTTCTACTCCTGCTGGCAAGAGCACCCGGAACCGAGCCCCGCGCGGACCCTTCCCTGACTCAATTGTTGCTCCCATTTTCTCTAAAAGCGTTTTGGTAACGGCAAGTCCGAGGCCGGTACCACCAGCTTTTGTCGTGTAGAACGCCTCGAAAATCCTTTCTTGCTGTTCCAAGCTGAGGCCTGGACCGCTGTCCTCAAAACTGATCTCCACATGAGCGTCGGCTGGATTCAGCGACAGCCCTACCTCTCCGTTTTGCCCAGAGGCGTCAATGGCGTTCAACAGCAGATTCATAAGGGCCTGCTGCAGATAGTTCCCATCAACCAGCGCTTGGCATTCGCAAGGGGCGGTAACCTGAATCTTGACGCCATGCTCCTCCGCACGCGGCTTGACCAACGCCAAAGTTCTTTCCAACACGGGCTGTAAAGGCTGCCGTCGCAGTTTCTCAGGTTCATCAGCACCGAAGACGAGCAGACTCTTCAACAAGGAGTCGAGCCGATCAATTTCACTGGTGATCAAAGCGATGATTTCACCAGCCGGTGCCTGACCCTGCAGCCGTTTGGCCAGTAGTCGAATACTCAATCGAATGCTGTTAAGAGGATTTCGGATTTCGTGCGCGATACCGGCTACCACGCGTCCCATGACCCGAAGACGATCCTCCCGACGCAGATCGGTTTCGAGTTTCTGGCGGCTGTCCGCCATGGTGTTCACAGCCTGAACGATGGTTCTCAGTTCATGGTTCTGGTCGGGCAACCGATAGTGGACGTTGGTGCGTAGCCGTTCCAGTCCCGCTTGAATCATTTCGAAGCCACGCTGAAGATTGAAACTTAGCCGGAGCACGGCCCCTATGGCGACCAGAGAAATCCCCATCACCGCGACCAAGAGCAATCGCTTGTTTAATTCGCTCGAATCGCTGAAATTAATGATGCGGCGTAAACTCCAATCTGACAGCTCGCCCGCGGGATTTGCCGAAACTGCTACCAGCACCAGGTCCTTGCCATCCTGCACGACGCGGCTGGCGACACGCCCGCTGCCCCGGCTTTCAGTCAGAGCCGACAAAACCTCTTGATGTTCGAGTGGAGGCTGGCGAAGAGGGCTTCCGGGCTCAGTCTAGCTAGGTTGGGAAGCTGTGCCCAACAACCTCATCGTCCCAGAGAAAACCTCCCTCGATATCCGGATAGGAGCGCAGCACCTCATACGACACTCGGCGTAGTTCTCCGTCCGAATTCTCCAAAAAGGGCGCCTTTCTATTACTCCTCGAAACGCGTGCAGACTGCAACAGTTCACCCACCGCATTGGCGAGCGTCTTATTAGTTTCGCCGATGACCACCGACCGTAGGTTTCGAGCCAAGTCTGCAGCCAGGTCACCAATCTGTTTCACGCGCCCAGTGAAGGTCTCACCGGGGTAGGCCGCCAACGAGATCTCGACTGGCTCGCCCAGCCGAATGAGACGAATGGAATTTTCTGGAACGTCGGCAGCCACCCACACAGTGCTCAGGTCCGCCACGGTCAGCACCGGAGCAGCCGTGTCACTTCGATACTCTCCGGCGGCGGCCGAGACCTCGACAACTTTTCCCGAGACCGGGGCTCTCAATGTGATGGACTGGTCCTGAGCGCCCGGTTCGAGCCCCAGCAGCCGAAGTTTCCGGAGTGACTCGTCGCGCAAGGCGAGCGCCTGTTCGAGCGCGGCCTCGCTCTGAGCAACGACCGCTTCCGCGGCGAGGACCTCCTTTTGAGCGACAGCCCGGTTTAAAAGGAGGTCTCGCACGCGCGCGAGGTCCGCTTGAGTCTTGGCCAGGGCGACTTTGGCCTGAGACACATTCGCCTCGCCTTGCCGCAACGCCGATTGCACGCCGGAAGCTTCGGGGCTTTCCAAAGTCAGAATGGGTTGTCCCTGCTGCACCCGGTCACCCAGCCCGACTTGAAGCTGACGAATTCGGCCAGGGACCGGCAATGAGATTCGCGACACATGGCTCGGATTCAATTCGACTTTGCCCGGTGCAATCAGCTCGGCGGTGGGGACTTCAACATTTTCTGCAGCCGCGACTCGAATCCTTGTCAACTGTGGTGAGTCGGGGGCCAACCGCACGGTGTTCCCAGACCGCGTGGCTGCTTTGGTTGATGTGACGTGTTCTTCTGCCTTAGCGGGCTTTTCTGATGAGGATCTGCCACACGCCGACAAAAGGAAAAGAGGAAGAAAGAAGACACAAACAGCGATCCTCATCGACTGCTCCCCCCAGAAGGCGTGGTTCCCGTTGCAGCGTCCACGCTGTAGAGGCTGCGGGAAAAATCAGCCTGCGCCTCGTTGTGAGCCTGGACCGTTTCGTTGTAAGCGCGCTGCGCATCCAAGAACTCAAGGAATGTGGCTTCACCCCGCCGGTACGAATATTCGGTGACCTGGCGCACGTCCTTAGCTTTGGCGAGGAGGGTCTCCTCGATCCGGCTGAGGGTCGTCCTCGCATTCTGGTATTGGAGATAGGCGATATCCACCTCGTTCTCGATGGTCGTTTCGAGGGCGTGCATCCTCGCTTCCACCTGCAATCGCTCTTGCTGGGCGCGAGCGATTTCCCCCTGGTTTCGGTTGTAGAGCGGCAGGGGGATCGAGAAGAAGAACCTCATCGAATTGCCGGCGTTCAGACTAGGCACCCATTGACGATTTGCGGCCGCTCCTACGGTGTAGTCGACCTTCCCTTGGGCCAGTTGAAGCCGCAACTCGGCCTGCGACCTGGCTTGATCCTGCCGCTGAGCCAACACATCCGGCCGCTGCGCAAAGGCTCGCTCGCGCAAGGCCTCCAGCGAAAGAAGCGTCTCATCTCGGCGCATCTCTCCGATTGCATCCACAAGCCGGTCGCCGCGCCGCCGCCCTACCAGCAATTGCAGCCGAGCGCGAGCCGTCTGGAGCCGAAGCTCGGCTTGCCGGACCGTATTCTCGAACTGCAGTTGGGCCACCTGTGACCGAATCAATTCCACTTCAGCCAGGTCGCCGCTCTTGACACGGCTGGTATTGACACGGGCGATCTCTTCGAATGTTTTCAGGTTCTCAACCGCTAGCGCCACATCAGCTTTGGCCTGCAATGCGTCGACGAAGGCGTTTTGAACGCCAACGATCAGCGTCCGCGTCGCGTTGAGAAGCTCAAGCTGTGAGACGGTCTTGCTGGCCTCAGCAACCGCGATGCGCTCTCGACGCTTCCCACCTCTTTCCAGAACGAGGTCCACGCGTGCGCCAGCTTCGGTAGGGCCCGCTGCGTTCGTAGCTGGGTCAAAGCCTGTGCCAAGGATGTCGAAGTAGTTCCCCCAGAGACTCACAACCGGATTGGGCCGCAGTTTAGCGGTGACGATCTGTGCGTCGGCGATTGGAATCTTGTACCGCTCGGCAAACAGCTCGAGGTTCTTAGCGACGGCCTCGGCTATTGCTTGCCCGATCACAAGGGGCTCTAACTGCCCGGACTCCAGCGCCTGACCTTGTGCCAAGCAGGGAACTGTCGAGATCATCCAGAAAAGCACTAGCAGTCCATGTTGCCTGCGACTTCTCAGATGTTCCATGACACGGGCTTAGCAAGAACGGTGCCACATAGAGATTCCCCTCCTGCATTGGATCGTCGGAAGCGGTCTGGCAGAGGACGCGTCAAATACGTACACTAAGCGTGCGGTTTTCGGACGCTGCCTTGTGAGCCGTGTCTCAGTGGAAGGAGACACCGCGACAGAGGGCGCAGGCCACTTTTTTGGCTCATGGATTGCTTTCCGCTAGTCAGCTACGCAACGCGAGTCGGACACGACGACTAAAGTGAGAGCCAGAATTACTGCTGCGATGTTTCAGGAAAACCCAACCTGGTAGAAGGCGCCAATCAAGCTGATCGTTGACACAGGCAGCGGCGTGAATGCCGCTGATTGAGGGGGAGTCCTATGGTCATTCATCGATTTTGGCTTTCGCCCAACGTCAAGCAGGTGATCCGCTCAGGAGACCTCGCAACGTTGAGCGCCGTCTTGAAGGATCGAACCCCGAACGACCTGGCCGATCTGATCATAGACCTGATGCCATCAGAACAGCTCGTAGTGTTCAGGCATCTGCCGCGAAAGGCGGCTGTCGATACGTTTCAGTATCTGCTTCCAAGCGTTCAGGAACGCCTGCTCAAGGCAATGACTCCTCAAGAAGGTGCTGAAATTTTGAATGCAATGTCACCTGACGATCGCACCGTTCTACTGGAGAAGCTGACTGACGCGGCGTCTCAGGAGGTTTTGCAACTACTGACTCCGGCTGAACGCGCAGTCGCTGTCTCGCTACTTGAGTTTCCGGAGCATAGCGTCGGTCGTTTGATGACCCCGGATTATGTCTCTGCTCGCGAGCACTGGTCCGTGCAGCAGGTCCTCGATTACATTCGCACCCACGGCCATGACAGTGAAACGCTGAACCACGTCTACGTGGTGGATGGGAAGAGAACTCTGATTGATGACATCCGTATGCGGCAGTTTCTCTTGGCTGGGCTGACGGATCGTGTTTCCGACCTGATGGATCGCCAGTTTGTGGCTTTGCGCGCTACCGACAGCCAGGAGACGGCGGTCGCTGTCTTTAAGCGTGAAGATCGTACGGCCCTGCCTGTTATCGATGGGCAAGGAAAGCTCGTGGGCATTGTCACGATCGATGATGTCCTGGATGTGGCTGAGGAAGAGGCCACTGAAGATATCCACAAGATCGGCGGTATGGAAGCCCTTGATGAGCCCTATATGGAAATATCCTTGCTGCGTATGGTGAGGAAGAGGGCCGGCTGGCTGGTTTTGCTTTTCCTGGGTGAGATGTTGACAGCCACTGCCATGGGCTTTTTTGAAAGGGAAATCGAGAGGGCCGTTGTCCTCGCTCTTTTCATCCCTTTAATTATTTCGAGCGGAGGGAACTCAGGATCACAAGCGTCCACACTCGTAATCCGTTCGCTGGCACTTAGTGAAATAGCTCTTCGCGACTGGTGGAAGGTCATGCGCAGAGAAGTCATATCGGGTTTAGCTTTGGGAGCTGTGCTTGGCGCGATCGGGTTCCTTCGAATCACACTCTGGTCAGCATTCTCGGACGTCTACGGTCCCCATTGGTTGGGGGTTGCATTGACCGTCGCCCTCGCCCTGATCGGCGTTGTGCTTTGGGGTACGTTGGCTGGATCCATGCTTCCGTTTGCCTTGCGGCGCTTGGGCTTCGATCCCGCAACTTCCTCCGCCCCGTTTGTGGCCACGCTCGTGGACGTGACCGGCTTGATCATCTATTTCGGTATTGCTGCGATCATTTTGAGAGATTCACTTCTGCGGTGACTTATTCATCGCAGATCTGAGAAGATGGCCACCGGGGAGAGGAAGGAGACGAGAAGGGGAGCTTTCTCCTTCTTTGCGGCAGTCGCGCCAGTCTCGCGTTTGCCTCACCCGAAGTTTATAATCCGCTGAATTGTTGTCAATCGCACCAATGAGGATCCATCCGTGGCTGATACTATCGATATCTCGGCAGCTGGTCGTTCTCAGCCTTCCTTGGAAGAGCGCAGCCTTATTGACCGCCTATTGAGCCCCTTCGCCAAGGTTCTTCCTGGCGAGGGAACGACAGCCCTGCTGTTCATGCTGAATATGTTCCTGGTGTTGACGGCCTACTCGATTCTCAAGCCCGTTCGGGAGGCACTCATTCTAAGTGGAGGAGGCGCAGAGATTAAGAGTTATGCGGGGGCTGCCATAGCCTTTCTGCTTCTTTTTATCGTCCCAGCCTACAGCCGTTTTGCGAGCCGGGTGAGACGCATCTGGCTGATCAACGGCATGACACTATTTTTCATTTCGAATCTTATTCTCTTCTACTTTCTGGCTCTGGCTCAAATACCTTTGGGTGTCGTCTTCTTCCTTTGGATTGGCATCTTCAATTTGATGCTCACTGCCCAGTTCTGGGCTTTTGCGAACGACGTTTACACCGAGGAGCAGGGCAAGCGCTTGTTCGCGATCGTTGGCTTTGGCAGTTCGCTGGGTGCTGTTCTTGGGGCAAAGGCCGCTGGCTGGCTGTTTCAGCCTTTGGGTGCTTACTTAATGATGCTTGTGGGTGCAGGCCTCCTGGCCGTTGCGATGTTTGTCTGCAACACAATTAATCAGCGGGAGCGGCAACGGATTTCCAAGGCTTCCCTGAAGGCGTCTGCGGGCAACCAAGCGCAGTCTTCTGAGGATCCGTTAGGAAAAGCAGGCGGATTTCAACTGGTCCTACGGGATCACTACCTGTTGCTGATTGCCTTCATGATGCTGGTGCTCAACCTGGTCAACACCACGGGCGAATTCATTCTGGGAAAGACGGTATCGCGTTTGGCGACTGAGATGGTTGCGAGTGGTCAAACCGGTGGACTGAGCGAAGCACAAGTGATCGGAACGTTTTATGCCGACTACCAGTTCTGGGTTAACCTCCTGAGCGCGGTTCTTCAATTGTTCGTTGTTTCACGTATTCTCAAATATGTGGGTGTTCGGGGTGCGCTGTTCTTTCTGCCGCTGATCGCCCTCGGCAGTTACACGATGATGGCCTTCTTCCCGCTGCTGGCTTTTATTCGCATTGGCAAGATTGCGGAAAACAGCACCGATTACTCCATCCAAAACACCACGCGCCAGGCGCTCTTTTTGCCAACCAGCCGTGAAGCCAAATACAAAGCCAAGACCGCGATCGACAGCTTCTTCTGGAGAACGGGGGATGCGCTTTCGGCTCTCTTGGTATTTGTCGGGAGCCAGTTGGCTTTCAGCGTTCAGTCGTTTGCGCTCGCCAACATCCTTCTCGTGATCCTTTGGCTCGCGCTGGTCATTGGAATAGTGCGTGAGCACAAGAAGATATCGGCGATACACGCCTAAGCCAGGCTGGCTTTGATCCAGAGTCGGCTCATCGTTACCTCAAGCGGTCTGGACAGATCAGTGGCCGACGACAGACCTGGAATCAAACTCGAGAAGGAAACCAGCCTTGCAAGAACTGCGCGCTGGGGGTGTTTTTGCCCGAACTCTCAATTCACCTCGTTGCCCAGAGGGCTATAATTGAGAAGTGAGTCTGTGTGTTGGCCCTTTCGATCGCTGCCCAAAAACATAAAGCATTACCCAGCAGATCGTCTTGAGCTTTCCCTCGAGGTACTGCCATGCGGAAAGACGATTATCGCGTCTACTTATCCTCGCTTGCCTTTCCCTTGATCGTAGCGTTTTTGGGCCTGGTCGTAGTCTGCCGCTTCTTCGCTCAGGACTCTCCAACCCAGGCACCTGCTAACAGCACGCCTTCAGTCAAAGTGGATGTTGACTTGGTTCTAGTCAATGCCACGGTGACCGACCCCAGCAATCGATTTGTCACGGGTCTGGAGAAAGACCACTTCAAGATTTTTGAAGACAAAGTTGAGCAGAGAGTCTCTCAATTCAGCACCGAAGACATGCCCGTCTCGATCGGACTGCTCTTCGATGTGAGCAGCAGTATGGGCGAAAAAATCGGCCGGGCCAAGGATGCCGCGATTGCTTTCCTCAAGACCACCAATCCCGAAGATGAATTCTTCCTCCTGACCTTTGCCGATCAACCCAAGGTGTTGGAGGAGTTCACTTCAGATTTCAACGAAATCCAGAACCGATTGGCCTTCGCCCACGCCAAAGGATCCACGACCCTTTACGACGCTGTTTACCTTGGCCTGGAGAAAATGAAACATGGGCACAATCCGAAGAAAGCCATCCTGCTGATCACAGACGGTGAAGACACCCGTAGCCGCTACTCTCTAGTGAACGTTCGCAACGCGGTGAAAGAGTCCGACACGCAAATTTATGCCATCGGCATTGTGGATTCTTACTATTCTGCTTTCTCACAGGGACACAGTGGCCGGGCGGTACTGGAAGAGATGACCGAGGTCACCGGCGGGAAGGCGTACTTCCCTAACTCGGTCTATGAACTCGAAGACATTTGCGTGAAGATTGCTCTCGAACTCAAAAATCAATATGTATTGGGGTATTCCTCGACCAACCCTGCCAAAGATGGCCGCTGGCGCAAAATCAAAGTAAAGCTCAATGCTCCCAAAGGCCTGCCCTCATTGTCCGTGCGCTCTAAAACCGGCTATTATGCACCCCATAGTTGAAGTGAATCGGAACGGCATTGGCCAATGCTGTTGACCTGACCACAGCCTGCAGATCTGGTCAATCGGCTGGGATGGCAGCTCTTCCCAACAAGTTGCAGTGGCCCCTTAGTCCTTCGGCACAAAGTAGCTGGTTCGGGTGCGAACCCGGTAACGCGGATCTCTAACCTCTACCCGAATTTTGCGCATGGTGCCGTCACGGTCAGTATTCTTCGAATAGTACGCAAGGCTGAATGTATTGCGAAGCTCATGCGCTACCTTGGCATACTCCTCAGCCAGGTCCGCCAGATCAGCTACCAGGAAAATCTTTCCGCCGGTTTCGTCCGTCATGGTCTGCAACCGTTCAGCCTGAATCTGATAAACCTCTTCCAGAACTGACACACTGAATTTGGCGTTTTCAACGTACGAAGCAAGGTCGGGTTTCTTCTTGTCCGCGTTCTTGATGAAGTCCTCCAACATGTCTTTCTGGCTTCCCTTGTTCAGGATGGTCACCGGGTAAAATACGACGTCCGATTGAGCTAGCAGCCGACGAAGGTCTTCAAACTTGATACGGCTGGAATTTTCCATGCCATCGCTGAGCATGATGACGGCCTTGCGACCCCCTTCGGACTTTTGCAGTCGCTTGGCCGCATCCGCCACGCCGTCATAGATCCTCGATCCGCCACTGACGGCCGTAGCGATTCGGTCGATCGCCTTTTTGAGCTTTCGGCGATCGCTGGTGAATCCCTGTATATCCCTGATTGAGGAGTTGATTTCCAAAATCGCGATTTGATCTGAAGAACGGAGCTGATCGGTGAAATTGCTCGCGGCCTTCTTGATCAAGCTTAGGCTGGAGCGCGTGCTAATGCTGGTATCCAAAGCCAGTACCAACTGGAAGGGAGCTTCGACCGGCAAGAAGTCCGCCACTTGCTGCTCCACATCATCCTCGTACACAACAAAATCTTGCTTTTTCAGCGAGGTGACATTGGCGCCCTTCTCGTCCACCACGGCGACATTCAGAACCACCAGGTCAACGTGAACTTTTAGCGAAAACGGTGAGCGATCGGATGTCTGTGGCGGGGCTGTTTCATTGCTCAGCTGCATCGAGGATAGGGCTCCGCACAGAATGATTGGTTTGAGGACTAGGTCAAAACTGCGATGTAGCAATCTACGGCGACCCATATAGGCTTACAATCGTAGCATGTGAGGAGCCAGTGCTTCTGCCGACTCAGCGGATTCAAGGTTTTTGCGGCATTTGAGCTACAAAGTAGGTGATGATCGCAATGAAAACCAATGCCAGCGCAACAATCACCAGTACCACTCTGCTAGAATCGGCCGTTTCTTGGGTGTCGTCGAGCTTTGACTTCTCTTCACGGTTCCGCGAAGGATGTGACTTTTCAGTCTCTCGAGAATCCAACTCATCCTCTCTTCGGTGTTGTCCACCTTGCCTCATAGCCATTTGATCCTTCGAAAGTAGGCAAAGATCGCCAGACCCACAGCGACCATAGACAGGAGCGCCCCCACATGCCCGTACCTCCATTTCAACTCAGGCATGTAGTCGAAATTCATCCCATAGATTCCAGCCAATTATTCTTGACTAGGGGAGGATTGGGAGAAATGGACGTACTTGCTTTTGGGCAAAGGATTCATAGTTGAAAAGCACTGATGTAAAAGTGTTGACATTCGCGCTGGAATCTACCGATCGCCGGACCCGGTGAAGCCCGCGCTCGTATCTCGCTGGATTGTGTGAGAGTGCTTGCAGATTGCCTCGTTGAATTCGGTTATGGTGACTCTCGAATTAAGGGCCCGACTCTTCCTTTTCAGCCTTCATTAAGCTCGATCAGGCCGCAGTGTTCGTTGCGGCCTTTCCTGAACATTAGTTCCGGAAACGGTTCCGTACAATCTCGCAGCGTTTGCGGATCAGTACAGCCACCGCTTCGGCAACCGGATGTTCAATTTCCGCTTTGTCGAGATTTGCGATGACGGTTTCGGCCAGTTCTGGCACCCGGTTTCTCACAAGAGGCTTGGCGAGCCCAGCCTCTTCCGCGAGTTGCTCAAAATCTTTCGGCGTCACCTTGTCCGACGAATACTGTCGGCCGATCTTCATTGCCATGTCTTTACTGAGCTCGGGATAATAGGTCGTGCTAACTACATCATAGAGAGGCGCGAGCCTGATCTGTTGGTTCGCCGTTCCCACCCCGTGATATTGCAGCGAGAAGTTCTTGCCGTGGGCGTCATTGTTGCCGACGAGGAAGTTATAGATCACGGCGTCGAGAAGGCGTGACAGGTCGATCACAGGCGCAGTGGACACTTCGCGCAGCAGCGCGAAACATTGTCTGAGAGCGGGTCCGCCTTCCTTCTGGTATTTCGTTTCGGGGACGATCCCTTGGGCCTGACAAAAATCCTCCTGATGAAGCCGCTCCAGGGAGGGAGCGCCTCCCGGATTTTGGCGGTGGGTCCTGTCATAACGCTCCACCAGCAGATAATCTATGCCCTCCACGCTTTGGGCCTCCACCTTTGCGGCTGGCAACCCGACCCTTGCCGCGAGCTTCATACAGAGCACTTCATTGAAAACGACGCCCTCGAAGCGTTCCACCGCGGGTTTCAGTATGTGCGTGCTTGGCGCGCCTCCAAGTGGTAAAGAAATCTCACCGCCCTCGATGCGCACAGCAACTTTGTCTTGCGCGCCGGCAAGCGAAAGGCGGATTCCATCCTCGCCCGCCAACAGTGGGCGTTTTGGCAGTTCCTTCAGCATCGCGGCGAGTTCCTGGGAAGAGAGCGTCCGGTAGCCATAGTTGCGCTCCGGCAAATTTTCTCCAGCCGCAACAAAG